>Ga0129307_1001929_pt1 | contig 19046 bp, 17 predicted proteins | sample P1105metagenome_FD_94437 | JGI IMG/M metagenome (GOLD analysis project Ga0129307, IMG submission 94437) | Capybara group fecal microbial communities from Wisconsin, USA - P1105 metagenome | ecosystem: Host-associated > Mammals > Digestive system > Large intestine > Fecal | place: USA: Wisconsin... | reverse complement strand
GTAGATCGCCTTTGTGAGACCATTTGCGCCCTTACCTCTGACACCATTCATAGCATTACTGCTCGTTCTTGGATTTTATCTTGTTTTTATTGAAGAATAGTATAAATCAGAGGTTCCCTAAAAAATATCCCAGCGGTATCCAAGCCATAAAGCGCCGCATCTGCTTTTTCTGCGCATCTCTGCCAAGGCAGACAATAAAGCGGTAGAATACATTCTTGCCATTCTTTTTGTTCTCACTGATAGTTGCCATTGATAACACCTTTCTTTCTGGTGTATCAAATGCTCCGGCTCTTTTTTCAGCTGTGTACACTTTTTGTGCACTTCCCTCCAAAACCTTCCAGTTCATTCGTTTCTGAAAAAAGAAAAAAGTCTTGAAACCATTGCAGTTTCAAGACTTTCTCCTGGTACGCCCTGAGGGATTCGAACCCCCGGCCTTCTGGTCCGTAGCCAGACGCTCTATCCAGCTGAGCTAAGGGCGCGTACCGTCTGTCTCACAGACAGCTTAGTTATATTAGCACGTCTTTTAAAAAAATGCAAGAGTTTTTTTCAAATTTTTCACTTTTTCTCAAAGGCTTGTCATTCCCTTGAATTTATGATAAAGTACACTTGTTCAGTCGATTAAACGAGAAAGCGGTGGAGGATATGAACGATCACACCTTTAAAAGCGTCACCTTCGGTGGTTTTGACAAACAGGACGTGGCGGATTATATTCAGCAGATCTCCCAGGAACACGCTGCGCAGACCGTGCAGCTGGAGCAAGAGCGAGACACCTTGCGGGGTGAGAACGGCACGCTGCGCCAGCAGCTGATTTCTCTGCGGGCGCAGGCGGCGGAACAGGCTGACCGTCTGAAAGAGCTGCAATCCGCTCTGGAGCAGGCAGAGTCCCGGGCCGCGGCGCTGGAGGAGCAGAAGGCGCAGATCCAGGCCCTGTCCGCCCAGGTGGCAGAGCTGAAGCCTGACGCGGAATCCTACCGCCAGTTCCGCAATCGCATCGGCGATATTGAGTGCGATGCCCGGAGCCGGGCCGCTGAGCTGGAGGCAGCCACCAATGCCAAGCTGCGGATGGTCGTGGCGGACTTCCGGGAGAAATACGGCGCCCTGACCGCGTCTTTTGACACGGCCTCTGATTTCATTACCAGCGAGCTGCGGAAGGTGGAGGTCAACCTGACCCAGCTTCCCCGGTCCCTGGATCAGATCGGTGCCCAGCTCAACGAGCTGGAGGGCACACTAACGGACAAGGACGCGTAATTCCATTCTTCTATCTATTATACATTTATATGTAATATACTATAATATATATAGAGAAAGACAGCGGAGGACTCCCTCCGCTGTCTTTATTTTGCCGTCTCCCTGGGGCCAGGCAGGAAGGACTCCCCCGCCGCTGTCATTGTCAGCTTTCCCGCGGACAGCTCTGTCAACCGGGGGCCGAACCGCTCCGCGCCGCCGGCTGGGAAAGCCGCCCGGAGCAGGACCTCCGCCCCGTATTCCACGTCCCGCACCATGCCGCCGCAGCTCTCGATCTCCAGCTTCATCCGCTCAAACAGCGGGTAGGTGCAGGGCACCTCCCACTCCGTCCACAGGCTCATGCGGCAGATGCCCGCCGCGTCCAAGGCGTCCTTGGCACCCTTGGCATAGGCACGGGTCAGGCCGCCAGCCCCCAGCAGAATGCCGCCGAAATACCGGGTCACCACACAGCAGACGTTGGTGACCTCCTCCCGTTGGAACACATTCAGCATAGGCTGGCCGGCAGTGCCCTGGGGCTCTCCGTCATCGGAGTAGCGCACCACGCCGCCCTCCTGGAGCAGATAGCACCAGCAGTTGTGCCGGGCGTCGTAATATTTCTTTTTCATCGCCTCAATGCGGGCACGGGCCTCTGTCTCCGTCTCCACCCGCCAGATGTGGCTGATGAAGCGGGAGCGCTTTTCCGTGAACTCGCTCTCCGCCGCCTCAAAGGGCACGATGTACTCGGTCACGCCAGTTCTCCTCCGTCAGTAAGTAAAAATAGGTCTGCCGCACCTCCCGCAGGAGATCCACGTCCGTGGGCCGGGCAAACTGATAGCGAAAGCCGCACTTCTCCATCACCCGTTTGGAGCGCCAGTTCCCCGCGTAGTGGGCGCACCAGATCCGGCGCAGGCCCAGTTCCGTAAAACCATATTCCATTACAGCCTCTACGGCCTCCGGTGCCAGTCCCCGGCCCCAATAGACGGCGCTGAGGGCGTAGCCCAACTCGTCGTCCGGGCAGTCCGTCTGTTCCCCAGCGGGATGACCTCCCACAAAGCCCACGGAGCCGATGACCTTGCGGTTCTCCCGCAGCTCCATGGCGAAGACGCCGGGTTGGGAAAACACGGTGCGGACAATATCCCAGCTCTCAAAATAGCTCTGGTGAGCCGGCCAGCCGGCGATAGGCCCCACCCGGGGATCCCGAGCATAGGCGTAGACGTCCCCGGTGTCCTGAACGGTAAAGGGCCGGAGAATCATGCGGGGTGTTTCCAAAATAATGTCATTGGCCATGGCAAGCTCCGATCTGTGGGGTTTTGGGGAAAAGAAGTGTCCCTGTCGGACGCGAGAACCGGGGAGGTCCGGCATAAAAATCACTGGTCGATAAACTCCGCCACCCGGCCCAGTACCTTGGGCGTACACACCGCCACCACGTCCGTGGTCTCGGAGTACTCCACGCTCTCCACCTTGGCCTCCCGGTACAGCATATCCAGCAGGCTTCCCTTGTCATAGGGGATATGGAGGGTGACCCGGCGGGATCCCTTGTCCAGCCGCTTGTCAATCATCTCCAGCAGCTTGTCAATACCGGCTCCGGTGCGTGCGGAGATGGAGACGATGTCCTCCCCATGGGGCATGATCTCCCCCACCGGCAGACAGTCGCTCTTATTAAACACGTTGATGCGGGGCATCCGATCCGCCCCCAGCTCCGTAATCAGGCTCTCCACCACCTGGGCCTGCTGCTGCCACTCCGGATTGGACACGTCGATGACATGGAGCAGCAGATCGGCGTACTCCAGCTCCTCCAGAGTGGCCTTGAAGGCCTCCACCAGCTGGTGTGGCAGCTTGCGGATAAAGCCCACCGTGTCGGAGATCACCACGTCCAGCGTGTCGCTGACGGTCAGCAGGCGGCTGGTGGTGTCCAGGGTGTCGAACAGCCGGTTGTTGGCGGGGATGGAGGCTCCGGTCAGCTGATTCAGCAGGGTGGACTTGCCCGCGTTGGTGTAGCCCACAATGGCCACCACGGGGATTTCGTTTTTCCGGCGGCGCTCCCGCTGGGTGCCCCGGACCCGGCGCACCTCATTCAGATCCGCCCGCAGCTTGTCAATTTTTTTATGAATGAGGCGTCGATCCGTCTCCAGTTGGGTCTCGCCGGGGCCCTTGGAGCCGATGGCCCCCTGTCCGCTGGTACCGCCCTGCCGCTCCAGATGGGTCCACATGCCCGTCAGGCGGGGCAGCAGATACTGGTACTGGGCCAACTCTACCTGAAGCCGGCCCTCTTTTGTCCGGGCCCGCTGGGCGAAGATGTCCAGAATCAGGCCGCAGCGGTCCAGCACCTGGACACCCAGCAAATCCGTCAGCACCCGCTGCTGGGAGGGGGACAGGTCATTGTCAAAGATGACCATGGTGGCCCCCACGTTCTCGCAATAGAGCTGGATCTCGGCCACCTTTCCCTCCCCCACAAAGGTGCGGGGGTCCGGGGAGGAACGGTTCTGCAGGACGGTGCCCACGGTCTCTCCCCCGGCGGTCTCCACCAGGGCGGCCAGCTCCGCCATGGACTCCTCGTCCGCGTTTTCGTCCCGTTTCAGCACCGGTGAGTTCAAGCCCACCAGTACCACTTTATCTCTGATTTCCTGGGTTTCCTGCATCATTACCTCCATGGGCCGCAAAGGGCCATGCGAATCGTTTTATCTATTATATGCTATCAGCGTGAAAAAGAAAAGAGAAACCCGCATCCTTCCGGATGCGGGTTTTTTGTGACGTGTCCCTTACTTGTCCAGACCGAACTTCTTGTTGAACTTGGCCACGCGTCCGCCGGTATCCACCAGCTTCTGCTTGCCCGTGAAGAAGGGGTGACACTTAGAGCAGACTTCCACCTTGATATCCTTCTTGGTAGAACCTGTCTCAATCACATTACCGCAGGCGCAAGTAATCGTAGTCTGCTGATAATTGGGATGGATTCCTTCCTTCATTGCTCTCGTTCACCTCTTTCTAATCCAGACTACCTGTGCGGAGCTTTCACCCCACAAAAGCGATAATTAGTTTAACATATAGTTTATTGAAATGCAAGCATTTTCCGATATTTTTTTACGTTTTCCGGAAGTCTTTCAGGGATTCCGGCGTGATCTCCGGTCAAAGCTCCCGCACCGCTGGGAGGGAGGGGGCATAAAGCCACCAGTCTCCGCATCTCTTTCCGTTCACGTCCTTTTTTATAGCTCCACCGCCTCACCGGTGTGGAGAAAGTACAAAATCCGGCGGCTCACCGGGCACTCCAGCACCCGGGTCAACGCTTTGCTGTAGGCCGTCAGCTGGGTGCGGTAGTGCTCCGCCCGGGCCTGCAGGGCGTCCCCGGAGACATGGTCCGTCTTGAAATCCACCACCGCCAGCGTGCCGTCCGGCTGCTCAAAGCAGCAGTCCACAATGCCCTGCAGCAGAATTTTATCTCCGGCGACGGCCGACGGGTCCGCTTCCGCCGCGTCCATAAGAACGGTGAACGGGTACTCCCGCAGGATGCGGGGAGACTGCCGCAGCTCCTCCGCCAGGGCGGAGCACAGGAACCGGCGCAGCTCCGCCGTCCGTACAGCGGCGGCCTGCTCCTCCGTCAGCAGATGGCGCTCCAGCAGCTCCGCCACCTGTTCCGCCACGTTCAGATTGGAAAAATCCAGGTACTGCAGCACCAGGTGGGTGGCGGTACCACCCTCGGCGGCGGTGAGACCCGCCAGCTCCTGCCGGAATTTAGGCCGGGTCAAGGGGCGTGGAGGCGGTGGGGGCACCGTGGCCTCCTCCGCGATCTCACTGTCCAGCTCCCGGCCCTTCAGCTGGGTGGCGGTGAGCTTGGCGGGCAATGTTGTCTCCGTTTGATAGGGGTACACAAACTCCAGCAGTGCCGGGTCAAAGGTCTCCTCCGCCTCCGGTGTTTTGTCTCCCCATCCATGGTAGGCAGGCGTCTGACGGAATTCCTCCGCCTCATGGATGGCGATCTCCCAGGGTGCTGTGTCTCCGGTGTAAAGCCTCTCCGCCTGCATATCCGCGATCTGCCGCAGCGGCGCCGCCTCCGGGCGGCACAGCAGGGGCAGCAGCAGCCAATCGGCAAAGTTCTTTCCCTCACCTACAGACTCCGGCGGAGCCGGGCAGGCGGCCAAAGGCACCAACCGCTCCATCCTCGTCCCGGTGTGGTACATGGCGTCCACCAGGATCAGCTTCTCCTTAGGCCGGGTCATGGCCACGTACAGGATGCGCTGCTCCTCAGCCTTGTTCTCCCGTGTCAGCGCCTCCTCAATGCAGCGCCGCGCCATGGTGGGGTATTTGATCTTCCGCTCCAGATCCACCCGCATGGGCCCCAGTCCCAGTGCGGGATGAACCAGCACTGGGGTCTTAAAGTCCTGCTGAGAGAAGGCGTGATCCAGATCCGTCAGGATCACCACAGGAAACTCCAGCCCCTTGGACTTATGGATGCTCATAATGCGGACCCCAGCGCTGTCCGACGCGCCCCGGGTCTGAGGCGCGCGCCCCGTCTCGATGAGACGGCGGAGCTGGGTGATGAAGGCGAAGACGCCCCAGTAGCCGCTGCCCTCCAGCTTCTCGGCGTGCTCACCCAGGGCGATCAGGTTCTCCCGGCGGCGCTTGCCACCATCCATGGCGCCGAAGATACCCAGCACGTTCAGCCGGTTATAGACCGTCCACAGCAGCTGGTGAACGCTGAGATCCCGGGCCAGCAGCCGCAGGTCCGACAGCGTGTCCAGGAAGGCGCGGCAATCCTCTCCGCCGTCTTTCTCCACGGCCTGGTAAAAATCCCCCTCCCGGGTCTTGCCCCGGATCGCCGCCAGCCGGTCTGGGGTGAAACCGAACACTGGAGAGCGGAGAACGGAGATCAGCGGCACGTCCTGCCGGGGGTTGTCGATAAGCTCCAGCAGGGCCAGCATGGTGGAAATCTCCATGGTGGAGAAGAAGTCCCCACTCTCCTCAAAGGCACAGGGAATTTCCTGTTCCGCCAAGGCGTCGGCATAGGCCGCTGACCGGCTGCCGGGGGAGCGCATAAGGATGACGATGTCCTCCGGGCGGCAAGGGCGCAGAGTGCCGTCGCTGTCCGTCACCGGCCAGCGGTCGTCCAGCAGTTTCCGGATGCGGGTGGCCACAAAGCGGGCCTCCGCCGTCAGCCGCTTCACCGGGCGCTCCTCCCCCTCCCGGCGCATCTGCGCACGGATCAGATGGAACTCCGTCCCGCAGTCCGTGCGGGGCGGGTAGTACTCCGCGCCGAAATGGAGAGCCTCGTCCTCGCCGTAGTCCATCTCTCCCATTTCCCGGGAAAGGATATTCTCAAAGGTGAAGTTGGCGGCGTCCAGAATCTCCCGCCGGGAGCGGAAGTTCTTGGACAGCAGAATTTTCCGCTCCTCCCCCTCCGTCGCCTCGGTCCAGGACTTGAAGCGGCCGTACTTCTCCAGGAAAATGGTGGGATCCGCCAGGCGGAAGCGGTAGATACTCTGCTTCACATCACCCACGGTGAACAGATTCTGTCCCTGCCGGGAGACCGCCTGGAAAATGGCGTTCTGCACCTCATTGGTATCCTGGTACTCATCCACCAGAATCTCCCGGTAGCGGGCGGAGACCTGGGTGCCCAGCTCTGTAGGTGCGCCGTCCTCCCTCACCAGGATCTGCAGGGCCAGATGCTCCTGGTCGGAGAAGTCCGCCGCGTTCTGCCGCAGCTTTTCCTTTCGGTAGGCCTGTGCGAAGTCCCTTGTCAGCCGCAGCAGGGCCATCATGGCCGGAGCCGTGGCCGCCAGGTCCTCCACCGTCTCCTCCCCGCTGATGTTCAGCAGGGCGCTCCACTTCTTGGCGGCATCCTTGCAGCCGTCCCAGAGCTTTTTGGCCCGGGCCTTCTGCTCTCCGCCGTCGGCGTCCTTGACGACGCCCAGTCTGGGAAAGGACAGGGCGGACATGGCCTGCCGTGCCGTCTCCCAGCGCCCCTGAGAGGCCGCTGCGGACAGCGCGTCCAGACCGTCCGCCGCCTGGAAAAACCGGCCGGCATAGCCCTTTTCCAAAGCGGGACATCCCGCCATCTGCTCCGCCGACCGGCGCAGCAGGCCCGCCCAGTAATCCGTCTGACGTCTGACGCTCTCCAGCAGAAGCCCGGCGTAAGGGGTGTCGTCAAAGTCCACGCCGCCCTCTTGCAGCGCCGTCCAGCGGTCCTGGTTTTCCCCCAGCCAGCGGTCCGGGTAGGCGTGGCTCTGGATTTTCTCACACAGGTCCAGCACCAGCTCCGCCAGAACCCTGTCGTCCCGGCCAAAGCCCAGGGTGTCCGCCAGGGCCTGACCGCCCTCGTCCAACTGGTCATAAAAGGTTTCCAGCACCCGGTTCAGCACCCGCTCCCGCAGGAGCTTGGCCTCGTTTTCGTCCAGCACCCGGAAATCCGGGGACAGACTGTGGGTGTCCTCCTCCCGGGACAGGAGGTGGGTGTTCTCCCGCAGCAGGGACGTACAGAAGGCGTCCACCGTGCGGATATCCGCCTGATAGACCCGCAGCAGCTGAGAGCGCAGATGCCGGTCCCCCGGTGAGGCGGCCAGCCGCTTGGACAGCTCGGCGGCGATTTTGCTCCGCAGCTCGGCGGCGGCGGCCCGGGTGTAGGTGATGATCAGGAAGTCGTCCACATTGCAGTGCTCTTCCGTTACATAGCGGAACAGCCGCTCCACCAGCACCTTGGTCTTGCCCGAGCCGGCGGCGGCGGAAACCAGCAGACTGCCGCCCCGGTTCTCCACCACAGCCTGCTGCTCCGGCGTCAGACGCACTTCACTCATGGTTCTCTCCTCCCTCCTGGTCGATCTGCCGCCAGAACTCCTCTTTTTTCACCTGCGTGATATAGTGCAGATGGTCGCCGTCCCGGCCGTCCTCAAAGTGGCAGGCGGATGCCCAGCGGCAGTTTCGGCAGATGGCGTCTTCTTCACTGTGGCAGCAGGGGTCGGCGTCGATGTTGCCGTCCCGCACCTCCCGGGCGATTTGATGGAGCAGCTGATCCACATAGCGGCTCAGCTTGCCCAGCTGGGCCGCCGAGGCCACGCCGTCGGTAATGTCGCCGTTCTTGTTCACCCGGAGGGGCAGATAATGGGACTCCGTCAGCGCCTCATGCTCCATGGCCTGCAGCACCTCCCGGTTATCCAGCAGCAAGCCGCTGCGCCGTAAGGTCTTCTCTCGCAGCTCCAGCAGCTTCTCCGGTGTCACGTTCCGCTCCGCGGCAAGCACCTCGTCACGGGCCGGGAGATACAGCACTCCCGCCGGCTGGATCTCATGGCCGAAGTAATCGCCGCCCTCTTTCTCCAGGGTAAAGAGGTACAGCAGCATCTGCAGATCCAGTCCCATACGGACCTCCGCCAGGTCAAAGCGTTTCCGGCCCGTCTTGTAATCCACCACACGGAGGTACAGCTTGCCGTCCTTCAACCAGCCGTCCACCCGGTCCACCTTGCCATTGATCCGCAGCTCTCCGTCCGGCTCAGAGATCACCACCGACGGCAGCGTCCCGTGGTCACCGAAGGACAGTTCGAATTCCAGCGGCACAAAGTCCGAGTGTCGCAGCTCCTCCGCCGTCTCCCGCACCACGGCGAAAGCCGTGGACCGCAGGCGGCGGAACAGATAGCGGAACCGGGGGCTGCGCTCCCGGAAATTCTGGTATTCCTGCTCCTCAAACTGATCGATATATTCCTCCGTCAGCCGCCGCAGCTCCTCGTCGGTCACCTGAGTGAAGCCGCCCCGGGCCATGACGTCCCGGGTGACGTTCTCCAACACGAAGTGCAAAAAGGTGCCTACCTGGGGCGCGTCGAAATCCGCCCGCGTCCGCTCCTTGGCGCGCAGGCCGTACTCCATGAAGTAGGCGAAGTGACAGGAGTTCAGCCGCTCCACCCGGGACGCGGACATCTGGAACCGATCTCCATAGAGCCGGTGCACCGCCGGCCGGGACAGCCGCCCCCGGCGCATAGTCCCCGCCCGGCCCATGGCCTCCAGCTGGACCCGGCAGTCCTCCCGGTCCGCGAAGTACCTCCACAGAGCGCCGCCGGGATGGTCGCCCGCCGCTTCCAGAGCGGGGATCATTGCGATAAAGTGTCTTTCCTCTTCATTCGTTTCCTTTTCCAGCGGCACTGCGGGGAACAGGGCCTGGATGCGGCCGATGACAAAGGCGGGCCGAAGCTCGGCGCCGGACACATCCGTCACCGGATAGCTGACCACCAGCCGCGACCTGGGCTGGGCCAGGGCGGCATAGAGGTTCTGCAGCTCAATGCTCAGCTGTTCCATCCCCCGAGGCGCCAGGCGGATGCCCCGGGACACCAGCTCGTCTCGGTCATCGTCATTGAGGATGCCCCCTCCAGTGCCGGGCGAGGGCAACACATGGTCGTTGGCCCCCAACAAAAACAGCGCCTTCACCGTATGGCGGTCATTGCGGGTAATTTCGCTGACATTCACCTGATCCAGGGACACGGGGATGGTACCTACGCTGTACTGGGTGATCACCTGCCGCAGCAGCCGGACAAATTCATCGGTGTCCATCTGCTCGTCCCCTAAAATCTCCACAAACTGGTCCAGCACGCCGCAAAGGATCTCCCAGAGCTGGGCCGTCTCCTCCGCGCGCTGAAGCTGCTCCGCCTCCGCCAGACGGGCCATCTGCTCCTCCAGCGCTTCCTGCAGCCCCAGGCTCTCTAAAAATGTATACAGTGCATCCACTTTTTCTCCGGCGGTATCGGCGGATTTCAACCCCTCCGACAGCAGCAGCATGGGCTGCCGCACCCGGCGGCGCAGGCTGTTGATATCCGCCAGAGCCTCTGTCTGCCGCTCTCCCCACGGGGCGCCGTAGCCATCGGGGTTTGCGCTCCAGTCCATATTCTTCAGCCACATGGATCCGTGGATTTCCCAGGTGAGGACATAGTTCTCCAGCCGGTCGCACTCCTCCGGGGTCAGGCCCGCCAGCCCCGTCTTCAGACAGCGGAACACATCCTCATACTCAAAGCCGCCGGTGACCGCCGCCAGCGCCCCGGTAATCAGGGTCATGGCCGGGGTCTCCAGAATGTCACTGCGGCGGCTGAGATACACCGGGATGCCGTAGCGCTCAAACACGATCTGGATGGTGGACTCATAGTCCGCCATGTTCCGTGCGGAGACGGCGATATCCCGGTAGCGGTACTCCCCCGAGGCCACCAGCCACCGGATCTCCGCCGCGGCTGCCTCGGTCTCGGAGAAGACATCCCGGCACTCCCGCAGACGGATAGCGCCGGTCTCACCCTCCCAAGGCTGATTGTCCCCAAAGAAACAGCGCTCCAGATGGATCAGCGGATCGTGCTCCTCCTGGCGCGTGAGATAAACAATCTCACAGGGACGGCCGGCCTCCCGGGCCAGGCGGGCCAGGGCGTCCCTGGTGCGGTAGGATGCCTCGAAGATCTCCTGGCGGCCCTGTCCTGACTCCCCCAGCAGCGTCACGGTGACGGACCGGGCGCGGCGCAGGAGAATGGAGAGTGCCTTCTGCTCCTGTCCGTTGAAATAGGTGAAGCCATCGATAAACACATCCTTGCCGTCGGCATAGCCGGACTCCTCCAGATGGTCGCATAGCTTGCTCATCCGGTCCCGGGCGTCCATACCGGGGCGGTGGAGTCGGGACTCATAGGCGCCGAACAGCAGGCTCAGATCCGCCAGCTTGTCCCCCGTGGTGCCGGCGATCTCCCCAGCCTTCTCCGTCAGCTGCTCCGGTGTCACCTGGTAGCTGTGCAGCTCATCGAACAGAGACAGCAGATCCTGCAGGAACGCCGCCTTTTTGGAGGGGCGTCGGTAGAGCTTCAGCTCCGGTGCCACCTCGCACAGGGCCTTCTGCAGCGTCAGCAGCTTGCCGCCGTTGTCCAGCGTCACGTCCGCCAGTCCGCCGGTGAGGGACAGCACCCGGGTGGCCAGGCGGCGGAAGCTCAGCACCTCCGCATGACGGCTGGCGGTGTCGCCGCAGAAGGCGCACAGATCCATTTCCGCCGCGTGGGAGGCATGCTCCGGCACCAACAGAATCTGTCGGCTGCTGTCGCCCAGTTCTTTGATTTTCCGCAGAATCCAGTCGGTCTTCCCCGTCCTGGCCCGGCCCATTAAAATCGTCAGCATGGCGGTTCCTCCCCGCTTGTCATTGTTTCGCACCCATTATAGCAGATCTTCTTCTCAAAAAACAGCGCAGCGCGCTGTTTTCCCCACTTTCGCCGAAAAGGGTGCAAAAGGCCGCTCACAGCCTTGATGCGGATGCGGCGGTATGCTAAAATGAATACCAATTGGAAACAAACCTTGCATTTCCACTCCGTGCCGGAATTTCCCAGCGGCAGGGCAGCCGTGCCTGTCCCGGGCAGCGTTTTGAATGGCGGAAGGAGCACGCGTAGAGAAGCCACCGCCCTCGGTAAGCGGGTGCGTGAAAGATTGAAAAAGGAGAGATTCCCCCATGTCCAGACATATTCCAAAAGGCACCACCGGTTCCCTGGAGCTGTGCCAGTTCGACCAGGCGTTGGAAGAAGCACTGCGGCCCTCCACGGACTATGACGTGAGCCGCTGGCTGTATGTTCCCAACATCTACTCCGAATATCGGTACATTCTGGGCACCCGGGGCAAAAAGCCCCTGATCTGCGTGGGCATCAACCCCTCCACCGCCGCGCCGGACGCCCTGGACCCCACCCTCCAGTCCACCCAGCGCATCGCCCTCTCCAACGGGTATGACAGTTTCCTCATGTTCAACGTCTACGCCCAGCGGGCCACCGATCCCGACGATATGGAGCCGGCGCTGAATCCGGAACTACATGCGGAAAACCAGAAGGCCTTTGCCTACCTGCTGAGTCTCTCAAAAGCTCCGGCGGTTTGGGCCGCCTGGGGAAACATCATTGACAAGCGGCCTTATCTCATGGACTGTGTCCGGGACTTCGCCGCACTGGCGGAGCGGGCAGGGGCCGCCTGGTACACGGCCGGGCCGCCCCTGAAATCCGGCCATCCCCATCATCCCCTGTATCTGAGGCGGGACACGCCTCTCCAGCCCTTTGATATCGCGGGCTATCTGTCCAGACGCTGAGCGGCCAAGCAATCCGTTCCAAACATTTTTTAAATATAACAACAACCCGGGAGAAGGCTGAACGATCCTCTCCCGGGTTGTTGTTCTCTTATGCCTCTTTTTTCAGTCTGTCCATCACTGTCTCCATCGCGGGGATACTGGAAATTCCCCCCGGAGCCTCTGTGGACAAGCTGGCCGCCATGGTGGCGAACCGGGCCACCTGGGTCAGTTTCTTCTCCGTCAGAGCGGCGGGATCCTTACCCAGCTCCAGCAGGCGGCTGACGGCGGCGCCGCCGAAAATATCCCCGGCGCCGGTGGAGTCCACCGGATGAACCTCCGGCGTATACAGGCGGCAGGATGCCTGTCTGTTTTCCAGGTAACAGCCGTCAGCTCCCAGCGTGACCATGGCCAGCCGGACGCCGCACTCCTCCAGCAGCCGTCTGGCCCCCTCCTGAGGACCGCAGCCCCACAGGAATTTCAGCTCCTCGCCGTTGATCTTCACCACGTCGGACTGGCGCAGTCCCCAAAGGATCTGCTCTCGGGCCTCCGACTCGGAGGCCCACAGAAGCCGGCGCAGATTGGGATCGCAGGTAATGAGCTTTCCCCGCTCCTTCGCATAAGCCACGGCTTTTTGGGTGGCAGTCCGGGCGGGCTCATCAGTCAGGCTCAGGCTTCCGAAATGGAACACTCTGGCCTGGTCAATCATGGATAAGTCCAGTTCCTCAAAACAGATCCGGGTATCCGCTCCCGGCTTCCGGGCAAAGCTGAAGGAGCGCTCTCCCCGGTGATCCAGGGTGACAAAGGCCAGGGTTGTAAAGCTCTCCGAGTCCCGCAGAACTCCCCTGGTCTCCACGCCCGCCTGCTGCAGGGTGGAGAGCAGCAGCGATCCGAAGTGATCCTGCCCCACCTTTCCCAGCAGCGCGGTCTTGGCCCCATAGCGGCTCAGTGCCGCCAGAAAATTGCTGGGCGCACCGCCCGGATGGGCGGACATGGTGGGATATCCATCAGCGTCTGTGCTTTGGGCGGCAAAATCGATCAGCAGCTCACCCAACGCCACAACATCAAACATTACGGTTTCCTCCTCATGTAATGGCGGGCTCCGTTTCTCACGGCGTTTCGCGGCACGGCCAGCCGCGTCCATCCTCCCGCCGGCTGGAACACGGGCCTTTCTCTTTTAGGAAATCCCGTTTGCAAAAAAGTAAGTAAAACGATTGCTATGTATTATAGCGAAGATTTTACACAATCGCAAGGCCAAAAACAAGCTTTTTTCGCATCTCATTGCAATTTCCACTTTCCGCCAGTCGGGACTTCCTGCTCTGACCTCCTATGGAACCGTTATCCGGGACATAATATCCGGTTCTCCGCAAACAGCGCTCAGCGAAACAGCAACCCCGTATGAACAGACGCGAAGAGATTCTCCGCGCGGAACGGGAACTTTCCGTACGGAGAATCTCCTCCCTGGTATGCGGAACAGCTGTGTATATTCCATTCAGTCTGGCTGTTTTCCTGATACAGACCGGGCATTCCATTGATCAGCTGCTTCAGAGTCACCCTTTCAAGGCTCCCTCTCATGGCCAGCATGACATCATCAAGGTGCCCTCCCAGCACTTTCTCATAGGAGCGCCCCACTTTGCAGGTCTGTGAAATGTTCGGATGGAAAGAGAAGAAATCATCCTTGTCGCCCTCAACAGCCGAAAAACATCCCACAGCATAATTTTTGCTGGCTCCTTTGCCAAGGCGGTTGTCCCTCTGCCCGCCGAGTTCTTCAGCAGTCCCGCTTCTTTCATCTTGATGAATAGCAGCCGCATTATAGCGGGATTGCATCCCGTATTCCCCGGGGAAAGGGCCGCTTATTTCAAGGAAAAACTTCAATTTCCGCAGGGCTACGAGTTCGGTCTCTCCGTTCTGCTGGGAAGCAGCTCCAAATCCAGCCCGCCGCACCAGCGGATCCGGCCAAGATGACCGATATTGGCCGATCTTTTCACAGACCCCTTCGCAATGTCATCCCGCGCGTCTTGATCTGGCTTTTCAGACAGACCGGGGCGGCAGCATCCATGCTGCCGCCCCGGTCTCAGCATTCTGAAAACCTCGCCTGGAGTTTGCTCCTCATGGTTTGAAAATAATATTTTTTATGAGAAACACTGTCCGACGGCTCTTACTTCAGGCACCTTCGCACAAAGTCTTCCGACACGTCCATCCGGCGGGCGATGCCCTCCGGGGTCAGGCCGCTGTCCCGGAACCGGCGGCAGACGGCGCTGAGGGGCTCCGCCACCTCAATGACATGGCGATCCGGGTCATAGAACCGCACCGCCCGCTGGCCCCACCGGTGCTCCACCGGCGGGCGTACCAGCTCCGCCTCTGGATGGTCTAGCAGCGTTTTCAAAAACGCGTCAAAGTCCTCCGCCGTAAAATAGAGCTCCGTGTCGCAGCCGCCAAAGGCAATATCCTCCGGCATCTTTCCCAAAAACTCCGCCCAGGTGTCCAGCGTCTGCAGACAGAAGCCTCCGGTCAGCACCACGTTGGCGCCGAAGTCCTCCCGCACCTCCATTCCCAGTACCGCCTGGTAAAACGCCAGGGACTTGTCCAGATCCCGCACCGCCAACAGCGGCGTTCCCATCTCCATTCTCCCACACCTCACGCCGTGAATTTCTCTCTCAGGCTCTCCCACAGCTCAACGGACTTGAACTTCAGCACATAGCCGCTGCCGCTCTCCGTCATCAGCTTCACATCGTCCTCCTCCAGCCCCGCCGCCATGGCGGTCTGGACCACGTCTGTAGTGGTCTGAGCGCACAGGGGCGGGAACACCACACACCACCAGTTATGCCCCTCTCCGGTGCCGATGACGATCCGCAGCGCCAGGTACTCCCCCGCCGGCAGAGTAAAGTCCTCATACTCCTTGGTGGGAAACGCCGTGTCCGTCAGCTCTGCCGTCACATCATAATCATATCCGTTGGCGGCAACGGTCTCCCCGGCCAGCTCCGTCAGCTCCGGCAGGGCCTCCCGCAGCCGCATCTCCGCCTCCTGCCGATCTCCGGAATTCCGCAGAATCTCCTCCGCCCGGTCCAGAATAGCGTCCCGGACCTGCAGCTTCAGCGCCTGGTCCTCTTCTGAATCGGAGTTGGCCAGGATGTGAAGCCGCACCACCTTGTCCGCCAGCTCCTGCTGGCTGTGGAGAGACCACATTCCCCAGATCAGCGCGGCCAGCAGACCTACCAGCAGAGACAGCTCCCATATCTTCAAACGATTTTTTGTCTTTCCCATATCATCCGTCCTTTTATGTAGCCCCTCAGGGCCCTTTTTCCAAAGTTTGGACGGAACGGATGAATTTTATACATTTTATGAGAAAACGGGCCTTGCCGTAAACACCTGACTGTATCGCTTCTTCAGCGCCTCCGCAGCCTGACAGGCCGCCGCTTCTTTCTGAAACAGGCCAAACACCGTGGGGCCGGAGCCGGTCATGACGGCGTTCAGGGCCCCGTGGGTCAGCAGCTTGCCCTTGATCCAGCGGATCTCCTCCGCCTCCGATGGGGTCAGCACCTCTTCAAAGACGTTCCACATCTGGCCGGCCACGGCCCCCAGATCCCCCGCCGCCAGCGCCCGCTCCATGGCTTCATAGTCAGGGCGCCGCAGCAGCTTCTCCACCTGTACCCGGCCGAACAGGGCCGGTGTGGACAGGCCGAAGTCCGGCTTGCACAGGGTAATCCAGCAGTCCGGCAGCGGCGGCAGGGGCGTCAAAATCTCCCCCCGGCCCTCCGCCAGGGCGGTGCCGCCCCGGACACAGAAGGGCACGTCGCTGCCCACGGCGGCGGCCATCTCCTCCAGTACGGTGTCCGGCAATTCCGGACGGTACAGCTCCCGCAGGATTTTCAGCACCACCGCGCCGTCCGTACTGCCGCCGGCCATGCCCGCCTGGGCGGGAATGCGCTTTTTCAGCGTAATGGCCAGCCCGTGCCTGGGGATGCCAACGGTGCGGAAAAAGATGTCAGCCGCTTTCCAGGCGATGTTGTCCCGCCCGCCGGGCAGATCCGTCCGGTCTGTCCGGACCGTGATTTCCTCCCCCGCCGTCTCCGCCACGGTGACAGTATCCGACAGGGAGATGGCCTGCATAACCATCCGCAGGTCATGGTAGCCATCAGGACGGCGGCGCAGAATATCCAGGGTCAGATTCAGCTTGGCGGGGGCCTCCCGCGTGACGCTTCGCATGGTCCTTTCTCCTTATTTCAGCTTGAAATAGATGCGTTTGGAGGTCTCGCTCTCGTCGTCCGTCAGCTCCCGGGTCTCAAAACAGCCCAGGGAACGGACAAAGGAGGCGAACTTCTTGAAGCCGAAGTTCCGCACGTCGAAATCCGGGAAACGCTTGCTCAGCAGATACCCCAGCTTGCCGGAGTAGATCCAGCCGTCGTCGTCGGAGTTCTCCTCCGTCAGCTCCCGCAGAGCGGAGCGGACGCTGTCCAGATTGGAGCCGTTCTCCTCCTTCTTGGGCGGCTTCTTGGCCGCAGGCTTCTGAGCAGCAGCCTTCTTTCCCTTCCCCTTTTCCGCCGGCTGCTCCGGGGCGGCGGGCTGGGGCTGCTGTTCCTCCTTGCTGGCGGCGTACAGGATGTCCAGATAGGAGAATTTGTTGCAGGCGGAGATAAAGGACCGTGGCGTCTTTTGCTCCCCCATGCCCAGCACATACATCTCCGCCTCCCGCAGCCGGGAGGCCAGTCGGGTGAAATCGCTGTCAGAGGAGACGATGCAGAAAGCCCCCACCCGGCCCTGATACAGCAGATCCATGGCGTCAATGATCAGGGAGGAATCCGAGGAGTTCTTCCCGCTGACGTTGCTGTACTGCTGGATGGGCTGGATGGAGTTGTCCAGCACCACGCTCTTCCAGGCCCCCATCTGGGGGGACGTCCAATCCCCGTAAATCCGCTTGTAAATCACATTGCCCAGGTTGTTGGCCTCGCTCATGATCACATTCACATATTTTCCGGAGATATTTTCGGCGTCAATCAGCACCGCCACCTTCATTTCCTTTTCCATAGCTCGCTCCTCTTGATTATTGTTTTCCGATGAGACAGTCTCGGCTGTCCATTGGGATTTTATTAGCAAACAGCGGTAGAAAAGCCGGTTCATGTGTGGTAGGATATCGTTGATCCGATAAAAGGTCCTTTGACCGGACTGAGAATCAAAAAATGGAGGAATGTCTCATGGAACACATCCAGATCCGGGTGGCTGCTGAGCAGGACGCAGCGGCCCTGCTGCATATCTACGCCCCCTATGTGGAGAACACCGCCATCACCTTTGAGTATACCGTTCCCAGCCTTGCGGAGTTTACGGACAGAATCCGAAACACCCTGAAGAAGTACCCCTATCTGGTGGCCCAGGCGGATGGGGAAATTCTGGGCTACGCCTATGCCGGTCCCTTCCATTCCAGAGCCGCCTACGATTGGGGCGTGGAAACCTCCATCTATGTGGACCGGTCCAAGCGCGGAAGCGGCGTAGGCAGAGCGCTGTATGACACGCTGGAAACCATTCTGGCCGCCCAGAATATTCTGAACCTGAACGCCTGCATTGCCTATCCGGAGGAGGAAGACGCCTATCTGACAAGGGACAGCGTGGCCTTCCATCAGCACATGGGCTACCGGATGGTAGGACAGTTCCACCAGTGCGGCTATAAGTTCCACCGGTGGTACCACATGGTCTGGATGGAAAAGCACATCGGTGAACACCTGGAACTTCCGCCGGCGGTCAAGCCCTTTGGCGAGGTTCGGGAGCTTGTCCGGCGGGAATACGGCATCCAGTAACCGCATGTCCAGCGAATTTCATTAGGTTTAGTATAACACAGGCGGCGGAAAAAGAGAAGCCGCAACCGGGCAGTTGCGGAAAGTTGGTGGACGCAACCGGAGCTGACTGATATCCTGAGAGCATCAAAACGATGTTCAAGGAGGCATACACATGAGCAAATCCGATCAGATCCGGGAGGCACGGGAGCGACTGAACATGACCCAGGAGGCTTTGGCAAGCGGCTGGGCGTCAGCCGTCAGGCGGTCTCCAAATGGGAGATGGGCGTTTCGGAGCCCAGCTTGGAAAATCTGAAAGCGCTGTCTGAGGAGCTGGAGATCGACCTATCGCCCGCAAAGGAGACGGTTCCACCAACCTCAAGCCGTTGGAAAGTCGTCTCCTCTGTCTGTATCGCGCTGCTTCTGGTCTCTCTGACCGGTCTGGCTCTGCTGTGGACCTCCATGAACAAAAATGGCTGGCCTCCGGAGGAACCGCAGCTCACCGGCGTATCCTTCTATGATGAAGAGGGCAATCTGCTCCAGACGGAGGCGGGCTGGTACTTGTTGGAGCCGGGCAGCCGGGTCACCATTCTGGTCACCTTTCAAGACGGCCGGTGGACGCTGGATAACCATATTGCCGGTGTCATGGGAGCCGCGCTGTATCTCACCCCCACCGGCACCGGGGTATATGACCTGCGGGAGCAGCTGGCGGTGCAGGCCGTTCCCGATGGAAACAGTGCGGCTCTGTTTTTCTGGCAGATCCCAGATGACCTGATGGGGCATCTGGATGTGGTGCTGGAATGTACCGGCGGCCAGACCATTACAGGAACCTTCAACGTGGCCATGAAATTCGAATAATGGGAAAAGCGTCCCAGCGGAGCTCCGCCGGGACGTCTTTTTCTCTCTATAGCTGTTATTTGATTTTCCGGGCCTCCACGTAGTAGCGCTTGTCCTGGGCGTGGCCCATGGAGAAGGTCTTTCTCGGCAGCACACCGTCGGCCATGACGGTCTTGAACAGCTGCTCCTTGCCCATG
>Ga0129307_1001928_pt1 | contig 19050 bp, 15 predicted proteins | sample P1105metagenome_FD_94437 | JGI IMG/M metagenome (GOLD analysis project Ga0129307, IMG submission 94437) | Capybara group fecal microbial communities from Wisconsin, USA - P1105 metagenome | ecosystem: Host-associated > Mammals > Digestive system > Large intestine > Fecal | place: USA: Wisconsin... | reverse complement strand
TAGCCGTCTCCTAAAAAGCTTGCAGCATCTTTTGGGGCTCCAGTATATGCTGATGGATGAAAAAGGGGCAACCTTTTTCTTCCGATTGATGTTAAGTTTGCCTTACTGCGGAATTGAGGTTTATAGTAAAAACTGTAAATTGAGCTGCCACGAAATTAGGCCCGCCCCAGTTAAACGCTTTACCCGTACCACAGATAAAGCATTACCGTGATTATAATTGCAAAGAACAGTGAACACATTTTCAAACCTCCTTTTAAATATATATATCCACGATGTCATATACTGACATTTAACATATTTTCAATTTTTTGCTGGACCCATTCGATTTCGAGGCTTCACCTCGGAATTTATCCCGGCCCTGTTCCGGGACTCAGGGTGACACGTTTTTTGCAAAATTCTGCTACCAAATCGCATTTTTCAGTCTATTTGGTAGCATAAATTTTACTTTGTTCTACACATTTTCGTTTACTAGCCACACAATGGTGCTACCAAACGGACTTTTTCGACCTTTTTGGTAGCATAAAAACGTCTTTTTTCGCAAAAAGCCCGCGCAAACTCGTTAATTTATCAGAAAAACATGCTACCAAACAACGAATTTCATCGCATTTGGTAGCACTTTTTCGCGATTTTGCGGTTTTCAACCTCTCAAAACGCCCGCCGCCGAGCCACAGAGACCATAGGCGGGCATTCCTTTCGGGCATCCCTTTCTGGCATTGCTTTTCTACACGAGCTGTCCCGGAAGCTTCAGCTTCACCTTGGGCGGGAACTGCTTATCGAATTCCTCGCAGGCCGCCTTATCGATAAAGTAGCCCGCAGGGTCGCGATAACTTCCGGTAATTCCGTCGAGAAAACCCGGCGTAAGTTCCTTGATCAAAAAGTAAGGAGCGTCGCCGTCCGGGTCGTCAGCATAGCGGATTCCCTTGGAGGTCGCGACGACAAAGCCGCACTTTCCGTAGAACTGGATGTTGCCGCACATGGCAATGCAACCGCCGTTCATTTCGCGGGCACGTTCCATCGCATAGTCCAACAAACGCTTGCCGTAACCCATCCGTTGCAAGTCAGGCCGCACGCTGATAGGGCCAAACGTCATCATGCGCAAGGCACGCGGCACATCACCATCGACGAGGATTTCGGACCACGCGAACATCACGTGAGCGATGAGTTCACGGGAGCCGTCATCCAAGACGCGTTCCATGACCAGCGAAAGTTCGGGAATGTAATCTGGGCGGTCGCGGAAGCAATGAAGCACATAATGCTCTTCGCAACCGGGACGATAGACGTTCCAGAAAGCTTCACGGGTTAAATTTTCAACAGCGAAAAAGTCGGCAGAGGTTTCCTGCCTGATAATGATTTCAGAATGTTTGTTCATGTTTATACCTTTTGTTTTTCCGCATTTTGCGGGAGTTCCACAGAAGGGCAGACTACATCACTCGATGTAGCCCGCGTTAAACAATGAACCAATTTTGGATTTTGAACATCCAACTCCGAGGTAAAAGGTTTCATAAAAAAATTAATAAAAAACGAGTCTCATTTCAAGCAACCAATCACTTTTTTTAAATCATAAACCACATCCTTTTACTATCTTTCATCTATAGTCTATAGCTCGCCTCGCGAGCGTTCCTTCGTCTAAGTTTAATATGCCCTACACTTTATACATCGTAGCGACTCCCATCGGGAACATGGAAGACATCACGTACCGTGCGGTCCGCATTCTCAAAGAAGTTCCGCTGGTCCTTGCCGAAGACACCCGCCATTCGAGGATTCTCTTTGACAACTACGGCATCACGACTCCCATGGAGCCATACCACGACTTCAACAAAGAAAAAGTCACGCCGAAGTACGTCGATTTTCTCAAGAACACAGGCGACATAGCGTTGGTAAGCGATGCGGGAACCCCCGGCGTTGCAGACCCCGCATTCAACCTCGTGCGAGAATGCGTCCGCGAAGGGATTGACGTACGCGCCATCCCCGGCCCATGCGCAATGATTACGGCACTCGTCTCGTGCGGCATGCCGACAGACCATTTTACCTTCCAGTACTTTTCGCCCAAAAAGAGTGCGCAGCGCATCCACTTGCTCGAAAAGCTTAAAGACGAAGAAGCGACGCAAATCTTTTACGCCAGCCCACACAACATCGACAAGTTCGTCGAAGAAATCAAGCAAGTCTTCGGCGACATCAAGATTGCACTGATGCGTGAACTCACCAAGAAGTTCGAAGAGCACCTCATCGGAACGCCGACCGAAATTTCCGCCCACTTCAAGGCCCACCCGCCCAAAGGCGAATTCGTGCTAGTATTCAACCCCAAGGATAAAAGCGGACTGTGAGATAGGTTATAGGTTGTAGGTTTTAGGGATTAGGAAACAACACTCGCACTCCGTACGTCTTTATTAAACGGGTTCGCCGCGATTATATATCCTAACCACTAACCACCAACCACTAACCACTTCCTACTGCCTACTTCCTACTAATGACCAATGACTATTGACCAACTTCTAAACAAGCTTAAATCTCTTCCGAAGGCGTACAAGATTTACGTATCCGTTCTTGCAGCAATTGAACTGGTACTGTTTTTCGTGCGGCCAAATACGCCGGGGCTTTATACGCAACAACCTCTACTGTTGCCTCTTTTCGTCCCAAATCCGCACATGTATTACATACTGTATAGCATGTTACAACCTCAGTTGTTGCCACTTTACACAGCGCTCCTGTTTTTATTTGTAAAGAACGCTCGCAAGCCTTTTTCGCGATTCATGAATACATACGGTGCTATAGTCTTTGCGTTCCTTGCATTGGACTACGCCATCGGCGATAAAAACGGAGACGGACACGCCGGACTTTTCCAGATTGTCGCAACGTTCATCCCAATGGGGCTTTACTGGTTCTCGTTGTTCATCCGCTGGAACATAAAGCATTTCAAACAAAAGGAATCGCTTATCGCACTTGCACTGGCGACAATCTCTTGGGGGTTCGTCGCTTTTGCATTCCCGCCGCTCCCGCTGGGGCCTGCGATATTCGTCTTACTTGTGCCGTGGTTTATCGTCTTGAACAGATTCAACCGCGATACAGCCGTTTTCGCGACGTTCTGGGCAAGCATGGCCTATAACACCGTCAATTACTACTGGATTCGCAACGTGATGAACGTGGAGACCGCCCCCTCAGGCCTCATCTTCCTCGGCCTCATCCTCCTTATCGCTTATCTTAGCTTGTTCAACGTTCTTGCGGCATTCGCTTACACTACCATAAAAAATTTCAAATTCAAATCAAAAAAATACTTACTCGCATTATTCCCCATCTTCTTTGCCTCCATCGAAATGTTCCGCACCAACGGCGATTTCGCATTCCCGTGGAACCATCTCGGCTACACGCTAGGCAACCACATCGAGCTTATACAGACGCTTTCTATCATCGGCGTATTCGGTTACACGATTTTAATCATAACCTCAAACCAGATTGTCGCATACGCATTCCTGCAAAAAGGCCGTAAAAAACTCGTTCTCTTTACAGTTCCGTTCATCATCTTCCTCGCTCTTTTGATTCACGGAAGTAAAGTTCTTTCGGCCCCAGAAGCGGCCCCATTCTACAACACGAACGCACCAGAAAATCCATCCATCACCATGGTGCAGCCAAGTATTGCCCAAGGCGCCAAATGGAGCAAAAAACGATTCGACGCCATCATCGACAAAACGTTCGGTATGGCCATGGACAGCACAAAGCAAGGCACCAATCTCATCTTGCTTGCAGAAACCGCCGTTCCGGATCACCTCCGCAGACAATCGGAAGTCATCGACCGTTTACACCAGATGGCCGACGAAAAGAACGCAAGCATCCTCACCGGAGCCCTCGACTATAAGCAAGTATCCAAAGACTTCAACAATCCGCGACGTTTCGAAATCTACAACGCCTCGTTCCTCTTTACACCAGGCGACCACAGTTTCCCGAAACGTTACATCAAAAAACACCTCGTCCCCTTCAGCGAACGCATCCCCTTCGACGAAGTATTCCCCATCCTGAACTACGTCGATTTAGGCGAAGGCGACTTTGTTCCCGGAAAAGAAACGCCCGTCTATGGCCCATACAACTGGACTCCTTACATCTGCTACGACGCCATTTTCGGAGACCTCGTCCGCGACGCCATCCAAGCAGGTTCCCGCCTCATGGTGAACATCACAAACGACGGTTGGTTCGGCCGGAGCACCGCACCCTACCAGCACTTGAACATTGTACGTCATATGGCGGTCTCCTACGGCTACCCAGTTGCACGCCTTGCAAACAGCGGTGTTTCCGCATTCATCGACCAGTACGGCCACTACGACCAGAACACGAAGATATTCGAGACAAAAGTCATACAAAGAAAGATGCCCCTCAAGACAAGGGACACCTTCTATACAATCGTAGGCGAACTCTTCGAAGAATTTCTCTTATGGTTCCTTGCGATTTATCTCGTAGCAGTGTTCGCTGTAGCAAAGCTGGAAAAGAGGTTACTGGGTCGCTTCGCTTGAGCTATGGGCACGCTTCGCTTTGAGCTATGAGGTCGGCTTGTTTCACAAGCCTTTGGGGCGAAATTTGGCACCTTCGGTGCGATTATAAAAAACCATACCCCATACCTCAAAGGCACGAAGTGCCGTGCCCATACCCCACACCCCTAAAGCAACAGCATCGGGGGCCAGTGACCGGCCTTGGGGCGTTCCTTGAACTCTGCATTGGGCAAGAATTCCTTGAGCTTGAGCGTCCATTCCGGTTGAACCGTCGTATCCAGTCGCCCGTAAAGCACCTGAATATCGCCATCATTCGGAACAACCGATTCCACTCGATGCGATGCCAAATACATAAGCCCTTTCGCAAGAGACTCCGCATCGTACTTCTTGGCTTCGTCAAACCAATCGTCCTGCCAGTCGCCAAAGTCCTCTTCGAACAGTTCCATGAACGATTTGAGCGCGGGTTCTGTCGTCGTGAGGAGCTGGTGCGCCATGAAATGCAAGTTCGGCACGGTCCAATTCCCTATTTCGTCACAAAAATCGGCATAAGGCGAAAGCAGAATCCACTTTTGCCCCTTTTGAGGCCCAGCCCCGGAACACAGGAGCGACAAAGCCCCGAGCCCCCACGCCACGACAGTCGATGATTTCTTGAGTTCTGGAATATCCATCGGATGTTCCAAAAATTCAGCCAGCAGGCTGTACTGCACATAAATATGGTTTGCTGAAGGAGCTACGTCCATCAGATCATCTTCCCAAATCCCGAGATTTGAGGCCCAATCGGGCAGCCAGATCCATTTTTCGCTCATATTCAACCTCACACATGTGAAGAATCTTCCTAAACACCGGTATATCATTGCTGAAAAAATTTCTTTTCACAGCATTTTTGATATTCGTACCCTTATGGATATATATATCCATTTTTTTCTTTGATAGCAAGTTCTAAAAAAAGTATTTTACAATTCGTATTATTTGTTTACTTCTCAGAGCAAAACATTGTATATTATCTGTATAAAATTATTTTTAGGAAACCTTTAAAGAGATCTTGTAATATGAGACACTTGATTCCATCTCTCTGCTTAGCTCTTCTTCTGGCCGAAACAGCCTGTTCTGCACCGCAAGCTGCAAAACGCAGCGATGCCGACGCACGCAGCAAAAAGGCAGCCGTCACTCGCCAACATGCAGCAAGCGCCTACGATGAACTCGATGGAGACACGGCTCCCGTCAGCAAAAAATCTACAGGAAATGCATCTACCGCCTCTACAAACGCAAGTGCAGCCGCGGCATCGGTCAACATCGACCAAACCCCGAAGACGAACCTCGACGAAGCTAGAGAAGTGCTCCAGGATTACACGCAACCAATGATCGTGGTCACACCGGCAATGAGTTCCAATGGCGACGCTCAGGAAGTTGTAGCCGACAATAACACTCATTCCGTGCAAGAAGCCATCCAAGGCTACCTCACCAAGAAGAACTACGAAGTCAAGTCTGTCGAAGGTCAGGAAACGCTGAACGAAATTCTTCAAATGCAAAACGATATCGCGAACACGGAAGACGACCTCTCCTACCTCGCCGGTATCGCCTTGGATGCAGACATCTATATCAAGTTCAAGCAAGAAGTTACGAACGACGAAGTCGCTGTTGAACTCTCCGCTTACGAAGCCTCGACCGCCCGTTTGCTCGGCTCCCAGGCATCAACAGTCCGCAACAACGGCCACACCTCCAAGATCAACATTGCATCGAATCTCGGCGCAGCAGTCCGCAAGGCCATGCCCGGTCTCGAAGCTAAGATTCTCAGCTACTGGAAGAGCGACCTCTCCAAGGGCAACCAGTACAAGGTTGTCATTAACATCAAGGGCGAATACTCCGACAGCCAGACCGAAGACTTGCACGACGCCATCATGAAGGGCCTCAAGAGCAACTTCAATTCTGTCAAGGTGAACGTGATGACAGCAAAGACCTTGGACTTCGTCATTTACGCCAGTGCAGTCAAGTACAAAGACACACAAGAAGTTTATTCTAAAATCAGGCAGATTCTCAAGCCTCTCGCCGACACAAAGAAAAACAATATTACTCGTAAGTTGATTTTGATGGAGTTGAACTAGTAATGAACATCAAAGCTATCATCCTTTGCACGTGTATCGCGGCATTCCCTGCGCTGGCGGGTAAAATCGTCACCTATACGGCAACATCCAAGATTTCGCAAGAAGAAGCAAACAACTCAGCTATTGCAGGTGTCGCCAAACAGGTCAAGTCCAAGATTACGGCAACACAGAAACAAACAAAATTCGAAGACATCTACAACGGAGAAAGCACCCTCGGCGAAACTTACAGGGCGAACAATACCGTTAAAAGTAATGTTGTCTTGAAGGGCGTCAATGTCGTTCCCATAAAGATGGAAAAAGGGAAAGGATACAAAGCGACAGCGACGCTTGACATGGACGAATTCACTGCGGATCTCCGTTTCCGCCTGAACACGCTCAAGCAGGAAATTGCAGATCTCGAAAAATCTTCTAGACAAGCTTTTAGCGACCGCATTTACATCAATGCCATCAACGACCATGCGGAAGCCGTAGAAAAAGTCAACGAATACAAGTTCTACTTGGCACAGCTTGCCGACGTCTATCCGATTGACGATAGCTACCGCCTGCAGCACGGCCTTTCGGATCTCGAAAAGATGCTCATCGAAAGGCTTTCTCGCCTTACCTTTGAATCTACAGCACCAGCAAATCTCGAAATCGGGCGCCCCGAAATGCCTTCGTGGGATGTTGTCGTCAAGGATTCCTTGGGCCCCGTTCCCAGTTTCCCGTTGATTGCACGCCAAAGCAAGACTCTCGCGGAACGCCGCACACAAGACGATGGTTCAGCCACGTTCAGCCTGCGCAACGTGAACTTTGAAAAAGGCCCCTATGTCATTATCGTGGAACCGAACTTCCCATACGAACTCTTGAAAAAGACCGGTATGATGAATGCTTTGGAAGTTCCTTACCGCGTCATCCGCTCCCGTTGCGAAGTGAGCGTCCAATGCAACTTGCCCTCTAACATCTGCAAGGCGATCGATAACGCACTTTCAAAGAAGTCCATCTACACGACAAACGATGATACTGTTTCGCCGCCGTTGAAAGTAGAAGTCAGCTCTGAAATCAGAAACAAGCTCGGCGCACTGAAATCCTACGACGTGTCCATTTCCATCAAGGGTTCTGGCGTTGACTTCTTCTCGATGTCGAAGGGTGCAGGCAAGAGCGAAGCTGATGCTATTTTGAGCGCCATCAAGAAGACGGACTTCTCACCGCTCCAGAAAGATCTCGAACCGTATTGCGGGCATTAGAGATTAGAGGCGAGGTTTTAGTAATCGAGGCAACGCCAATGTTTGGTAACAAGCGAAGTTCGTGATACTTTTTCCTAAAACCTATAACCTAAAACCTGATACCTTTTAAATTTTTTATCTTTACTGAGCCGCGGCAAAGCGGCTTTTTTATATGCCAAAAAGAATTTTAACACTGCTGTTTGTGCTGTTGTTCGCAATTCCTGTTGCGGCAGGCTTTATCGTGAACAAAAAGGGGCTCCCCAAGCGCCCGACCAACAGCTACGTGTATGACGAAGACCGTTTGCTTTCGAAGCAGGATGTGCAGTTTATAAATGAACTTTCTGAACAACTTTACAGAAAGGCAGGCGTCGGGCTTGCCGTCGCGCTCGTTCACGATATCGGTTACGCCGACTTTAGAGATTACGCCGTTAAGATTGCACAAAGCTGGGGCGTCGGCGGAAAAAGCGATGAAGGCATTTTGATTTTTGCAGCAATGAAGCAACGCCGCAGGAGCGTAGAAGTCGGTTACGGCGCCGAAGGCTACTTGCCCGACGTGCTCGTGGAACGCCTCCAGCAAAAGACGATTGTGCCCGCATTTAGAGTTGAAAAGTACGGCCAAGGCGTTATCACGCTTGCTTGGGAAATCGCTCAAGTCGTCGCTAAAGAAAAAGGTATTACGCTACAGGTCAATACCAACCAACTCCCGCAAGAAGAAGAAGATCCGCTTTGGCTCCCGCTCGTCATTTTCGTGATTTTATTCTTGTTGTTCTCGAAGAACGGAGGCGGGCGTGGAAACGGTTGCCTTTGGTTCTTGCTCGGAAACGCGCTCAGCAATAGCAGCCGCGGGCATCACGGGCCACGAGGTGGATTCGGCGGAGGCTTTGGCGGTTTTGGCGGAGGCGGATTCGGCGGTGGATTCGGTGGCGGAAGCTTTGGCGGTGGCGGCTCCGGCGGAAGTTGGTAATTTAGAGGTTCACTTATGAAGAAGAATTTAAGCGTCGCAGAATTACAGAACTCGGAATGGCCGAAGCTTTTTGAAGAAACGCTCGGCGACAATCTCGTATCGGCATTCGTTCATGGAGATTGCCTTATGGAAGGGTTCTCTGCGTTGGAAGCCCCGTGGACCGTGAGCTTTATTTTGAAGTCCAATTCCGTCGAAGATATGCTGCCGTTGCAAAAGCTCACATCAAAAGCAAAGCACGAGAACATCGTGTTCAATCACGTGTTCTCGCGTTTTGAAATCAAGTCGTCGCAAGACGTGTTCCCGCTGGAATTCTTGCATATCAAGAGCAAGAACGTAACGCTTTGCGGCGAAACTCCGCTTGCAGATTTCAGCCCGAACCTCGCGGAACTGCGTATGGAATGCGAACGCGAACTGCGCGGTTTGCTAGTGCATTTACGCAGAGCTTTCCTCTACCTCAAGGAGGACCGCAATCCGCACGGGATTTACGTGCGTTCTGCAACAACGCTCCTCCCCTTGATTTACGGCGTGTATTATCTCTCGACCGGCAATTACCCCGAGAGTCACGAACAAGTTTACGAAATGTTCCCGGGCGTCCGCATTCCAAATATGACCAAAGACAACGACGAGATTGTTGCAAACATCAACAAGTACATCGAAGCGGTAACGACAATCGTGAACCAGGTCGATGCGATGAAGGTGTAGAGAATATTTTTCCATTTTTATTCTCTTCGATTTTACAAGATCCATCTGAATAAGGTCCTATAGACATACATTCTACATTATTCATTATAGATATGGTGGATCAGATCCTTCAGGACTTTTCTGATACGATAAGGGTCCCTGTCCCTTCGACGGAGTTTATCCTGAGTTTGTCGAATGGGCTCAGGATGACGATGTTTAGGTTCTCCGATTTCTTCCCATTTTTTCCAGGCTTGTTCATTTGATTTGTAAAGACCTTCTCTTGTCAGATTCCCATTTTCATCCCATTCTTTCCAGATGCCGACGGGTTCGTCTAATGTATATGCGCCTTCAAACGCCAACTTGCCGTTTTTATGGTACACTTTCCATACACCATTCTTTCTGTCTTTATCATAAGAACCTTCATACCATAATTGACCATTTTCATACAACGCTTTCCATTCCCAAACATTAAGCAATACCCACCGTTTTTCTATTTTTAATTTTCCACTTTCATACCATTCCTTCCATACACCAACTTCAGAGCCTTTTTTGTAAAAACCTTCATATCGTAATTGTCCATTTGCATACCAACCATTCCATTTTCCTTCCTTCTTGTCCGTTTTACACTTCAAACGGTCCAAACGACATTCAAGCGATTCGTAATTTCGGTACTTTTTATCGTCGGCTTTATAAGCACCTTCTTCTGCCAATTGGCCATTTTCATGCCACCATTTCCAAATGCCATCGCGCTGACCGCCCTTATAATCCCCTTCAGCAGCCAATCGTCCACTTTCATGCCATAATTTCCAAATTCCTTCTCGTTTATCAGATTCGAAAAGACCTTTCCATTTCAATTTACCGCTTTCAAAAAATTCTTTCCGTACACATCCATCCATACCCAATCTGCATTCTTCCTCAGCAATCAATTTTCCATTTTCATCCCACTTTTTCCAATTACAGACCTTACCTTCATCTTTGCATTTTCTGATTTTTTCCAATTTACCACTTTCATACCACCATTTCCCAACGCCAACTTCATGGCCCGCTTTATAATATTCAACAGCTTTTAACTTTCCGTTTTTATACCATGTTTTTCGGGGGCCATCAAGTTCTCCGGCCTTATAATTTTTTTCTTCATACAATCGGCCTTCATCATCCCATTCTTTATAAATGCCGTCCGGTTCATCATCTTTAAAAGTTTCGTATTCCTTCAATTTTCCATTTTCACCCCACCATTTCGAATAGCCATCAAGTTTTCCATTTTTATAATTTCTTTCTTCTATCAACAAGCCATCATTATTCCACTCTTTCTGAACGCCATTCAACTTACCAGCCTTATAATTTTCCAATTTTTTCAATTTACCATTTTCTTGCCATTCTTTCCATGAACCGTCTTCCATGCCATTTTTATAAAAACGAACCGATTTCAATTTGCCACTTTCATACCATTCTTTCCAAGAGCCTTTTTCCATGCCAGATTTATAAAAACGAATCGATTTCAATTTGCCATTTTCATACAATTCTCTCCAAGTGCTATCTTCTTTTCCCTCCTTATAAAAAGTTTCTACTTTCAACAATCCATCCCTATACCACAATTTATATGTCCCATCCAATTTATCAGATTTATAAGTATCCTCAGAACGCAATTGTCCGTTTTCATGCCATGATTTCCATACGCTATCTCTCTTGCTTTCTTTGTAATACCTTTCGGATTTCAATTGACCATTTTCATACCATTTTTTTTCAAAGCCGTTTCCAATAAAAAAAGTATCACAAATATTCCGCAAAGTCCATTTAACACGCCCCAGCTCCGTTCGGCAACGTTCATCCCATCCACCTGAGGACTCTTTTTCTTCTATTAGATTACCTTTTTCATCAAAGTATTTATAGGAAAATAATTTTCCACCTTTATAAAATTTCTCCTCTTTTATTTGGCCATTTTCATGCCACCATTTCCATACGCCTTCAGGCAGCCCCCCTTTGTATTTTCCTTCCAATCGATTTTTTCTATACCATGTATATTTTCCTTCCAATCGATTTTTTCTATACCATGTATACCATGATTTTATAAAACATGTTTCATCTTCTAGAGCGTTGCAATTTTGCTCCGTTATCAACGATCCATGTTTTGACCATTCCTTCCAAGCGCCATCTTTTTTACCATCTTTATATTGTCCTTCTTGCAGCTTATTTCCATTTTCATAAAACGAGATGTATTTGCCGTCTTTTACACTATCGCGATATGTTGTGATGGATTTTAATTCGCCGCTATCGTAATACTCTTTGCGTTCTTGAACGGACTCGTTCTTTTCACAGGCGGTGAGAAGAATGGCGAAGGCGATGAATAGCGCGAATGGGAGATGTATTTTCGGATTCATAATCGTTTATTGCAAGTTAATAAATTCTTTGGGGATACCGACCCCGAAACAAGTCCGGGGTGACAACGTAAAGGATAATGCACTAGATTCTTCGACTTCGCTCAGAATGACGATGTGATGGAGAATGCCGTTCCCGACACAGTAGCCGGGGTGACATGCTCGCAGGATGACATTCTTAATGTTCATAATTACAAAAGAGTTTTATCATTCTTCCTGCAATTTACAACACGCGAAGAAGATTGATTATAGACAATCTGTTAAATTATTGTAAATAAAAACGCCCTAAATTCCCAATCCTACATGGAATCGGGCTCCGCGCTTTAAATCATAAACGTCACGGACCAAGTAACCAACAGATGCAGAAATTCTAAAGTCCAATCCCAGCTTAAATTCTGCACTCAGATCGAAATGCGGCTCAAAGTAAAATGAAGGATGCTTACAGAACCAAAAGAAATCGAAATGATACCCCAAAGACAACGACAACGGGACATGTTCCGGCCAAGGGAAATGCAGTTCGACGGTTTCCATATAAAATAATCAAACAAATAACATTCGGAAGACAAAGAAAGGTCGGCATGGACAAGGCCAACAAAGCAAAACAACAATGTTAAAATACGTTTCATTCTATTTTGCAATTTACAACATAGCAGAATCTTACAACCATAAACTATTTGTAAATCCTAGCGCCCTTTAAACTGATCGCCAAATTTGAGTTCCGTCTCCTTGGCTCCGTTTAAGTTCACAAGGCACTCCGGCTCAAAAACCATATCCTTGGCAATACCATTCTTAAGCTTTTCGACCTGATCGAGCATTTCCGATGCCGATTGGCACGTCAAAAGCGCCTGCCGCACCGACATTGCGACGTTTTCCGGACTGTCATCCCGGACCCCGTTCCGGGATCGGCTTTGCGCAATTTCTTCCTGCAGCACAAATCCCTTGCAGAGTCTCGCGGCGAGCTGTTTCATGCGGCCCATGGCGTTCATCTCAGTCGCACCGTCTTCAATCTTGAACTTGTAATAGAGCGGGAACACGTCGAGCGCTTCTTGCGCGGTAATCACATGCTTTTCGCGACCTTCCCACGCATCTGCAATTTGTCCAAAAATCCATGGATTATGCATCGCCCCACGCCCGATACTCACGCCCGAAACTCCGTAAGTATTGATGCGTTCGCGAGCGCATTCGACACTATTCACATCGCCATTCCCAATCACGGGAATATTTGCCACCGCGGCCACTTTGCCAATCCAGTCCCAGTTGGCAAGGCCGTTATAGCCCTGCAAACGCGTGCGGCCATGAACCGTCAGCATTTCAACGCCCTCGCCTTCCGCAATCTTGAGCGTTTCCATCACGTTGATACTCTCGTCATCCCAGCCGATGCGGCACTTGAGCGTGAGCGGAATCTCCGGCGTTTTTGCATCGAGCGTCTTCTTCACCTCATGCAAAATCTCTTGCAACCGCGGCAAGTCCTTCAAAAGCCCGGAACCGCTCCCCTTGCCCGCCACCTTCGGCGCTGGGCACCCCGCATTCACTTCGATAAATTCCGGGTGAAATGTTTCCGCAATTTTACCTGCGGCATACGCCATGCGGTCCGGGAATCGTCCAAAAATCTGGATGCCAAACGGTCGCTCTTCCGGGAAGAACTTGAGCTGCTTGTGCCCATCCGGGTTGAACACGGCATCGCCGTCTGTCGGCACAAATTCAGAAACCAAAAGCCCCATGCGGTCGCCCGAAAGCACGCGGCACAACCGCCTGAACGGCGCATCGGTCACTCCGTCCATCGGACTCAAAACCGTATTGGGGAAAACCTCCTTGTTCCGGAGATTAAAACGGACCTTTTTAGGCAAATTATCAATCTTCAACATTTAAGTCACAACTATTCACAAATATTCCGCAATGTGAGCCCGAAAAAGATATTTAATTTCATTCGGACCATCACTCTAAGTCCATGTTAAACTTATATTTAGTGCGTGGCTAATATAACTAAACAATCCCTTATTCAAGAAATCGCCAAATCCACCGGATTTGTGCGCAATGATATTAAAATCGTCGTCGAACAGTTCCTCGACCTCCTTGGCGAGAAGCTTATCGAAGGCAACACCATTGAAATCCGTGGTTTCGGCACGTTCGCCTGCAAGCCCCGGAAGGCTCGCCCGGCACGCAACCCGCGCACCGGCGAAACGGTCCTCATCGACGAGCGCTTGGTCCCGACATTCAAGTTCAGCAATGATATTAAGGACAAGATAAACTCTCTCGAAGGTATCCTCGGCGAAGTCTCCGCGCAGCCGGAACTCGAAGCAGAAAACGAAATCGTCCACGTCAATAGCGACTACGACTCCATTTAACCGCCGCTAAAATTTAGAGGCAAGAAGGGGAACGTCATCCTTGACCGTCCTTGCATGGTCATCCTTGACTGTCCTCGCCCCTGTCATCCTCGACCGTTAGGGAGGGGATCCAGTGCATTGTTTTCCCGGCCCCTGTGCCGGGATCTCCTTGCACGGCACTTATCGCAGATACAAAACAGACCCCGGAACAAGTCCGGGGTGACAGTTAGGCGGCGAAGCCGCCTCTTTCGTCTATCGTCTATCGTCTATTATAATACGCGCCTTTGGCTTTCTTGCCATTGCCCACCTTACGGCCCTTGAGATCGTATGTTTGCTTGGTACGCGGCAGCATGCGAATTTCGCCGGTAGCGGGATTATAGCGTCCAATGACGGTCGGGCGCTCCTTATCACCATCGCTATCCTTGTCGCCATACACGATGACAATGTCCATGCTATTGAGCGAGGCCGTCTCGCTAGCCGCAGCTTGCCTCATCACAAGCGGTTGATCCGTCGCGACGGAGTCTGTCGGAGCGAGCGCATCCGCAAAACGATACTTGGAGACTAGCGACGGCTGAGTCTCGGAATCTTCATCAGAGCAATCCCAGCTATCCTCCCCAGACTTTTTGCATTCCACCAAGTAGGCACGGAACGGATTCGCCCAGTTATTGCCTCCGAACTGCACGAACTCGCCGATTTTAGCCCCGCTGCGCTCTGCGGCGGCAAAAGCCCAAAGGCGGCCTTCATTAATTATACCAGTTCCCTTCGGCCATTCTTTTTTCTGGAGAGCGCCGCGGAACACCCAGTTGTCCTTGCTAGCATCGCCCACGGTTTTTCCAGAATTCGGCTTGAGCGTAATTTCACCCTCGATTCCGAGTGTTGCCGATTCCATCTCGATCATGTACGGCGTGTAAGCCTTGAGTTCGCCCGAGTAATTGTTGCAATTTCGTTCTGGATGCACCTTCCCCTCTTCCTCGCCTAATGTTGCGTTGCACCAGACGTACCTCATACCCACCATTTTATTGTCGTTTTCATCAGTTTTAATGCCATCGAATTCAATAACCGACCTCACGCCTGTTAGCTTCGTTGCATTGACGTCGAATGGCAACATGATAGTCGCGAAACCGCTGTTGGGCGTAAATTCACGGCTGAACGTGACCGACGTGACATCGATATCCTCTTCAATATTGACCGCATCCGGTCCATCGTACTCGCCGTCGATAATGGCGTGCTTTTTGTCCTCTGCATCTTTGAATATTTGCACAGCAGCGTATCCCTCGACTAGCGTTCCTGCATAATAATACCTACCCTTGTATGCGAGGCCGTTTGTATAGGGAGTGATGCCTACGTAGTCGCCTGTGCCATAAGAAGTCTCGACAGTGCCGATACCTGCTGGCACGACAGAAAACGGTGCAGCGAACTTAGCGCCTTCGGTGTCACTGCCCATATTTGTATGGTTGCCTTCGCCGCCCTTGCCCTCAAGCGTGTGGTAATTGTTGGTGAAAGAGCCTCCATAGGAAACGTAACCTGCGATTGCACCGACACGAGAGTTTTCCGTCGCGGTGACGGATTTTCCGAGGTAGAGGCTGTTCTTGACTAATCCGCCATTTTCCCCAACAATGCCACCAACATATCCATTTCCAGAAACATTGGCATCACTGGTGCATCCAATAATTTTTTCGGAATTATACCCGGCAATGCCGCCAACATACTGGCCCCCCTTCACAAGGACATTTGCCGATACATGGCAATTTTCGACAAAAGGATCTGTATCAGAACTATAAGCAACATAGCCCACAATGCCGCCCACATTATTGTTACCCTTGATAGAACTGTTAGCAAGAGTGAGGTTTTTGATGGAGACCGAAGAACCCACATAGCCAAAGAGTCCCACATAGTCACTGTTGCTTTCGACGACAATGCCGCTAACCGTGTGGCCCTTGCCATCGAAACTGCCAATAAACCATTTGTTATTGTAGCCAATCGGCGTGAAGTTACTCTCATTCTTGCTGTTATTGTCCAAATCGACCGTCAAGTTCTTAGGCTCGTATGTGATGTCCGCGCCCAATTCGAAATACGTGTTTTTGTACTGATTGCCGCTGTTCACGTCACTCGCGAGCTTGTCCAGCCCCTCGGTCGAGGTGATGATGTAGGGTTCATCTTCAGTGCCGTTGCCTTTCCAAAGAGGCTTGTAATAGAAGTGGTCCTTGTATTCAAGGCCTCTTGTATAGGGTGTGATGCCTACGTAGTCGTCCGTGCCATAAGGAGTACCGGCTTTGCCGATGTCAGTAGGCTTTTCTGTAACCACCTTGGCGAGCATTGCGTCGTCGGTATCTTCGCCAGTGGCAGATTCAGTGTTGCCAACGCCACCCATGCCACTGAGCGTGTGGTAGTTGTTGGTGAAGGAAGCTTTGCAGTCGGGATGACCTCTATCAACATAACCTGCGATTGCTCCGACTTTATTTTTATCCGTCGCCGTGACAGAATTCCCGAGGTAGAGATTGTTCTCGATAACACCGAGGTTATTCCCAACGATACCACCGACAGCCTGAGTTCCAGATACCTTAGCTTCACTGGTGCAGCCATTGATGGTACCTATGTTATATCCAACAATGCCACCAAGAAACGTGGCTCCCGTTACACTGACTCCAGCTGATACATGACAGTTTTCGATAACTACGTCAGCACCCCAAACAGCGCCTACGATACCGCCCATATTATTTTGGTTGCTCACGAAGGAACTGTTCGCAAGGGTCAGATTTTTGATAGAGGCCGAACCAGCTACATGGCCAAAGAGCCCCACACCCATTTGGTCGGCATTGACGACGATGCCGCTAACCGTGTGCCCCTTGCCGTCAAATTTGCCATAAAATAAATCCTCGAAGCCAATCGGCGTAAAGTTGTTATCGTACTCGCCGTCGTTATCCGCATCGACAGGAACGTATGTGATGTCCGCACCCAATTCGAAATACGTGTTTTCGTAGTCCTCGCCGTTGTTCACTTTCTGGGCCAACAAATCTAGCCCTGCGGTCGAGATGATGATGTAGGGATTTTCCGCAGTGCCTTTTGTCCCTTCGCCCCAAAGGTACTTGATCGCAGGAGTGACCGTCGCCGCAGCGCTCTTCATGGTGAGCGTATAAGTGCCATCGTCATTCGCGGCAAGCGCGTTGCCGTTGCCGTCAGTGTAACCCGTCAACACTTCATAATCTGAAACCGTATAGCCAAGATTAAGCATGACATCTTCGGTTTCACCGGCATAAAGCTTGCCACCGTAGAGAATGCCGCTGCTGATCTTATCGTCTTTTTCGAAAACGGTAATGCCGCTTACATTATAAACAACTTCCTTGCCAGCCAGAGTAAGAGTTACGCCGTCCGCTGCGCTCAACACAACCACCTTGCGAGCCCCGATGAAATCATTTCCCGTAGCTTCATAAAAATCGCCAACGCCGCCCAAATTCTCAAGCGTGTGGTAGTTGTTGCTGAGGGAACCGTAGGAGTTGTGAAATCCCACAATTGCTCCGACATAACGATTATCCGTCGCCGTGACGGAAGTTCCGTAGTAGAGGCTGTTCTCGACGAAACCTTTATTATACCCAACGACGCCACCAACGTAAGAATCTCCTGAAACCGTAGCAGCACTGGTACTGCCCTTGACTTTTCCTTCGTTATAACCAACAATGCCGCCAACCCAGGAGCCCCCCTTCACTGAGACATCGCCCGATACATGGCAGTTCTCGATAACAGCTTCGTTACTACCAAGCACTTCCACAATGCCGCCCGCCGTATTATAGAATCCCTCGAAAGAACTGCTCGCAAGAGTCAAGTTCTTGATATCACCCAAAACTTTGCCAAAGAGTCCCACATAGTTATCGCTGCTCTTGACGACAATACCGCTAATCGTGTGGCCCTTGCCATCGAATTTGCCCCAAAACGCAGCGTTTAATTTGCCTATCGGCGTAAAGTTGGTTTCAAGTTCGCCATCGTTATTCGAATCGATGGGGTCGTATGTGATGTCCGCCCCCAGCTCAAAATACGTTTTTTCGTAGGAATTGCCGGCGTTCACGTCACTCGCGAGCTTGTCGAGGCCCTCGGTAGAGGTGATGATGTAGGGGTCAGTTTCAGTGCCGCTGCCCGTCCATACGTTAGAAACAACATCTTCCGCCCACGATGTAGCAACCGAGAACAGGAAGAATAGGAATAGGGATAATAGTGTTTTGATTTTCATAAGATTTTATGGGTTATTTTTTAATAAATGCAAAAGAAATGCCGGCACGCCGCCAGCCCTTAAAAGAAAGTTCAAATTTGCAAGATACGCAAACATCACAGCAAAGTTAGAAAAAACTTACAAAATTGGCAATTTTCCTCAAATTTGCGTGTTAATATAAAGGATAGGGAGCTGTTTTCTGTCTATGTGCCCGACATTATCAGATGTTTAACAACGAATAATTATGGAATCCTAGATAAAATCTGTTTTAAAACGCCAAAAGAACATCATGCGGGCGGGGCCCCAGCTCAGAGTTGACGCTTACGCGTCCGTGGCTGCAGATGTAGGAATACTTCGCAATAAGAACGATTTACGCTTTTTGAAGTTTTGCTTTAGATTTAAGAGCTTGCACAGCAGCTAGTAAATCTGGAGAAACGTGCTTCGAACGAAGAAGTTTCGCAACTTTCTCAATACCGGTCGCTTCACCTTCTCGGCGGGCAGTGCCCAAGCGGGTCGAAATTTGCACGTTGTGCAAACCCTGCGGCTCGGTAATGCGAAAGCAAGCTTTCGCGCTACACTCGCCTTTTATGGTTTTCTCTTTTGTCAACCATATCTCTTGCCACCTTTGCGATAAAGCGTTTCGGGGATTTTTTCACCAACAGCCGTTCATAGACGTCCTTAAGCACATTGTCGATGTTTGCGGGAATCCGCTTGGCCGTCGGCATC
>Ga0129307_1001926_pt1 | contig 19054 bp, 20 predicted proteins | sample P1105metagenome_FD_94437 | JGI IMG/M metagenome (GOLD analysis project Ga0129307, IMG submission 94437) | Capybara group fecal microbial communities from Wisconsin, USA - P1105 metagenome | ecosystem: Host-associated > Mammals > Digestive system > Large intestine > Fecal | place: USA: Wisconsin... | reverse complement strand
CGAGAATCTTGACCGTATTTCCATCGGAATGATCGTAAAGAATGAAATTCGCCAACAGATCAAGGAATGTTTCTTTTTTGCAAATTCCGCGAAGCATCGTCTGGAGCGCAACGGAACCCGCATCGGATTCCTTGAGTCGTTTCCATTCGTGGAAAAAGTCATACTTGCTGCCAAGCGTTCCGACTTTCGCCTCTACGCCATTAGAAAGCATCAAAAATGCGTTGTAGTAGAAAAGCTGCGGAATCGTCGAAAGGTAATCCGTGTAGTTGTCGTCGTAGGCATTTTGTACTGCGACATCGTTACGCTTGAGTTCCACAAACAAAAGCGGAATACCATTAACAAAGCCGACAATATCGGTACGGCGGCGATAAATTTCGCCGTGAATTTTCATCTCCTTGACGGCAAGAAAATCATTGTTCTCCGGGTTCGAAAAATCAATGACAAGCGCCCGCTTGACATCCGAAGTTCCATCGGGTTTCTTGTAAGAGACCGGAATGCCATCGCGAATAAAGCCGTACTTTTCTTCGTTGATTTGGAGCAACGAAGAAGTGCTGAGCGTTGCCGTAAACTTCTGAACGGCTTCGTCAATTTGCGTGGGCGTTATCCACGGATTCAACTTTTGAAGAGCTTCACGAAAATAACGTTGTAGCAAGACCTCCCTGTAAGAGGTGCGTCCGAATGTCCCGCTTTCGCCAAGAGTTTCTTGATTATAGGCGAATACAACACGCCAACCCAGCTCGCTTTGAAGCAAGTCGCCGGCGCTCTCCTGAACAAGGATGTTTTCGCTGTATTCGTAGGACATGATGTTTTAAAAATACACTTTTTTAGGGCATATAGATTTTGAACAACTGCAAATTAAGTGATTTAGGGGATGCCACTAGGGGAGGGTTTCCCCCTTCAAAAAAATTCCGTACAGACCTATTGACAAACAAGATTTTCTAATTTATATTATAGTGCACAAGTGTATAGTCTTTGGTATTTTAATCGCTTGTATGCCAGAGGAGTTAACGATGAAGAAAGATGTTATGGCCAGTGCGGCCGAGGCCGTCGCGCCGAAAAAGCCCGAATTTTCCCTGATAGACGAGAACCTGCTCAAGTCGCGAATATATACCATCCGTGGGGTAAAGGTCATGCTCGACGCCGATCTGGCCGAGATTTACGGGTATAATACCGGTGCTTTTAATCAGCAAGTCAAAAACAATATTGAAAAGTTTGACGATGATTTCCGCTTTCAGATAACACAAACGGAATTCACTAGTTTGATATCAAAATTTTTGATATCAAACCGGGGCGGAACAAGAAAAATGCCATTCGCCTTTACGGAGCAGGGCATCTACATGCTTATGACGGTCCTCAAAGGTGAACAGGCGACCGCACAGAGCAAAGCCCTCATCCGCCTTTTCAAGCAGATGAAGGACTACATTGCGGCGGAGAACGCGCCGGATGTTTCTGCGGGGATGGTCGCACTGGCGACGCAGACGAGTCAAAACACGCGGGATATCGCCCACTGTTCGAGAATTTGTTGCAAAATTTGCCCAATTACCGTTTTTAGCGAAATTTCGACAAATATGTATAAAACATCGTCAAATTCGTGGCATTTTTTGGAAAAGTGATCGTCAAATTCGTGGCATTTTTTAGAAAAAGATTGTCAAATTCGTGGCAAAATGAGATTCTATTTTTACTACTTTTCCAACTATGAACAGACAGCAAGTTATCGTGCATCCTTACGACATGGCGCAACCGGACTGGGTTCGCTGCATTTTGCCGTTCCTCCAATTCATGGGCAAGAACGACTTCGAAATCATCCCGTCCATCACCGAAATCATCTGCACCAACAAAGACGCGCTCAAGCAAACGCGCGCGGTGATTCTGCAGAAGCCGACGGCGCCGGGCCGCGCACAGATTGCGCTGTACTACTCCAAGCTCAAGAAGGAATGCGGGTTCAAGCTGGTGACCGACATGGACGATCTCCTTTGGGATCTTTCACCGATTATCGCTTCGTACGCAAAACACATACAAAATCACGACCAGATGATGCTCACGAGTCTCAGACAGGTTCTGCCACTTTTTGACACAGTAGTTTGTTCTACACGATACCTGGCAAGCCGCGTCAAGTCCGATCTCGGCGTGAACGCTGTCGTGATGCCGAACGGTGTTTCAAAGTCTTTGTTCGGAATGACGCAGAGAAAGTCCGCATTCACGGGCGTCCCGAAGGTAATGTACGCGGGCAGTCTCGGGCATTTTGCAGACGGCGTCCCGGGCGATCTCGAAGGGGCGTGGGTTCCGTGGATTCGCAAGCACGTCGCCGACGGGAGCATCGACTTCTACATTTTCGGCGAGCCCGATTTTCTCAAGGACCTCGAAGGAAAATTCACGAAGATTCCATACACGAACTTCTTGCCGTTCGCGCAGACGGTGGCGAGCTACAAGCCCGACTTTTTCCTGGCTCCGCTCGCTGCAAATAACTTCAACCGCGCAAAGAGCGACTTGAAACTCAAAGAAGCAGCCGCCCTCGGAGCAGTCTTTATCGGAAGTGACTTCGCCAGTTGCCCATACAGCTACGCTCCCAAGGAACAGCTTGTGCGTTTAGACGCGACTGTCGATGACCTCGACGCGATTTTCAACAACCTCTGCGAACCGGAAAAATTCATGCAGGCCATCAACTGGCAATACCAGGCGATGGAAGAAAAACACTGGGCGCACGAAGATCCGGAATACCAGAAAAAGTTCATGGCAACTTATCTGTAATTTTTATTTTTCTTGATTAGTTTGAGTGGGTTCGAGACCCTGACTTTCTCGTATCATTTTGGCGACGCGTTCGATTTCGCGTTCGCGGATAACTTCATCAACATGCTTGTTGAAAAGTTCTTCCGTATGTATCCGGAAAATTTCGCGTTCCTGTTTGACGTATGCAGAGAAACTCATGATATACAAAATGGGAATCACGACAACAAGCGTCTTTTCTAAAAATTCTACAAAATGGTTGCCATCGGCTTGTACCGCCGGAGAAACAACCGTCAAAAATCCAAGCTGGTTAGGATCTACAAAAACAATCAACAACAACAATAGCGATGCGATAAGCCACGCGTTCAAAATCCTTTTCGGGAACCGTTCCTTGAGAATACCACGCTGTTGCATGTATCCTTCTTGGCTCTTGACCATATCGCTAAAAATGAAGTAATTCAAAATGTAACCGACAAACGGGATGCAGGTGAGGAGAACCGCGCCCATCGGCGAAAAAGATGTCGTCGTCAACAACCGCAAATTCGAAATTGCCCGATGCAGCCACGACAAATAACTAATGCAAAAAACAACTAGCGATATGAATATACCGGCACCGATGCAAAAGGCGAATGCCATAAAAAGCATCCCCGTAAACAAAGCCAGCCAATGTCCAAATAAAAGATAGATGCTCGCCACCATGAAAACAAATTGCAGCCAAAAAGCGACGAAAAGAATAAAGATGACCTTCATCCAAAAAAGCACGCGCTCGCCACGTTTCGTATTGTCCTGCATAGATCCAATCCTCCACGGAAAATATAACTTTTACAGCGCGGTTTAAGAAATTCTTTCTTATTTTTTCATCTAAAAATTAAAAAATTTGTGTTTATAGATTGTTAATAATAAAAATGTCTTTCAACAAGTTTAACATCAAAGAACACAATTTATCCACTTAGCCATTGATTGTTTCACGTGAAACAATGCGGTTGTGGGGAAATGTGCACATTATTTATCAACATTTTTAATGCTAGTGAATAATTTGGTGGTATAATTATGTCAACTGTTGATTAATTTTTAAAATTTTATCCACTAAAAAGGCCAGGCCCGCAGGGGACCCGGCGCTTAAAAAACGGCCATGTCTATCACAGCGTAGTCTAAAAAAATTTAAAATTTCACGACGCGAGGAGCTTCGGTAAAGCTATAAAACGTAGCCGTTGCATCCTTGAAGTACAGCACCTCCGTACGCGGATCTTCGGCAGAATACATCTTCTTGAGTTCGGGATAATGTTCGAGCATGTCAGCTTTTGGCGCAATACGGTCATCCGCAATCAAAATACCGGCGAGACGCAACCACTTTCCGGCCTTGTTCATGGCGCAAAGTTCCACTTTCGGATTCATATGAATCTGTTTAGAAACAGGTTTAAATGTCCCCGTCTGGATATAGAGCTTGCCCTCGAATATGTTGATGGTCCCGAACGGACGCACACGCGGCTGGTCACCTTCGACTGTCGCCAAAAAATACGTACCGCATTCCTTGATGAATTTTTCGACTTCTTCCATGTGTTACTCCTTAATGAAATTCTAAAAGACAATATAAAAACTTAACAGTTCCTTCGGCTAGAACTTAATGGATTCCATCCCTTGATTGAGAACGACAGCTCAGGATGGCGTCTCCGTCATCACGTCTCTATAAACTTTTTCCATCTGTTCGCCAAAGCAGCAGAAGATAACTTTCTTGACCTTCTTCGCCGGGAATTCGCGAACCGTCTTCACGGCAATCTCGGTGGCGGCCTCCCAAGGGTAGCCATAGACACCACAAGAAATAGCAGGGAAGGCGACCGTCTCGCAACCATTTTCTTCGGCAAGTGCGAGGCAACTTTTATAGCAAGATTCCAGAAGCGCAGGTTCCCCATGCTGACCGTCACGGTAAACCGGCCCCGGAGTATGGATCACGAACTTCGCCGGCAACTTGAACCCGGGAGTAATTTTCGCCTTACCAGTCTCGCAACCGTTCAAGGGAATGCATGCTTTCAAAAGTTCCGGCCCAGCCGCCCGATGAATCGCTCCATCGACACCGCCGCCACCCAACAGCGAACAGTTCGCCGCATTCACGATGGCATCCACTGCAAGCTTCGTGATGTCTCCCTGGACAACTTCAATCTCTATCATAAAACCTCCATATTTAAACCCAGATTCCGAGACCCGTAGGCAAGTTGAATATAAAATTTATATAGGTTCGTTCTGAATTTACCAAACGCCCCATTTCAAGATTAAACATATCAAAGAATATGCCTATGCGGACAGACCCACCATATTCAAATCCGGTTTTTCTTTTATAACCGATTTCTGGCCCAATCGAAATTTTGAACATTGCTAAAAGTCCATCAGCAAACAAATACTGTATCGTGGGTTGCAAATAAACACCAATTTTTTGGATCCAAAGAACCTGAGTTCTAAGAGTCCACAACAATGTATGTTTCGGGACCACATTTATTTGGGAGGCCGAATAGTAAAGGACATTGAAATCGCTAAATATCCAGTCAACACCTACGACAAAACCATCCATTCCACCAATAAACATATTCCAGGGAATTGGTTCAAATCTAGATACGCTCGTATGAACTGCGGCATCTTCCATTTTTTCCGGTTCATCCGCAAAAGAGGCTACCGCCATCAAAAGAACAATTAAATAAGGGAGGAGAGAACGGTAGAACTTCATAGAATTAAATATACTAATATAAAGAAAATTTTATTTGAATAAGGTATATTATTTATAGAGGTTTCACGTGAAACAATTGCGAGGTGAGCGCAGCAAAAATACACTTGTGTATTTTTATTGCCGAACCGAAGCAAGTTGGCTCCGAAGGAGCAAACATAGTTAGGTGTAGGACTATAACGAAGTTATAGTCCCAACATTTTTCTATTTTTAAATATGATGAAACCAATTCCTCTATTGAAACTGTTATTTGTCGCAATATGCGCAACATGTCTGATTGCCTGTAGTCCCCAAACCGAACACAAGCACTTCTTCTGGAAAGTCTCCGATTTCAATTCCACTATATATATATTAGGCAGCATCCACCTGGCAGATTCTTCTTTTTACCCGCTAGATCCAATCATCACGAATGCATTCGATAGTTCAGACGAACTTGCGGTAGAAATCGACATGAGCAACGATTCCATCCTGCAAGAGATTACCACCTTGAATGAACAGTACGGCATGTTCCATGGCGAAGATTCTCTCGAAAGAATCCTTCCCGGCGACATCCGAAAATCACTCGACAGCATATGCACCGCATGGAGCATTCCGATAGGAACGTTCAACCGGTACAAACCATGGGCGGCAGCAATGACATTGACGTCCATTGGAATTATGCGACTGGGCTATAACTACAATCTCGGAATCGACTTTCACTTTCTCCATCTAGCACAGGAACATGGGAAAAACATCGTGTCGCTCGAACCTGTCGAAAACCAGGTAACGGCCCTGACAGGGGTAGGGTTAAAAGATTCCGTCACCATGTACTTCATGAAGAAAACACTGCGCGAAGTCGGTCTGATCGACTCATCGGTTTCGTGGATGATGCGGGCATGGAAAACCGGGGACGACTCCCTCTTTTGGAATGCCATGAACGCAGACACTGCAAAAATCAGCGCGAACGATTCTCTCATCCAAAAGGAAATAGACAATCGTATTTTGCATTCTCGTAATCGAACCATGGCAAACTCCATCGAGAAATTGCTTTCAGAAAATCGCAAGGTATTTGTGGTTGTCGGTACAGCACATTTGGTAGGGAAGGATGAAAACGTCATCGACATTCTCCACCGCAAAGGTTTCACCATCGAACGACTATAATGTTTCACGTGGAACAAAGATTATTTCAATATTGTATGCCATCCCTTGTGGAAGGAAGTAGAGTTTCATATATTTCAAACATGAAAAAAATTCCTTTTATCATTCTTTCCCTCACAGTATATTCCCTCGCACTGGATTGCATCAATCTTGCAACCTATGGAATGATATATACACTCCCAAACACAAGACCAGATAGCACAATCACAAATTCTACGAAAAAAATTGTAACTGTGGTTGGTGAGGAACGCATAGAAACAACAACTCCTTATTACTTAACAAGAAAAATAATTTGGGATGGAAATACTGTTAAATATACACTTCAATATTCAGGTAGCAATATTGATTCATTAGAAAACACAAGTACAATTCGTAAAACAATTACTGTTGAGCAAGACGGTGACGAAATTTCTGCTAAATCCTATGACGAAGATTACAAAAGTGAAGAAATAAACTACATCGGCAAAGATTCCTCTTATGCATCCTCTACTACGAATGGTTATAAGAACGGTTCTTATTATAGGTCAAGCACCACCGAAATAAGATCAATTCGAAATGACACACTCTTTATTAGAAAGTCATCCTCTGAAAGTAGTGATAATTCTTTTTCCGGCGGATCCAACAACTATATCATCATTCGCGATCCCGACAATAAAAATCAATGCATCGAAAAGACATATCGCATAAACGATGACGGAACCATGTCAGTGAATGATAAAATTATCAGCGTCCATACCATTGAAAAAACTGCCAATGGTTTTGTCACAACACAAAAATATGTTAGTGACAGTTCCAGTTATAAGGTTTTCTACGTTTATAACCAAAACACCACTTCTTTAAAGAAGAATATCCACTCAATATTTGTACCGAAAAATATTCAACTTTTCGACCTCCTCGGTCGACCTGCCAATAGTAAACACATTATAAAGGTCAATAGATAATAAACAAATTTGACGCAAGCGCGAAACTGGCGCCTCAGCTATGAAATGTATGCAAGCATACATTTCGCAGCATTCGGCTTAACAGTTTCTCAACATTTATCAAAATGTTATCAACATATATTTTATGAATTTTTTAAAGCGGGGGAGATATTTGTTTGTTTTCTAAAAAAGTTATACTAAATTTCAAATCGGAACATAACAATAAAAAAATTGTTTGGACACTGCGTGTCCTACATGCTCACGCTCGGTCATAAAAATATGCAAGCATATTTTTGCGACACTCGCTATCGCATGTTTCACGTGAAACCTTATGAGGCGAGCGAAGCAGGAACAAATATATTTGTTCCTATTTCCGAGCCGATTAAGGTAGGACTATGACGAAGTTATAGTCCCAACATGAAAAAACATTACTGGATCCTTCCCCTTGCGGGTCAGGATGACGGCAAAAAGAAAACTTGAGTTACAGAACTAATAAAGCGCAGCAGAATCTCTTGAACCAGTTCCTGTCGGAACATGGTGTGCAACTGTCCGAAGAGACACTGGGCAAGCTCTATGATTTTGCCGATCTGGTGGTAGAAACCAAACAATTCGGCAACCTGATTTCATCAAAAGATTCCGAAAAGTTCCTCAGCAGACATATTGCTGATTCTTTGGTACCGTATATATATATAGTGACGAATAAAGCAAGTCTGGATCCTTCGACTTCGCCTAACGGCTCCGCTCAGGATGACACAAGCAACAATCTCTCGTCTAAACGATGGGCGGATATGGGTGCTGGTGCCGGGTGTCCGGTTTTCCCGCTCGCCATCGCAATGCCAGAAATTCAGTTCTACGCTGTCGAACCCCGCCACATGCGCGTGGAGTTCATGAACTACGTGAAGGAAAAGTTGCAGCTCAAGAATCTGACCGTGGTGGGCAAGCGCTTCGAAACTTCGGGTCTTACCGATCTGGACTTCATCAGCTGCCGCGCCCTCTCGACTTTCGAAAACGACTGGGAACGTGCACAGCCCGCCCTCAAGAAGGGTGGCCTCTTCGTCACGCTCAAAAGTTTAAACAGCATTTCTCACTTGGAAAACGATCCGGCAGTCAACATCTGGAAATACAACCTGCCGAACGAAGAACAAGATTACGCCTTAGTCACTCGAGGTAATAATGACTAAAATTATCGCCATATGCAACCAAAAAGGTGGCGTCGGTAAAACTACTACGGCCGTGAACTTGGCCGCGAGTTTTGCAGCCCTTGAAAAGAAGACTCTTCTTTTGGACATGGACCCGCAGGGGAACGCGTCTCAGGGTCTCGGTTTCATGGAATCCCAGGATATGGATATCCACGAAATTCTCGATATGGCTGGAAACCCGGACAACTTGACGTTCGAAAACATCAAGCCCGCTATTTTGGATACATCACTTGACTTTCTGAAAGTCATCACTTCCGGACCTGACCTCGCCGTGATGGAAATCGAACTGGTGAACGCCATGAGCCGCGAACGCCGTCTCGAACGCGTGATGAACGTCCTCAAGCAGGAATTCGACTACATCATCATCGATGCACCTCCAAGCTTGAACCTTCTCACCATCAACACGCTCACCGCAGCGACAAGCGTCCTCATTCCGGTGCAGTGCGAATACTACGCCTTGCAGGGTATGACCGAACTTTTCAAGACTATCCGCGAAGTCCAGAAAAACCTGAACTCCAGTTTGAAAATCGAAGGCGCCCTCCTCACGATGTACGATTCCCGCCTGAGCCTTTCGAAGCAGGTCGCCGAAGAAGTTCGCGAAAACTTGAGCGACACCGTCTTCCAGACGATGATTCCACGCAACGTGAAACTTTCCGAAGCTCCGTCCCACGGCAAGCCGGTCATCCTTTACGATGTACAGAGCACAGGTTCGCAAGCGTACATGAAACTCGCCGAAGAAATACTGAATAAAGAGAAGTAACAAACGTCGCTCAGAATGACGTCAATCTATAACTAACAACTATTGACTAGCAACTAATAACTAGGAACTAAAAAATGGGTAAACAAGCACTTGGTCGCGGTCTTTCTGCAATTTTCAAAGCACATGATGTTCTCGGCAACTCTGTCGATAACGCTATCCACAATAACGGTTCAAACGAAAACGCAACACCGGACAACCAGAAAATCGTCGAAATCAATATCGACCTGATTGACCCGAACCCGTACCAGCCGCGCAAAATTTTCGACGACGAAGAACTTGTCGAACTTGCTGAAACTATCGAAAAGCATGGCCTTATCCAGCCGATTGTCGTTCGCAAAGTAGGCGACCGCTACCAGATTATCAGCGGTGAACGCCGTACCCGCGCATCGAAACTCGCCAACTGCCGCACTATCAAGGCGCAGGTTTACGATAATCTCGATGACAAAACCATGAACGAATGGGCACTAATCGAGAACATCCAGCGTGTGGATTTGAACCCGATTGAAATTGCCCAATCCTATCAGCAGTTGATAGACAACCACAACTACACGCACGAAGATTTGGCAAAGACGGTCGGCAAGTCCCGTTCCGCCATCACGAACGCACTCCGTCTTTTGAAGTTGCCGAACCAAGTCCAGGCATGGATCCAGGAAGGCAAGATTTCGGGTGGCGCCGCCCGTGCCCTCTGCAGTGAAAAGATTGCAGATACCGAAGCCCTTGCAAAACGCATCATCGACGAAGGTTTGAACGTCCGCCAGATCGAGGCAATTGCCCGCGGCGAAGATCCGTTCGCCCAAAAAGCCGAAAGCGGAGAGACGAAAGAGGGTGAAACCGAAAATAATGCAGCCGCTTCCAACGAAGATGAAACACCGGAAGTCCACGGCAGCGAACCTCAGCCAAAGCCGGAACTCAGCCCCGACATGAAGAAGTTCGAATCCCGCCTCGAAACATTCTTCGGCACCAAAGTTGCCCTCAACCCGAGTGCCAAAGACCAGTCCAAAGGCACCATCGTCATCAACTATTATTCCATGGACGACCTGAACCGAATTCAGGAACTGATGGAAAACCGCTAACGGTAATAACGTGAGTCGTAAATATTACACCATCCAAGTTATTCCGGAAAATCCGGAGGGCGCGAAGAAGTACCGCATATCGAGCAAGCAGTTCATGCTGTTCCATATCGGGCTTGTCTTGCTCGCCATTATCCTCATATTTTTCATTGTCCACATCGTCAAGATCAACAAGACTCTCGTGAACTATGAAAAAATGCGTGTCCACAACGCTCAACTCGTAAAGCAGAACGCGAACTACGAAGAGCTGTTCTCCCGACTCGACTCGCTGTGGATTATGGAAAACCGTATCCAGAATATCTTCGAGACATTCCTCGAAAACGACTCCAACAAAATCAACAGCATCATCGAGCGCAACCGATTTGCGCATGTGCCCTCCAGCAAGAACGACATCGACTTCGAAGGTATCCACAACTGGCTCACGACCGACGAAAAAAGCCGAATGGAAAGAATTCCGAACGTCATTCCTACGGTGGGCATCATCAGCAAGAAGTTCTCTTACGAAAACAAGCACTTGGGAATTGACATTTCGGCCCATCAAGGGAACCCGGTTTTTGCTTCCGGCACTGGAAAAGTCACGTTCGCCGGCAAAAGTGGCGACCTCGGGAACACGGTCGTCATCGATCACCAAAACGGGTACAAGTCGTCATATTCACACCTCAAAAGCATCAGGACCAAAAAAGGTTTGACTGTCACCAAGGGTGACGTTATCGGCTACGTAGGGGATACCGGTAACACGAGCGGGCCACATGTCCATTATTCCGTAACGAAAAACAACGTTCCGCAAGACCCGGAAACTATCTTCACATATTAGGGGAAAATATGGCAAGCAAAAACGAACAGGAATTGACGCAAGTTGGCAATGCAGTCCAGGTCAACGGAGATATCATTGGAAAAACTGACTTGAGAATTGCCGGAAAAGTTCACGGGAACGTTCAAATCGATGGTGAACTGATTCTTGAAAAATACGCCTCCATAGAAGGCGATGTCAAGTGCGGAGTCGCGATTCTTGCCGGTACCATCAAAGGCAATGTGGATTGCAAGGGCAAGCTCATTCTCCAGGACAATGCACAGATCACCGGGAACGTAAAAGCGGAACAATTAGTCATACACGAAGGCGCCATCTTTCAGGGAAACTGCGAAATGACTGCCGCAATGCGGAAAGGGAAGTAATCAACTGTCAATATTAAATAATATTAGATATATTTATAAATAATATTTGATAGTTAATGTAGTGAATAGTGGATAGAAAAAAATACGTTGGAACGTAAGATGATGAAGTTCAACGAAATACGAAAATAAAGAAAATGTGGATAGATGTTGAAAATTTAAAATATGTTCACATTTTTCAACGTTGACAAGTGTTGAAGTCCAGTTTTCAATATCAATTAACGAGTTGGTCACGAAAGTATGTTGAAGATTATGGAAATATTGGCGTGTGACATTTGTTTTTTATCACAAATTGCATAAAAAAGAGATTGATTTTTTCGTTTCGTATCAACAATAGCTATATTCTAATATGTTCATACATGAAATGTTATGGGAAAAAAGGTACTAAAGATAGGTCAAATTTCAGATCTCCACATCGGAGAAGATGAAAGCCTAGTGCAAGGGATTGATGTACGCAAAAATTTCCTTGAGGCATATAATTCTGAATCTATGAAGGATTTGGACCTTTTAGTGCTTTCCGGTGATTTGGCGAACGAAAATGCCGAACCGGGTGCCTATTCCTATATCGCTAACCTGTTGAAAGATTCCAAAGTTCCGTATTGCGTAATTTCCGGTAACCATGACAATGTGGAAGTCATGGGGAAGTTTTTTGATTTGAACGGCAAAGTCCACGACGGTGAATGCTATTACCGTTACGATATCGACGGCCGTTCCATATTTTTCCTGGACAGCACCAATGGGACTGTTTCCGGAAAGCAGCTTGCGTGGTTGGAAAGTGAAGCCTCCAAGATAGAAGACGAAATTCTATTGTTCGTCCACCACCCGCCTTGCTATTGCGGACACAAGTTCATGGACATGAAGTATTCGATGAAGAATATTGGAGAAGTCCAGGCGACGCTTTCGAGAATAAAAAATCTCAAGCATATTTTTGTTGGGCATTACCACTTCGAAACGAAAATCGGAATTGGAAACCAGGTTGTGTATGTCACTCCTTCGACACAAATGCAGATTGATCCTAACCAGTCGGTATTTTGTCTGAGTTCGGCAGCACCTGGTTGGCGCGTGATTGAATGGGGCGAAAATTTTTTGGAAACGAAAGTTTATTTTTCGCACACCCCTTGAAAATGGTAAAAACTTTTGCTAAATTTAGGACCGATGGCGGTTTAGCTCAGCGGTAGAGCACTGGAATCATAATCCATTGGTCCGGGGTTCAAATCCCTGAACCGCTATTATTCAAAAAAAGAGGCGAGCATGTCAAAAAAAGTTCTAGTAATTTCCCTTTTGGCAATCGCCTCTTTTTTTGTTGCTTGTTTGGATTCCAAGAATTCCGATGCGAATTCGGCGAACAAGCAGGTGGTGTTGCCGCAGTCTCAGCCGATTGTCGCTGTATTGCCGTTTACGGCTCCTTCAAAATCCGCCATTACTGTTGAAAAGGCAAATGCCTATGCAAAGGCAAGCAACGGGCTTGTTGAGCTTGGCGTGAAGTGGTCTGAAAAGATTGACAAGGCCAAGGATTTTGAAAAGGTCCAGATTCTGAACGCTTATAATGTGGCACGTGATCAGCTTTGCGCCCGCGCTGGTTTGCAGGGCGGCATTGCGGAATACGACTGGATTACGGAAGTCGCCATGAAGAATCCGGAAAACAAGGCTGCTTTCGAAAAGGCCGGATTCAAGGTCAAGTAAGCCGAAATTTTTTGCAAGAAGCACGCGACAAAAAATGTCGCGTTTTTTTTATTTGAACTTCCTACTGTCTACTACTCTCTTATAAACTTCAATCTGGCGTTCGATGATGCCGTCCCAGGTGAAGCATTCGTCGATGCGCTTGCGGGCGCCGGCGAGAAGATTTTCGATCAGTGTAGGGTCTGCTTCGAGGCGCTTGAATGCGTCGGCAAGCGCGACAGGGTCTTTCTCGGGAACGAGAATTCCGGACTGCCCATCGATGACGACATCTGGGATGCCGCCGACGTTGCTTGCGACAATGGGGAGTCCGAGTTCCATCGCTTCGATGAGCACGACGCCGAGGCCTTCGGTGTCGCCCTTGCTATCGACGATGGCGGGGAGCACAAAGACGTTTGCTGTCTTGTATTCGTTTGCGAGAGCTTCTGGCGAAAGCTTGCCCGTGAAGATGATAGACGCCGGAGATTCTTCGACTCCACTAAAATTGACTGGATGGGGCGTCGCCCCAACCTTTGAGGCTCGGTCATATCCATGCAAGCATGGCTGCGACTCTCGCCTTTTAAGGTTGTCTTCACGTTCGTTCAGGATGACGTCTCTCTCGTCTTTCGTCTTTCGTCTTTCGTCTAATAAGGCTGCTTGTTGCTTAAGTTGTTCGGTCAAGTCGCCGACACCGACGATGCGGATTTCGAATTTGTCTGTAGGGAGATACTTCGCGGCTTCGATGAGGTAGCGGATTCCCTTGCGTTCGATGTGCCGCCCGACAAAGAGAATTTTGAATTTGCCGTTTACCGGATGCGGAACGGGGAGTTGCGGGGTGGGGACGGAGTCCCAACAGTTTGGCTCGATCATGCCCAACTTTGTTGGGCGCGATTCTCGCTTTATTCTGTTGTCCCCGCTAGAAGGGGTAGCGGATGCTGCATTTGCAGCAGAAGCGAGGGGAAGGCTTTCCCCTTCTCTCGTCTCAAGCGTGGTTCCGTACGGGCTCCATTCGACGTTCACGTCGCGTAGCGCCTTGATTTTAGACGCAGTGAAGCTCGAGTTTGCGAAGACGGCCTGCGCACGTCCGATGGCGAATTTCAATAGCGGCTTGACCCACTTCTTTTTGCGGATGAGCAAAAGCTCTGCACCGTGGAAGTTGAGTACAAGCGGAATCCTGAAGAGTTTTGCGGCGCCAAGCGCGATGTAGGCGTGCGGGAACGGCCAGTGGGCGTGGATGACGTCGGGTCGCCACTTGCGGCAAATCCGGAGGCACTGGATGAATCCGTTGATGATGTAAGGGATGGCGAGCAGCTGCAGCCAAGGCTTCGAGGCCATCTTGCTCGGGGCGCCTTCTTCGTGCGTGAGGATTTCCCAGTTGGCGGGAGCGTAGCGGAAGCGGTTCACATGCGTGCCGTCGATGTCGTGGCTCTTGAGGCCCTTGTACGACGGGGCGAGGACTTGAATTTCGACGCCCGCTTTTTTCAGGTGGCTAATGGAGGTGCGAAGCCATGGGACTTCTGCGTCTTCTTGGAATCTTGGATAGACGGAGCCTATGACGAGGACTTTCATTGTGCAGTCTGCTCGGCTTCTTGTGCCTTGTTGATGTCCTGGATGCAGGCGGGATAGACGATGGGTCTCACGTTTTTGTCGAGCACGAGATCCATGATTTCGAAGTTACGGTCGCCGGCTGTCTGTTTGAAACGGCCCAAGAGGCGGTTCCAGCCGTCGGTTTTCGAATCGAGCAGCAAAAGGCCGATTCCGCTTTCGTGTTCCAGAAGTCCAAGGATGTCGCTTCCGCGTCTGTTCTTCGAAAGTGTTTCCAAAAAGATGTTCCAGAAATGCTGAGAATTGGTCTGGTTCCCGAGAATCTTGTCGATAGATTCGAAATCAAATTCGATATACACGAAGGAACTATTATCCTCATCGCTGCGGATAATTTCTTCCTGACAACGTCTCTCAAAAATATCTTCAGTATAGATGGAGATATTGTATTGATGTTTTTTTATCAAGTTGAAGAGGTCTTCCTTCATCATCGCCCCTAATTTAGTCTATTTTTTAACCATGCAGCGATTGTTAAAATTGAAAAAAGCGCTGAAGAGCAGTGTTTTGGCTACTTCGGTCGAAAATTTTAAGGTCATCAAGTCGTTAACCGGCAAGTACCGTCCGATGACGGCCTTCGAAATCCAAATTCTCGAAAAAAACGGGAACAGTTGTGACGACTGGAGCAAGATTTTAGTTGAACCGGATTTTGACCCGAACCGCATTTTCCGCTCAAGTTTCATGGGCGACGTGCGCCTGCCGAAGTTTTTCGGGACGCTCTTGTTGCCTGGTGATGTTTCGGTCGCTACAGGTATTTACGATTGCATGGTTCACAACTGCATTATCGAGAACGCCTTGATTTACAAGGTCGCGATGTTGAGCAACGTACTTGTACGTAGCAGTGCTGTTGTGCAGAATGTAGGCACGCTCGTGAGCAGCGGCAAGATTAACTACATGGTGGGTTCTTCCATCAACGTCGGTAACGAGATGGGCGGTCGCGAGGTGCTCGTGTTCCCGGAAATCACGACGGAGCTTGTCGATTTGCAGTTGTTCCACAAGGCGGAACAGGGCGTGCAGGATTCGTTCGTGGAAATGCTCAAGACGTTCAGGTCCGAACTGGCACTGCCGTTCGGGATTGTAGGCAAGGGCGCCGTCGTTTCGAATACGAACATTATCCGCAATAGCTGGATTGGGGCCCATGCGCGCGTCGAAGGGGCTGCGAAGATTCGCAACTCTATCATCATGAGTTCGCTCGAAGAATCAAGCCATGTGTATGATTCCGTGATTATGGAAAATACGGACGTGCAGATGGGCGTGACGGTGCATACCGGCGCCGAAGTCCAGAGTTCCGTGCTGATGAGCCGCGTGAAGGTGGGGAGCAAGGCGATTGTGAAGTCTTCCATCATTGCGCCGTGCTGCCATATCGAAGAAGGCGAAGTCAACAGTTCGTACATGGGACCGATGACGCAGATGCACCACCATTCGCTGTTGATTGCGGCGCTTTGGCCGGAAGGCTGCGGCAACTTGGGCTATGGTGCAAACGTCGGTAGCAACCACACAGGCCGCATGCCCGACCAGGAAGTGATGCCCGGGCAGGGAATGTTCTTTGGGCTTGGCGTGAACATCAAGTTCCCGTCGAATTTCCGCGAGTCGCCGTTTACATTGATTGCAAGCGGGCTCACGACTTTGCCGCAACGCCTCAAGTTCCCGTTCTCGCTTGTGCGTCCGGGTGACCCGCAGTTGGTGGGTGTTGCACCGCGTTTGAACGAACTTGTGCCGGGCTGGAACTATTCCAAGAATGCGTACGCACTTGACCGCAATGCCTATAAATACTGCGTTCGCGGCAAGGGGCTTGTGCCGTCTTCGTTCTATTCGATTTACAATGCAGAAATTGCACGCTTGGTGTTCGATGCGTACAACCGCTTGCAGGTGACAAAGGTCAAGGACGTTTATACGAAAAACGATATCGACGGACTTGGCGAAAACTTTTTGCGTGAACGTGTGCGTCAAGATGCCATCAAGACGTATAGCGAATATTTGGAACGTTATATATACGACTTGATGCTTTCGCTTGTCGAAGGGGACGAATCGCTGTCGAAACAGTCGCCGCGTGAATTGCGCAAGCTTATCGGCGATACGAATAAAGAAATTGCACGAGTCGTGACGCTCCCTGAAACGATGGACGATTTGGTCAAGCGTTACAGACAACTTGAAAAGGAATGGTTTGATAACGTCAACCATGGCTTGGACCGTGATAACGAACGTGGCCGCCAGATCTTTGATGACTATGATAGTGCGCACCCGGTCGATAAGGGATTCATGGAATGGGAAAAGACCCGCCTTGAAGAATCGGCAAAGCGCTTGAACGCATTTGTGAAAAATCTTGCTTAGGCATGGATTGAACTGCGCTGGATTTTTCTGTTATGTTGTTGTATATTTTACTTTGTTTGGAAATTGCCGCACGTATTGCGCTTGAAGTTCGTGAACGTAGGCTTACGCAGTTACGCGGTGGCGTATTTGCCGTGTTGCGATTGATTCCGCTAGTAAACGACATTGTGCCGCTGCCTGAAAACCGCAAGGACGTGCCCGAATCTAAATTTATGAAGCTGCATGAAGAAGGGCACAAGGCGCTGCATCATGCTGTGTTGCGAAACTTGATGAAGGTTGCATTGTGCATGGTTGCAGTGTGGTTCATGGCCGCAATGATGGTACGCTGGAATGCAAGCTTTATTGAAGCTGTGCTGTGGTTGCATTTGGTCGCGATTCCGTTCCGCATGCTGTTCCATTTTTACTGCTGGAGTCAAGAGTATGAATGTGACAAGTATGCGCTGGAAAAGTCCGATAAGAAAGTGGCGAAAGCAGCCATGCGTGAATTGGCACTTTGCGAAATTCCTTATACTGCCTTGTTTGCACTTGTGTATCGCGAGCACCCGACCGTCGCGCTTCGCAGCCAGAGAATGCTAAAAAAAGTGATTAGTGGTTAGTCAATAGTCAATGGTTGTTTATTAATGCTTCTCCGTCATCCCGAGAAGCGAAGCAACGAGGGATCCAGTCAAGTCTTGTGTTCGCATTACAAGATTTCACTGGATTCTTCCCCTATCACTACGTTCCAGGGTCAGGATGACGCACGGTTTCTTCTATTTTGGGGTTGTGTAGGACTTCATCTATCTTTTTTTTCAATGTGTTCAATATTTCGTTTTCGTAAATTTGAAAGAGTTGCTGTTCTTTTTTCAGGAACGGTTTGATGGCCCGGACAAGGCAAATTATTATGCCGGCGATGATGATTGTGCTGGTGGTAATGCTAATCGGGAATGTGGTGCTTAAGTGGGTTGAGTAGAGTAAGAAAGCGCAGCAGATATTGACGGCTAAAAATGCGAATGCAATATAAACCGGTTTCAAGTTGATGGGGGTTGTGGGGCTATCCGGTTGTTTTACGTCAAGCTGTCGTTCTGTGTTTTGGACGATATCTCTGAGGATGAAAGCGTCCATTATCGGGAAGAAAGAAAAGAAGACGGCTATCCACGGGGAAAATGTCGTGGTCGCTACTTCCCGCAAGTTTGCTTCGGCACGGAAAATCCACAAAAGCCAGAACAGGCGAGAAATGCATGCCGCAACAATGGTAATAAAAAAGAATGGCATGAAGAAGGTAAACATGAATAAAGCGCTTCTGCCATCGATGTCTTCCAGAGCGGCTGCTAGTATGATGCAGTCTGCAATGGTGATAATTGCTAGTAAAACAGCAAAAAACTTAAGCGAAAGGAGTAGTTTTTCTCCATTTGGAGCGTTGTCTTGCATAATCCCTCCTTTTTGTACAATATACAAAAGGTGCATGACGGACTTTTGGCGGTGAACCCGGTTTTACTTGTGCGAGGGCTTCATATTTTTGTATATTCTTTGCCACAGAGGTTTTTATGTCACGAATGAATGTTTTTAAAGCGCAAAATAGAGTGGATGGTCGTGGTATTTCGCAGAGGAGCGGATTTTTTCACGCAGCTTTTTTAGTGGTATTTGCGTTTTTAGCAGTTTCTGCCCATGCCTTTGATTTGTCGGTCAAGGCGAATGTCGATAACGCCCAGGTCTTTATTGGCGACAAGTTCAATTACGAAATTCAGGTCACGGCGCCTGAGAACGCCATCGTCGATTTGCCGAGCTTTGTCGGGAACCTT
>Ga0129307_1001920_pt1 | contig 19110 bp, 19 predicted proteins | sample P1105metagenome_FD_94437 | JGI IMG/M metagenome (GOLD analysis project Ga0129307, IMG submission 94437) | Capybara group fecal microbial communities from Wisconsin, USA - P1105 metagenome | ecosystem: Host-associated > Mammals > Digestive system > Large intestine > Fecal | place: USA: Wisconsin... | reverse complement strand
TGGTATATTCTTCTCTGGCGAAAAATCTAGTTCTAATGCTATGACTATGCAAGATGCTATTATAGAATGTAATAAAGAGTTTTCTGATAAATTAGAGTCAATACAAAACTCTAATCCACATGACGAGTATGTTCTTGACGGGAATATGGCTACTTGGAAAGATATGCTTTTAATATATGCGGTTAAACAATCTAATGGAACAAACGAACAAGAAGTTGTTACTATGGATAATGCTAAATTAAAAGTGTTAAAAGATATTTTTTGGGATATGAATATATTAACTCATGAAGTTAAAACTGAAAATATAACCTATCAAGGAGTTAATGATTTAGAAATGCCTGAAGAAAAAGAAAAAAGAGTATTGCATATAAAAATAACTTCTAAAACTGCAGAAGAAATGAAAAATAAATATTTCTTTAATGCTGCTCAAATGAAACAATATAATGAATTATTAAGTGATGATTATGCAATGCTTTGGAATGGTATTGTATATGGTATTGATGCAGGAGAATATACAAGTTGGCGACAAAAAGGTGCTACTTGGTCTACTATAAGAATTGGTAATACATCTGCTACTATTGGTAACATTGGTTGTTTAGTAACATCTGTTGCTATTCTTATTCAAAAGTCGGGAACAGCTCCTGATAATATTTCACCATTTAATCCAGGGACATTTGTTGAAGCACTTAATAATAATGGGGGATTTGATGAACATGGTAATTTGCAATATTCTCCTATAAATAAAATAGTTCCTAATTTTAAATATATCGGTAATATAGGATTGAGAAATAAAACTAAGACAGAAAAGCTAGAACTAATTACTAAATATTTTAATGATGGATATTATTTGACTGTTGAAGTAAAAGGTGCGACTGAAGGTAGTCAACATTGGGTTGCAGTAATTGGAATAGATGGAGGCGAAATAGTTATAGTAGATCCTGCAACTAATCATACTGATATGTGGAATGCCTATGAATGGAGTAAGACATCTCAATTTAATTATTTTAAGGCAAATTAAAAGGGATTATTCCCTTTAATACATAAAAAAACAATTCCTGATACTGCTTGGAATTGCTACAACATCAATCGACAAATTTTATCAATTGATAAATAAATAATATCAAATAACAATTATGTTGTCAATATCCATTCGCAACTCTGTACTAGCAGTTGTATATCGGCTAAATGATATTAACTATAACTCAAAACCTAAGTCTTTAATTCTTGATTTTAGTTCATCACAATGGTTATCAATTCTTTTAGTTAGATAATTTAATATGTTTTTAGCACTTTCGTTTCTATATTCTTTCTTTAATTTATCGAAGTAATTATTTGCTTCTTCATAAGTATCAAAATCTCGACTCAAATATTTATTAGTCCATATTTCTGATGGTGAAAACTCTATTCTTATATATACATTGTATTCTATTACAGGAAAATGAATAACTCCACAATCAGCAATGATTGTTTTTTCAGTATATTTTTTTTCAAAGAAAATATGTGTTTTAAAATCGCCATGTTTATAACCTTTATGTTCTAATTCCTTATTGCATTTTTCTTCATCAGGTATCTGTGCCATCTTTCTTTCAGCTTCTTTTTTAATTTTATTTAGTGAGTGGCTATCAACACAATCTTGAAAAAAGTCTTTTATTTTTGTTATAAATGTTGCTTTACTTTCTCTTTCTTTGAACTCCTTGCCCATTTGCATAATTGATGCTTTAGCATGTCTTTCTTCAAAATATTTAAGTTCTCGTTCTTTAATTAAAAATGTGCTAAACATATCATCATTACTATCACTTTTTTGTTTCTTCATATCTTTACTAATCTCCCTTTCTTTATATTATTTGATTTCAGCGATACCAATTCGTGTTTATTTCTTTAAAAAAAGGTTAAACTAGAACTGGTGGTGTTAGATGATGAAAACTTCAAACATCCGTAAAGTTTTAGGTGCTAATGTTAAGTATTATAGATTTTTAATTGGTTGGACACAAGAACAATTAGCCGAAAAATGTGACTTGAGTCCTAGATACATTAGCGATATTGAAAATGGACAGGGTAATATTCCGATTGATACCCTAGAAATTATCGCTAAATGTTTAAAAGTTGAATCATATCTTTTAATAAAACCACAAAAGCACCCATCTTTACCGAAAAGAGTAAATATGAATTAGCTCTTTTCTTTTTTATTATAACTTAAAAAAATACTATATCATAATTACTCTTGAATTAGTATAACACATAAAATGGCGTTTCGGCACAAAAGGTCACATATTTTTTTAGGAATTTTATCTATAATTTTATTAAGGAGTGATATTTTGAAACAATACCCTGAATACAATGAAGATATCAAATCAGTTATTTGTAAGAATGTCAAGAAATATAGAAATATAAAAGGTATAAGTTTAGCAGATTTAGCAGAAAAACTTGATGTTTCAGTGGATCATCTAAAAAGAATTGAAGCACCAAATGATAGAAACAATATATCACTTGTTACTCTATATAAAATTTCTATAATTCTTGGAGTTAGAATTGATAAGTTTTTTGAAATCGATGGTTAGCAGAAATGCTAATTTTTTTTTAAATAAAAAAAGCAACATTTAAAAATCCATCGGATTAGTTGCTCTTAATTGACCATCACAATTTGTACAGTCAAAAGTTGGTAAATTTTGATTACCTGTTAATTCATACATATTTTTAAAATGCTTAACGACCTTTATTGGCATCTTTGTTTCAGTACCACACAAATCACATTTATAATTTATATATTTTGTATTAGAATTGTCTTCATTTTCATCTTCGCACAATTTATAAAAATCTACACCCAATACTCTTGATATTCTCCATAATGCTCCAAGAGAAAAAGTTTGATGATATGCAGATTCTATTCCACTAATGAAAGATAATGAATAATCTATTTTTTCGGCTAATTGTTCTTGTGTCCAACCTCGTAGCTTTCTATATTTTTTAATATTTTTACCTATTATTTGGTAAATATAATTTTCATCTTCTTTACTGAATTTCATTTATTCCACCTCCCATAAATATTATGATTCTCTTAAAGTCTTATTATCTGTATATAAATATTATCCTACAAATCTAGTGCAATTTTAATCGACTATTATTGCAATTTATTAGAAAAACACTCAAAAGTAGTGCAATATTTGTCGAAATTATGTTATAATTATTAAGAATAGGAGTAAGAAATAGTCGAAGTTATAGGATTATTGTATTTTAAAATGTTTTGTTAACTCTTATCTATCTAGGATTTACATAGTGATGTTGTAATTACTTTAAGTGTCATTCATCGATACTTCACTGGTATTTCTTCGAGAAAATAATTGACTTGCAATTTATGCCAATAAGTGGTTACATCATCGGATAAAATAATTTCAAGATACTTCAATTTATTGACTGATAACTATTCAAAAGTCTTTAATATATTTTAAAATGTGTGTGATATATTCACACAAGAAGGAGGTTATTTATGGGATTTATTAAAGCGTTTACTGGAGCATTAGGAGGAACTTTTGCTGACCAATGGAAAGATTTTTATGTTCCTAGATCAGATGTTCCTGGTACTGCTGCAGTATTTCAAGCAGTTCCACAATCACAAAATAATGGTCGTGGAGAAAACTACAAGGGAAATGAAAATATCATTTCTAACGGAAGTAAAATAGTAGTTCCTGAAGGAACAGCACTTATTACTTTACAAGATGGTCAAATTACAGGTATCATCGCTGAACCAGGAGGATTTGAATTTAGATCAGATGATCCAAACTCTCAATCAATGTTTGCAGGAGATGGAATTTTTGGTCAAACAATTAAATCAACTTGGGAAAAAGTTAAATTTGGTGGACAACCAGGAAGTCAACAATTAGCATTTTATGTTAATTTAAAAGAAATACCAAATAACAAATTTGGTACTCAATCAGAAATTTATTGGGATGACGCTTTCTTTGGTACACAAGTTGGAGCAGTAACAAGAGGTACTTATACTTTAAAAATAGTAGATCCATTACTATTTGTTAAAAACTTTGTTCCTGCAAAATATTTACAACCAGGAGCACCTGTATTTGATTTTGCTGATATGGATAATGATGCAGGAGCACAATTATTCAATGAAGTAGTTGGAAGTTTATCTGCTGCATTCTCTAATTATACAAACGATCCATCAAAAGGAAATCGTATGTCAAAAATTCAAGGAGACCAAATTGGATTCGCTCAAAGTCTATCTCAAGCAGTTGAAGATGGATATCAATGGAAATCTGATAGAGGACTTGAAATCGTTAAAACTGCAATTCTTGCTATCGAATATGATGAAGATACTAAAGAATTGATGAAAGATGTTAAAAAAGCCGATGCTTTATCAGGTGCAAGAGGAAACTCATTTATGCAACAAGCTGCTGCTCGTGGTATGCAAGCCGCAGGCGAAAATGGTGGTGGAACTGGTATGGCATTTATGGGAATGGGCATGAATGCTGCTGGTGGCATGATGGGTGCTATGCAACAACCAAACAATCCATCAACATATCAACCTGCATTTGGAGGTCAACAACAAGCACCTGCTCAAACTGAAGCACCTGCTCAAGCAGCACCTGCAAGTGAAGATCCAACTGAAAAATTGTTAAATGCTAAAAAATTATTAGATGCAGGAGCAATTTCTCAAGAAGATTATGACAAATTAAAGGCACAATTATTAGGATTATAAAAAAATGCAAGACGGTTATAATTCAAATATAACTCCTCCTGCAAATAACAGTAATCCTAATCCAAGTAATGGACCTACAATCGTTAAAACCGATGTAGGAGCAAAAGATGGGCAAGATAAATGTCCTAGATGTGGCTCTACTGATATTGCAACAAATACTAATAATGGTAAATTAAGATGTAATTTTTGTAGACATGAATTTGAACCTGAAAAGGTTGCAGGTATGGTAACCGATATAAATCAATTACAGGGACAAGTTATGGGATCTGGGGCTCAAGATATAGTTGCCGATACAAAAGATGTATTAACATTTAAGTGTAGCAGTTGTGGAGCAGAAGTTGTTATTGATACTGCCTCTGCTTCTCAGGCTCGCTGTCACTGGTGTAGAAATACATTGTCAGTTAATCAACAAATTCCTAATGGTGCAATTCCCGATGTTGTATTGCCTTTCAACATAAATCGAGATACTGCTAAATTGGAAATAGAAAAATTTGTAGGAAAGAGAAAATTTTTTGCACACCCTAAATTTAAAGAGGAATTTACTACTAATAATATAATGGGTGTATATTTTCCATATATGTTAGTTGATGTTAATGCTCATGCTAATTTAATTGGTCAAGGCGAACATCAAACTAGAAGATATTATCGTGGTAGTGGTAATAATCAACAAGTTTATTATGATGCTGATTTATACCATGTTGAAAGAGAGTTCGATTTAACTATAAATGGTTTATCAGTTGAATCAAATTCGGAAAGATTAAACACAAATTCATCAACTCAAACTAATAATATAATAAATGCTATTATGCCTTTTGATGTTGAGAATTGTGTAAAATATAATGCTAATTATTTAAAAGGTTATACCTCTGAAAGAAGAGATACAAATATAGACCAATTAAGAGGATTAGTAGATACTCAATCAAAAGATATTGTAAGATTTGCTGCAAATGATACTTTACAACAATATGATCGTGGGGTTGCTTGGTCAACAGAAAATTTAGATGTTAAAGGACAACAATGGCAAGCAGCATATTTACCTGTTTGGTTATATAGTTATCAACAAGTAAAAGGCGACAAAAAACTTTTGCATTATGTTGCAGTAAATGCTAGAACAAAAGAAACAATGGGTAGTGTTCCTATACATATGCCTAAATTATTTGGAGTTTCTGCTTTAGTAGAAATATTAGGTATATTAGCAATGCTATTCGTAGATTGGGATTATAGTTGGTTATTCTTATTATCAGGATTTATCTATTTTATAATAATGTTTACGAGATATCGTAATTCTAATGCTAGACATACTTATGAAAAAGATACTAAAACAAATATGTCTAATTTAAGAAAGGTTGATAATTTTATTCAATCTAAAAAAGGACTTACAAATGCAACTATGAATGGAGCAAATAATAAAAGAGTTAATGGACAAACTGCTACAAGTAAAGTTTTTGATTCACTATCTGGTCAAAATATTGGTAATAGTGTTATAAACTCTGTTACAAATAGTAGTCCATTAGCAGGTTTTATAAAAGATAGTATTGATAAAAAAGGAGGTAAGCAATAATGACTTGTCCTAATTGCGGTGCAAATAATATTGATGGATCTAGTTTCTGTATAAAATGTGGAACTAATTTAAAAGATGTTCAAGTTAACATGAATGTTAATAATGCACCAATGCAGAGTGAACAACCTATGAATAATCAACAAGAGCAACCAGTTCAACAACCTGTATATAATAACCAACCACAAAATAACTATCAACAACCTATGAATAATCAAAATAATGTTAATGTTAGTAATGCTCCTTTAAATTATTTGATGTATATTGTTGCTATTCTTCTAAAACCATTCAAATGTTTTAAAGAAGAAGAAGCAAAATTATGTAATACTAAAACATCTTTAATTTTTAGTTCAATTATTGCAGGAGCAATGATGTTAATAACATTATTCAAAGCAATGATAGCAGTAGTTTTTACAAAAACTATGGATTACTCAACATTCAAGTATAAAACTAGTGTTGATTTTAGTAGATTAAAAGATTTAGATTGGTTAAGTTTAATAGGAAAAAATTTATTAATATTTGCAGGTGTAATAGTTGCTATTGCACTAGTATATTACATAGTAAGTTTAATATTCAAAAAGTCAACAAACTTTATTAAGATGTTATCTATTTCAGCTACATCTTTAATTCCTTATATAGTATTAGGTATGATAGTTTCACCATTAATCGGTAAGATATGGGCTCCATTGTCTATATTTGCAATGGTTATAGGTGCGGTTTATTCATTACTAATATTTATTAACTTAATGAATGAGGATTTAGTATTTGACAGTGTAGATACAAAAATATATTTCCATTTAATTTGCCTTTCAATTTTAGGAAGTGCAGGATATTATTTATATATGAAACTTATGGTTAGTAGTGTATCAAACAATCTTAATGATTTATTAAATCTATTTGGGTAGGAAAAATGGATAATAATCAAAATAACAATGGAGTTACTAATGTAACTCCTTCTACTGAATATACAAATAATAATGGAAATATTACTAACCAATATAATAGTGGAATGAACAATCCTCAACAAAATTATAACCAACCACAAAATAACTATCAACAACCTATGAATAATACTTACAATAATTATAATGGTGGTTCAAATGGAAGTAAACCAAAAAGTAAAATTGGCTTAATAATAATAGTATTAGTTGTAGTTGCTTTAGGAGTTGGTGCTTTCTTATATTTTAAGAAAAATAAAGTTCAAAGTAATGATTTTGATATAAATTATTCAACATCATTCTTTATAAAAGACAGTAATGATAAGTATGCTTTATTTAATGAAGATGGGAAAAAATTAACAGACTTTATATTTACATCTACAAGTGATTTTGTAAATGGAACCGCATTAGTTAAAAAAGATGATGCTTATGGTATCATAAATGCTAATGGTAAAATGACTGTAGATTTTGGAAAATATAATTATATTACTGATGCTGCAGGTATGTATAAGGTGCATGGAGAAGATTATCATTACTTTTTAATCAATGGCGAAGGTAAAGTATTATATGATTTAGAGGATATGGATTTGGATACTTTTATAGGTGCAGATACATATTCAATATTAGAAGATACAAAAAATAAAGTTTATAGAGTTCTAAATTATGAAGGAAAAGCGATGGTTAGCTTCCCAATAGATTCTAATGCTGAAGATGATCCTTCAACAAATGAAGAAGATGGCTATATTTCAGTTTTTTATAATAATAAGAATTATATTCTAAATCCAATGACTGGAAAAGAAATTATATCATTTGATTCAAATATGCATTATTGTGTAAATAATGTAGAAGAAGACGGAAAAATAATAACAATGAACTCTTGTGTATCTTGGTTTCAAAGTCAAGATAAAACATACTATAAATTTATCAAAGATGGTAAATTATATGATTTAACTGATAAATGTGAAAAAGTTTATTATTCTGAAGGAAATTTTGTATGTACAAATGATTATAAAACATATTTATTAGATTCAAATCTAAATGTAGGTATTGATACATCAGGAAAGGCATATATCGATAACAATACTTATGCAATGGCAAAAAGTGGCTCATTTAATGGAGTAGATTTTTACGATAATGGTAGTGTTGTAAAAAATGTTGAATGTAGAAGTCTAAAAGAAACAGGTTATATGAAAAATGGCTTGATTATTTTAGGAACATATTATAGTACAAGTTGTGGTACTGAATCAGGTACTTACGAATACTATAAATCAAATGGCGAAAATGCTTTTGGAAAATCATTTAAAAGAGCTGAAAAATTTGATAAAAATGGATTAGCAAAAGTTAGTGAAGATAAAGAAAATTACTACTTGATAGATACAAACGGTAAAAAGATTAGTCAAGATTATTCTAACATTTCCTTAAATTCTGATTACTATGTTGTAACTAAAAATGATTTAAAAGGTATAATTGATAAAAATGGTAATGTCATTTTAGATTGTAATTATAAAAGTATTGAAATAACTGAAAAAAATAAGAAAAAATATGCTAAATTAACAACATCAGATTCTAAATATATTGTTTACAATATAGAAAAAAAATCTGAACTAATGACATTAGATAGTTCTCCATCATTATCTACACACTACATTAGTGTTTCAAAAGATGGAAATAATCAATATTATACTTATAATGGTAAAATGTTTTATGAATCAAAATAGAAAGGAAATATAGAATGGAAGCAATAAAAAATAAAAGAATATTAGCACTTGTTGGAATTATTTGTTTATTTATTGGAACAATTACTCCATACTTTAAGTTTTCTTTATTAGGATATTCTTATAGTATCTCATTATGGAAGTATTGGGAAGGTAAAGTAATAGTTGCTTTGATAATTGCTAATACTATGTTTATATTTAAAGATTATTTGCAAAAATATGTACCTCAAGTGTTTAATTCATCTTTAGGCCAAAAAATTGAAAATGCAAGTCCAAAACTTGCTATTGTGCCAACAATATTAGTTGTCGCATTTGTTGTATATTTAACTGCACATTTAGATGTAGCAAGTGAATATTTAAAACATGGTTTAGGTTTTTATGCATTATGGATTGGAGTTGTAGGTTTAGTTGGACATGTTATTTTCTATAAAAAACCTGTACAAACTGAACAAACAATGAATTATCAACAACAACCTGTATATAATAACCAACCACAAAATAACTATCAACAACCAGTTCAACAACAACCTATGAATAATGAAACACCTCAAAATGTTAAATATTGTCCTAAATGTGGTAATAAAGTTGACCAAAGTGCAACTACTTGCTTTATGTGTGGAAATAATTTCTAATAGAGGTGAATATGAAAAAATTAAGTTTTTTATTCGTTATTGCATTTACTATAATATGTCTTACTGGTTGTGGTAAAAATGATGCAATAAATACTGATAGTAAAATTGTTGCAGCAAAAAACCAAATGTTAAATAATTTAAAAAATTATAGTTATGATGTAAAAATAACAACTAAAACAGGTATCGTTGATGTAACTACAAATATGAATTGCAAAGACGATAGTGTTAATAAAATTGCATATTGTTATACTTCTACTATGGGTGTTGAAACAGAAGAATATTTAGATTATGCAAATCAAATGGACTATACAAAAGTTTCAACAATATATGGTAATGATGGAAATAATGGTAAATGGACTAAAACAAAGTTAAATGGTACCACTTCAAATACTTGGATTAATTTAAGTGATTATATATTTAATTTAACTGAAGAATCTAAAAATGGCGGTACTTACTATACAGGAACGATTGATAGTAAGAAATTAGCAGGAGCAATGGCTCAATCTGATTCTAATATTGATCTTAATAAAATTGTAAGTGACGATATAAATATTGAAGTATTTGTCAATTCTTCAAATTATATTGAAACAATGAATTATTCAATAGAAATAATGGGTATCAAAGAATATGTTGAAATAAACTTTAAAAACTTTAATACATCAGGTACTATTGAAATACCATCAGAAGTAAAGTAAATAAAAGGTAACTACTTTGCTTGTAGTTACTTTTTTAGAGAGGAGATTAAAGTATGAATAATTTACAAATGTTATCTATGATAAATAACTTTCCGATTGGTTCTACTCCAACAAGTAGAACAGAATTGCTAAGTAAAGCTGAAATTATTTCTTTTTTATCAAGATTTCAAGAACAATTTTCAACAGTAGAAAATGTAGATGAAAGAGAAATGATGGTAAGAACTTTTCTAGGCGAGGTATTAGCACTAGATGAAAAAGAAGTTATACCAAGTTTAGCACAAGCAGAAAGTATTTTAAAACTATCTAGTGGTTTCGTTCAAGACTATGGTAAAGTTCAATATATAAAAGAACAAAATCCTGATTTTGATAGAACTTACGATATGATAGCAAATGGTCTTGGTTTAGTAAATGAAGCACCTAGAAAATCAAGATAATATATAAGAATGAAAGGAGGAAAAAAATGTTTTGTCCTAAATGTGGAACTAGTTTAAATGGCGATGAAGATTTTTGCTCTAATTGTGGAGCAAATATGAAAGAAATTAGAGAACAAAATAATAATATACCTACTGAAAATAATATAAATTCTCAAAATGATGTTGGTAATCAAGCACAATCTACAATGACTGAAATGTTTTCAAAAAAGAGTAAAAACTTTTTATCGCCTATCCTTGCTAAAATAAAGAAATTTATTAGTAATTATAAAAAACAAATTTTGATTGTTTTAGCAGTAATAATTGCTCTCCTTGTTGGTATATTCTTATATGGTAAATTTGTTGGATTTGAAAAATTAAGTTGGGACGAATCTTATTTGGATACTAAAACAAAATATGTTACTCAAACTAAATTAAAATTAGGTGTTAAGTTTTCTAATAAGGAAAAAGCAGATGAAATTAAATGGACAACTACTTGTGGGGAAGTAAAAGGAAAAGGTCTAGAAATAACATGGGATTTATCAAATATTACAGGTCAATGTGAAATAACTGCTTCATACAAGTTAAAAAATATTAAAAGAAGCATAAATGTAATTCCATTTGATTTTAAAGAAGAAGATTTAAGTTTAGAATACAAAATAAATGAAAATTCCGATGAAGATTTAGACTATGATGGCTTAACAAACAAACAAGAAAAAGAATATAAAACAAATCCACAAGTTGCTGACACTGATTTAGACGGATTAGACGATTATTATGAAATATTTACAAGCAAGACTGATCCAACTAAAAAAGACAGTGATAATGATGGATTAAGTGATTATGATGAAATTCAATTGGGACTTGATCCATTAAAGGAAGATTCAAAGAATGATGGAGTTAAGGATGGTCAAAGAGAATTAACTTATAATTATGAATCTGATAAATTGAAGATTTCAATTACAGGTAAAGGTAATATTGCTAGTACAGTATCAGAAGTTAATTCAAATACAAAAATAAGTGGAAAAAAAGGTCTTATAGATAATTTATATACATTATATACAGATGGTACTATTAAAGAAGCAACATTAACAATTACATATACTGATGAAGAATTAACAAAATATGGATTAAATGAAGATAACTTATCAATATACTATTATAATGAAAAAGAATCTAAATATGAAAAAGTAGATAGTACAATAGATAAATCTAATAAGACTGTTACTGCAAAATTAAAACATTTTTCTAATTATGTTTTAGGCGATTCTGCTTTAATTAAAGAAACCAGTACAAATCAAATATTATTTATACTAGATAATTCTTGGAGTATGTATACTAATGAGCAGTACAAAGAATATACTGGAAAGGAATATACTGGTGGATTATTTGGCTCAGCAAAATTAGACGGTTTTGACGCAGACGGAATAAGATTTACTTTGACAAGTGAATTAGTAACTAAACTTTCAGCTAAAGATTACCAAATTGGATTATCAGAGTTTAGATCGGATTATGCTAATGCTTTAAGTATTGGTAGTGGTGCAGAAAGCATAAAGAAAAAATTAACTACCATGACAGGTAAGTTTATCACAAGTAAAGAGGGAACTAATATTGGTAATGCTTTAACTAATGGTATAAATGAGTTTTCAAAAGAAAGTGATAATAAATATATAATTATACTTACTGATGGTCAAGATTCATCATTAAGTAGCAAAACAAAAAGTATTATTGAAAAAGCAACTGAAAGCAATGTAAAAATATGCTCCATTGGGTTTGGTGGTGGTTCTTATAATACCGAACTATCTAATATTTCAAATGGAACTGGTTGTAAGTTCTATTCATCAGGTAATGCAATGGGACTTGCAGAATTATTTGAAAACATAGGAACTGAATTAGATGATAATTTAGTTGATGTTGATGGCGATAATGAGGCAGATGGAATCCTAATGGCAGATAGTGGTTTTATAGTTAATCGTGATGGTTTTTCATTTAGTAATTATGGAACTAATTTATCAAGCGGTGGACATTGCTATGGTATGGCAACTTTTGCACAACTATATTATAAAAAGGTTTTACCTTTAAATGTTAGTGCAAAAACAGTTGATAAGCAAACTTCTTATGCTTATAATCTTACAAACACATATTTTAAAAATTACTCTAATTTATATGATTATAAGTTAAAAACGAATGCTTTAAAATACAAATTTGGTTTTGATATTTTTGGTGAAGAACAACCTGCTGATTTTAGAAGTTTAAATGGAACTACCTTAATATTAAATGATAAATATAAAAAAGAAATAAATGATTCTGGAATATATGATATTGTTGAAGAAAAAACTAGTTTAGATAGTAAAACACAACTTGAAAGATGGGGTGTTAACTATGCTACTGCTGAAAACTTCTATATGAATGAGGATCGTATGCAAACTAGTTCAATAATGAGTAATGATGATTTACAAATGTTTAATGCGATTTATACATCATTCATAAGACAAGATGCAACTACACATTATTCTTCTTCATCTAATTTTGTATTATGGTTAAGAAATGTAATTGGAACAGAATCTACTGATTATACAGGTGCTGCAGGATTTATAAATATTCTTAAATCAAGATTAAATGATAAAGATGCTCCTGTTATATCATCAACTTTTAGTGGTGGATTACATGCAATAAATGCGATTAGTTTAGTTCAAGATATAGATAATCCTAACTTATACTATATTGGTGTTTATGATAACAATTATCCAGGCGAAAAAAGATATGTTAATTTAGAGTGTAATAAAGACACTTGTGTTACAAAAGCAAATAGTTATTATACAAGTTCTGGTGAGCCAGTAAGAATTACTCCTTCTCTAGAATATGATTTAGCTTATTATAATAATTAAAATAAGGATGTGAATTAAATGAGTGAAAATAAGTTTTTCAAATTATTATGTAGTTTACCAGTAGTGTTAATAATTTTATACTTTATTCCTTTTTTAGGTATTTGCTTAATATTATTTAGATACTATGTATATCGTGAAAATAAGTATTATAAAACCCCTGCTTTACTATTAGTTTGTGGTATATTACTCCTTATACCAAAATTGATTGATTCAATAATAAAAATGTTAAAATTAGATAACATTGAAATCCCATATCTAAATAGTATAATAACCTCCGACATTTATACTAAATTATTGAGTTATAGTAAACTTTTAGTAACAGTTGGTATTATATTTCTTATTCTTTCATTTATATTTAGAAATGTCTTTAATAAATTAAGTAATAAAGTAAATAGTGGAATAAGAAACTATATGGAACAAGATTTGAAAAAAGACTATGAAATAAGAAAAGAAAACGATATGAAAATGCAAGAAAAAAGAGAAAAAGCAAAAAATACTCATGTTGTTCATTGTCCATATTGTGGGTCAGATAATATGCTTATTGAACAAACAGGTACTTGCAAGTTTTGTAGAAGAAAAATTGAATATAAATAAGGAAGGAGGTATAAGACATGTTTTGTCCTAATTGTAGAAATCAAGTAGTTGATGGAGCTGAATTTTGTCCTAATTGTGGGACAAACTTAAAACAAATTCAGAATCAAATACAACAACCAGTTCAACAACCTGTATATAATAACCAACCACAAAATAACTATCAACAACCTATGAATAATCAAAATGGAAATAAGAAGTCTATATTAGTTCCTATTATTATAGTTGTGGTTTTGGCTATTGCAGCAGTTTTTGGTGCTAGTAAACTAATGAAAAAAGATACTCCTGTTAACAATGACACTAATAATCAACAAGTTCAAGAAACTAATACTACTAACAATGATAATACTACTAATAGTAATGGAAATAGTACAGGAACAGTTGATCCTAATACTAATTTAACTTATGATAAAGATGGTGCGTTTTTAATGCCTATTGAAGATGTATTTACTATTACAGGTAGAGGAACTGTTGTTACTGGTAGAATTGAAAGAGGAACTATAAAATTAAATGATGAAGTTCAAATAATTGGATTAGATCATGAAATAATAACAACAACTGTTACAGGAATAGAAATGTTTAGAAAATCACTTGACTATGCTGAAGCAGGAGATAATGCAGGATTATTATTAAAAGATGTTTCAAGAGAGGATGTAGAAAGAGGTCAAGTTGTTGCAAAACCTAATTCTATTAGAGCAGCAACAAAGTTTGATGCTGATGTGTATGTGTTGACTAAAGAAGAAGGTGGAAGACATACTCCATTCTTCTCAAATTATAGACCACAATTCTATTTTAAAACAACTGATATTACTGGTGTTATTACATTACCAAGTGATGTTGAAATGGTTATGCCTGGCGATAATGTTAAAATGACAGTTGAACTTATAAGTAATGTTGCAATGGAAGTAGGAACAGAGTTTAGCATTCGTGAGGGTGGTAGAACTGTTGGAAAAGGAACAGTTACAAAAGTATATTAGAATCTCGTTTGAGATTCTTTTTTTATCAAAAAATGCAGAAAAAGTGTCAATTTTGTTGTATAATGTAGATAATAGCATTGACATAGCTATAAATAATATATCTAGGTTTATGTTGTTTTTTTAAAATAGAATTTTGTAGTTAGGTAGTATTGTATTCTATTTTGATTATCATATTATTTAGCTACTTTTTTATGTGGTTTGCAGTATTTGCCATATAAAAAATGTCATTGCTCATAGCGAGGTAATGCTTATGAGGGAAAAACAAAAATACTGTTTGAAAAAAGTTTTTTTCGCAACTGAGAAGATAACTACTCGAACAAGGGTGGAAAGTCGCATTTTAAATAATGCTACTTTCTGCCCTTTTTTTATTTGTGGAAAAGTAAAGATATTTAGGTGCAGAAGCCCACCTCTTATCAATTTTGAATTAAAAAATTTGAAATTGATAGGAGGAAAGAATATGGTAACAATACCAAAAAGAAATAAAAGTAAAGATAATCCTTATACATTAGGTTATGATGAGAATAAAAACATTTATACAGTAGAATTTAAGGATAATAAAAATATATTACATAAAGTGGAGATATCTAAAAAAGTATATGAAGCATTTGATAAGTTTGAATTAGAGGATATATCACAAATTCACAAATTTAGAAGTCATATTGAACATTCTGAATTATTTGATGAAACATTAGATAAAAGAATGGTTAATCATAATCCAGGAATTGATAGTATTGTTGAAGAACAAATTATTGCTGATGAAATAAGAGAAGCAATAAATAAATTGTCTGAAACACAAAAAAGACGAATAAAAATGTATTACTTTGACGGATTAACACAACAACAAATAGCTGATAAAGAAAAAGCATCATTAAGAGCTGTGCAATACACTTTGAATGGTGCTTTAACTAAATTAAAAGAAATTTTAAAAAATTTGAAAAATTGACTTCGTAAAATTGCTTATAAACTGCCAAACAAGTGAGAGGGATAAATAATTCTTTCTCACTTGTTCTGTTTATTAAGAACATAGTTCTTTGAAAATTTAATATCTAGTCATCAAATACATTCCTATTACTGATTGGAAACGATTAAGCACATTAGTAAGTTCGCTTGACGATAAAAACTTGACTATAAATATTAGGTTGCTCCTAATACTGCGATGACAAGTAATGGGTATAATGATACTTTCGCCTAGCCACAGACTCAATCAATGGGGGCGACTCTGTGAGAACCACAGTTGAGGTGCAATTCCTATGGAACTAATTAGCAATTAGTCGTTTGATGATTCCCTGTGTTAAGGGGATAGAAATAATATTAACACAATTTTAATTCTTAATAGTTTTCATTTGAATATCAATTGGGGTTAGTGAAATATATGTTTATTTATATTTTAGCGAACTTTAATTAAACAATTGATATTCATACATAAGAAAGGAATGATATTTATATGTTAAATAGATATAAAGTTAAAATTATTAAAACTTGGGATTTTGAATTAGATGGTAAAGATAAATTAGATGTAGAAAGACAATGTATGTTTATTATGAATCAAACAAAAATATTAGATTTGCCTGATGTAAAAAGAAGATTAAGATTTAAAATCAAAAGAATTGAAAGGAATGATGATTATGAAAAAAATAATTAGAGGAAGTATTTTTTATGCTGATTTAGATCCTATTATTGGAAGTGAACAAAAAGGGTTTAGACCTGTTCTGATTTTACAAAATGATGTTGGTAATAAATATAGTCCTACTACTATGATTGCACCAATAACATCAAAGGAATATAAAGGTAGAAAACAGCCAACTCATGTTAGGGTTAAACAATTTAATAAATTAAGACCTAACTCAATTATTTTATTAGAGCAAGTAAGAACTATTGATAAAAGTCGATTAAAAGGTTTTGTTGATATGTTAAATGATAGCCAAATGAAAGAAGTGGAAAAAGCACTAAAAATTTCATTTGGCTTTTCTAATGAATATTCATCTAAATCATCACATAATTTTTAATTAGGTGGATTCTTATGGACAATGAAATTAAATATAATGTTAAAACAATAATAAATACTGATAATAAAAATAAAGAAGAATTAGTAAAAATATTTAATCAAAAATTATTGAAACTAATATTATTATTTGAAAACAAAACTTAACTTAAAATGCAATACTACAAATTGAATTTTTGCATAGTTGGTTAATTTTGAAAAAAAAGTTAATATGTATGCAGAAAGGAGGAACTCTCTATGAAAGATAAAGTTGGAATATATTGTAGGTTATCAGATGAAGATAGATATAAAAAAGATAAATCTGATGATAGTGAGTCTATTGCAAATCAAAAGAGTATGCTCTTAAAATATGCTTTAAATCAGAATTGGGAAGTCATAAATGTATATAGTGATGATGACTGGTCTGGTGCTGATATAAATAGACCACAGTTTCAAAGATTGATAGAAGATTGTAAAAATGGAGTTATAAATATAGTTTTATGTAAAACTCAAAGCAGATTTTCAAGAGATATGGAAATCGTTGAACGATATATTCATAACAAGTTTATTGAATGGGGAGTTCGCTTTGTAAGTATTGTAGATAATGCAGATACAGAAGTCCAAGGAAACAAAAAAGCAAGACAAATAAACGGCTTGATAAATGAGTGGTATTTAGAGGACTTATCAGATAATATAAGAAGTTCATTGCAAAATAAAAGAGAAGATGGTTTATATCTTGGTAGTTTTGCACCTTATGGATATGTAAAAGATCCAAATAATAAAAACAAACTATTAGTAGATCCTGTAGCTGCAGAAGTTGTTAAAGAAATTTTTTCACTATACAAAGCAGGAGTTGGTTACTATAAGATAGCACAAACATTAAATGAAAAAGGAATACCAACACCTACAAACTATAAAAAAGAAAATGGAAGTAAATATGTTTGTAGAGCAGCAAAGTTTAAAGAAAAAACAAAATGGTCGCAAGATACTATTGCAAGACTTTTAAGAAATGAAGTTTATATCGGTAATTTAGTTCAGGGAAGAACTACTTATGTAAGTTATAAAAATCATAGGTCAATTTCTAAACCAAAAGACCAATGGACTTATTCTTATGGAACTCATGAAGCAATTATAGATATTGATACATGGAAAGTTGTTCAAGAAAAGTTTAAGAAAAGAACTAGAACAAGTCGTTCAACAGGAGAAGTATATATGTTAAGTAAAAAAGTTTATTGCAAAGAATGTGGCTCCGTTTTTAATAGACAACTATATCATACAAAGGATGGTAAAGTTCCTTATTTAAAGTGTAAGAGTAGGAAACTTGCAAGTAGAGATTGTGAGAATAAGGAATCAATTAGATGTGAAATATTAGAAAAATATATATTAGAAGAAATAAACAAACAATTGGATATATATTATAGTTTAGATGAATTAGAAAAAAATTATATATTACAAAAAAAATCTTTAAATACAGCTGTTCTAACAAAAAGAGAAACATTTGAAAAAGAAAAGTCAGACATTGAAGAAAAACTTGCAAAAAAGAATGAACATTATAAATCGTTATATGAGGATAAATTAGAAGGTATTATTTCACAAGAAGAATTTATAATGTTTAGAGAAAAATTTACACAGGAAATGGAAAATTATAAAAAAAGGATTGAAATAATAAATGAAGAATTAAATAATATTAAATCACAAGAAGAAAATGTTAAAACGAGTAAGGAAATATTTGAAAAATATCGCCATATTGATAAACTTACAAAAGAAATAGTAGATGAATTTGTTGATGTTGTTCAAGTTGGAAAAATAAATAAAATAGATAATAGTAGAGATATAGATATTCATTTGAATATCATTAATTTATCATAGTCGCCTTGCTAACAAGACACCAGGACATGGTGGAACTGATCCTGGTGCGAGTGGCAATGGTATTATTGAGAAGAATTTAACTTTAGATATTTCTAAATATATGTATGATAGGTTTAGGGAGTTAGGAATTCCTGTTTCTATTACTAGA
>Ga0129307_1001919_pt1 | contig 19138 bp, 18 predicted proteins | sample P1105metagenome_FD_94437 | JGI IMG/M metagenome (GOLD analysis project Ga0129307, IMG submission 94437) | Capybara group fecal microbial communities from Wisconsin, USA - P1105 metagenome | ecosystem: Host-associated > Mammals > Digestive system > Large intestine > Fecal | place: USA: Wisconsin... | reverse complement strand
GTACCCATGGAAGTACCGGTAGCGGTACCCATGAATGCGGAGATGATGAACAGGCCTGCGCGAAGGAACTGTACCGGAACCAGGGAAAGGCCAAGGTTAACGGTAGCGTCACGTCCGCCCATGGTAGCAGCGACTGATGCGAATGCACCTGCAAGGATGTAGATGATCAGCATGGTCAGGACATCCAGATTTGCAGCACCCTTTGAGAAAGTTGCGAATTTTTCATCGATGCTTCCCTTGCCCATTGCGAAAGCAACAATTACTGCGATGAACATAGCCGTAACTGACGGGAACTGATAGAAAGCCATGTCGACACCGGTAACGGAATAGAAAATACCGAAGCCCATGTAGACGATGATGAATACCAGGAACGGGATCAAAGCAGCACCGTTCGCTCTTTTGGTTTCAGTGTTCATAGAAAATACCCCCTACTAATGATTAGCAACGTGTTAAAAACTCACAAATACATGTTTTCAAACTTCTCTCACGTTAGACATATTGTACCATAATAGTAAAGGGTTTTCTATTATATAAAATTTATAACATATTCAATTAATTTTATATAATTTATATAATTTTTATATTTTTTCATAATAAAAGACCGGCTATAAAAAGCCGGTCCCGATTGATCACAGATTATCTCATAAGCTCCTTGACCTTTGCGGCCTTACCTACTCTGTCTCTGAGGTAGTTCAGCTTTGCACGTCTTACCTTACCGCGTCTGACGACTTCGATCTTGGCTACAAACGGGCTGTAGATCGGCCAGGTCTTCTCAACGCCTACGCCGTTGGAAAGCTTTCTTACAGTGAAGGTCTCACGGAGGCCGTGACCCTGTCTCTGCATAACGGTACCCTCGTAGATCTGGATACGCTCACGGTTGCCCTCACGGATAAGGTTGTGGACTCTGATCGTGTCGCCGACATTGAAATCAGCGATCTCCTTGTTCATCTGATCAAGCTGTTCCTGCTCGATCTTCTCAATGATCTCATGCATGTTCATTTCCTCCTTAAAATTATCTGATGTTCATACACGATAACCGGAAATGATTATGCCGGGGATCAAAAGATCCATCGTCAGCGGACCACCATTCTTAATTGTCTTAAACAAGCCGTATTATAATAGCACGTTCCCCCTGTAATAGTCAAGAAGAATTTTAATACTCTTCTTTCGTTTCCTTTACGGCATTTTCCCGTTCCATCAGTTCTTCAAGAAACTTAAGTTCCTTTTTGCTGAACGAAAGCTTTGCAGTCTCCAGAAGATCCGGGCGCTTCTTCAGTGTACGCTCTATCGATTGCTGTCTGCGCCATTTATCGACATTGGCATGATGGCCGGACAAAAGGATCTCCGGAACCTGTTTTCCCATGAAGATCTCCGGTCTTGAATACTGAGGGTACTCGACGAGATGATCTGTAAAAGTCTCCACTTCTGCAGATTCGATCTTTCCGAGAACGCCGGGTACGAGACGGCTGATACAGTCGATCATGACCATGGCGGGCAGTTCGCCGCCGGTCAGGACATAATCGCCGATCGAGACCTCTTCCGCTTCCATCAGCTCCAGCACTCTTTCATCCACGCCTTCGTAATGGCCGCACAGCATAACAAGGTCCTTTTCCCCGGCGAGTTCCTCCGCAAACTGCTGATCAAACACACGGCCCTGCGGTGACATATAAAGTACGCGGGGCTTTCTGCAATGCACCGAAGCGTCGGGATCGCAGCTGCCTTCCACTGCGGGCTCAGCAGTTTCCATACCGTGTTTTTCCTCAATGCGTCCAAGTACAGCCTGATAACAGTCCCATATGGGCTGTGCCTGCATGACAAGTCCGACGCCCCCTCCGTATGGTGCGTCTTCCGTTTTGCCGTGCTTATCGAGTGTATAATCACGGATATGGAATGCCTCTACCGAGATCGCACCGGCTTTAATGCCGCGTCCGGTGATGCTTGTATTTACTCCCTGCAGAACCATCTCGGGAAATAGGGTCATCACATAAAAGTTCATACGGTCAAAGATCAAGCAGACCGTCCAGCAGATGGACCGTCATAACATTATTCTCAATATCGATATCCAGTACACATTCTTCCGTTGCCGGGACCAGCAGGTCTTTTGCGCCTTTCCGCTTAATGATATAAACGTCGTTGGCACCGGTCTCAAGCACGTCACGGACAATGCCGAGCTCTTCTCCCGTATCCGAAACGACTTTCATATCAATGATGTCGGCGATATAATACTCGCCTTCTTCAAGCTCAACGCCCTCTTCACGGGGGATAAAAAGGTCAGCGCCCTTGTACTGTTCTACATCGTTGATGTTGTCTATTCCTTCAAACTTGAGAATGACAAGGTTTTTGAAATATCTCGCCTGCTCTATCTTCAGTTCGCGTTCGGTCTTGCCGAGTTTCAGTTTTACATGCGTCAGGTCATCAAAGCGCAAAGGAGAGTCTGTGGTCGGGAAGACCTTCACCTCTCCTTTGATACCATGCGTTTTGACTATGACGCCGACTCTTAATTCTGCGTTCATAAGTTTTTCCTGATCAGCCGATATCCACGATCACCTTGGTCTTGTCCCTGGATGCCGCTGCATTGAGGACCTGACGGATCGCTTTGGCGATGCGGCCTGATTTGCCGATGACTTTGCCCATATCGGCCTGAGCCACCTGCAGCTTCAGAACGACCGTGTCATCTTTGATTTCTTCAGTAATAACTACTGCATCCGGATTATCGACGAGTGACTTTGCAATTACTTCTAAGATCTCCTTCATTAGCCACCTCACTTTGGATCAAATGATCACTTCGTGATGCCGGCAATCTGGAGAAGCTTGACACAAGTCGCTGAGGGAATAGCACCGTTATTGAGCCACTTCTTTGCTGCCTCTGCGTCGATCTTCAGGGTGCTGGGCTCGGTGTTGGGATCGTAATATCCGATCTCCTCGATGAATCTGCCGTTACGCGGGGATCTGTTATCTGCAACGATCACTCTGTAGAAAGGCTTCTTCTTTGCGCCAAGTCTTCTTAATCTGATTTTAACTGCCATTGGTTTATTCTCCTTTTTTGTTTTGTCCTGATTGATAATTGATCTATTAAAGCAGTTCCGCTTTAGAAAAGTCCTCCTCCGCGGAACATGTTGCCTCCAAAGAGTTTGCCCAGGTTCCCGTGTTTCCGCATGCCGTTCATCTGCTTCATCAGCTTCTGCATCTGCTCAAACTGTTTGACGATACGGTTGACTTCCGCAATGTCAGTGCCGGAGCCGTTCGCAATACGCCGCTTGCGTGAAGGATTCATCAGCTTGGGGTTATTCCGCTCCTTTGGCGTCATGCTCAGAATGATCGCCTCGATGCGGTCAAACTGTTTCTGATCGATCGCATCCGGATCCAGGCCCTTCATGCCGGGAAGCATGGACATGATCGAACTGATTCCTCCCATTTTGCGCATCTGGTTCATCTGAACAAGGAAATCCTCGTAGGTAAACTGTGCTTTGCGCAGGTGTTCGGCAGTCTTTTTCTGCTGTTCGAGGTCGGCGGTCTCTTCCGCCTTTTCGATTAGGGAAAGAATATCGCCCATGCCGAGGATACGGGAAGCCATACGATCCGGATAGAACTCCTGAAGATCGCTGAGCTTTTCTCCCATTCCCGCAAAATAGACAGGCTTCCCGGTCACGGAACGGATCGACAGCACCGCACCGCCTCTCGTATCGCCGTCAAGTTTGGTAACGATCAGGCCGTCGATTCCGACCTTTTCGCTGAACTCAGTCGCGACTGTGACAGCATCCTGACCGGTCATGGCGTCGACTGTAAGAACGGTATAATCGACCGGGACAGCAGCTTTAATATCGGAAAGCTCCTGCATCATGGTCTCGTCCACATGCAGACGGCCTGCGGTATCGATGATCAGTACGCCATAGGACTCACGCTTAGCCTTCTCATAGGCTGCCTTTGCGATCTCCACGGGACTCACGTCGGATCCCATGGAAAATACGTCCAGCCCAAGCTGTCCTGCGATGACCTCCAGCTGTTTGATCGCGGCCGGTCTGTAAACATCGCCTGCTGCAAGCAGTACACGTTTACCCGCCGACTTGAATCTGCCGCCCATTTTTGCCGCAGTCGTTGTCTTACCTGCACCCTGGAGACCGGCCATCATAATAACGGTCACCTGTCCGGCAGGCTTCAGGTTCATCACGGCGGGTTCGCCGCCCATCATACGGATCAGCTCTTCGTTGACGATCTTGATGACCATCTGCGCCGGGGTCAGGCTGTTCAGGATATCTTCACCGATCGCTCTGGACTCCGTATCCTTCACAAACTGTTTTACGACTTTGAAGTTGACATCCGCTTCCAGAAGCGCGAGCTTGACTTCTTTCATGGCCGCATGGACATCCTCTTCCTTGAGGCGTCCCTTTCCGGTCAGGTCTTTAAAGATCTTTTGAAATTTTTCTGATAAGCTCTCAAATGCCATATTACTCCGCCAGCTTCTGCTCCAGAAGATGGAGCTTTGCCTCGTAGCCTTCCAGTATCCTGTCGCAGCGTTTGATCAGGTCATGAGCTCCCTGCCGCGTGATACCGTTCAGTTCCGCGATCTCGGAAAGAGAAAGGTCATCATTGACGAGCTCTCCGAACACCTTTCGCTGGTGGTCCGTCAGAAGCTCCCCGTACAGATCATATAACATTCCCTGCCTGACCAGTTTTTCCATGATCCTTCTCCTGTGTGACACTGTTATCGTCACTGCAACAGATGCCATTATAACATAAAAATACAGGGTGTCAAGTACTTTATCTTTACACCCTGATGAATGACTTCTGTATAAAATGTATTATTTTCCGAGCAGTCTTCCGAAAATCGGCATTTTTTCATAAGGTTCCTTAATAATATCAAGGACCCTGTAACCGGTCGGCTCCATGACCCTGCGGATCTCCCGTTCCGGGATATCCTCTCCGCTTATGATCACCGAAACGCCTTTTTTGTGTGATGAGCTGACTTTTTCTGCCCCTCTGATCTTCCGCAGTGCTTCATTTACATGCGTTTCGCACATGCCGCACATCATACCGTCGATCTTTATCGTTGTCTTATACATGAATCCCTCCATGTCCTGAATGCTGTCTTTCAATCATTTTCTGTTTTATGGCCGCTGCAGCCCGTGCAGGATGCGCAGCATCCGGAACATCGGCCGTTACTCCTGCAGGAGCCGGCTGCGTTTACGGCATTGACCGCAGGGGAAGATTGATGCGAACAGCCGTTCGCACAGCCGGTACACTTGCCGGATAACTCATCTTTCATCATGCGGATGCAGCTGCGTCCGCAGAAGAAAACAAGGATGGCCAGTGCCAGGATAACGATTGCATTTCCGAGAACAGGTGACATTTCAACTCCTGATCCGCGATCATAGCCGCGGTTATCATATTATTTGTAAAAGCAGGCACTGCAGTTTTTCTGCAGCAGCCTGCCTGAAAACGGATCTGATTTAAGCTGCATTCGCGTTGACTGAGGTCAGGCTCTGGACGCTGTCGTCAGCCTTATAGCCTTTACGGACAAGCAGCCATATAATGACGCCGATAAGGACAATTCCCATGATCGGTCCAAGGCCGAATCCGTGCTCTCCTTTGATCACTCCGCCGACATTATATGTAATGAAAGCAAGAACATACGCCCAGACCGTCATGTATCCGATTGCAGCCCATGTCCATTTTGCATTGTTCATCTCACGCTTGATCGCGCCGATCGCTGCGAAGCAGGGCGCGCACAGAAGATTGAATACCATGAACGCCAGCGCTGCCATCGGGGTATAGTCTTCCGCGACACGGTCCCAGATCTCATCGCCTTCTTCTGAAAGCTCTGCCATGACAGGCTCGCCGGCTTCATCAAAGAGAAGCTCTCCTGTTTCTTCGTCAACTGCCTGTTCCGCGACAGCATCATAATTATAAAGGACGCCAAAGGTTCCGACTACCTGTTCTTTTGCTACAAGGCCGGTTACGGTGGCTACAGTCGGCTTCCAGCTGCCGAATCCGAGCGGGCTGAATACTGGAGCCACAGTGTTGCCAACACTCGCGAGAAGAGACGCATCCATGGGAGTCACGTCGTCTTTTGGAACATTCATGCGGTCCGCAAGTTCCGCAACATACTCTTCAGTAACAAGGTTTTCATCCTCGAACAGATTGTCCACCATGCCGAACTGGCCGTTCACAGTGCCGAAAGAGCTCAGGAACCAGATAACGATCGAGGAGATCACGATGACGGATCCTGCCCTCTTGATAAAGGACCATCCGCGTTCCCAGGTCGCTCTGAGCACACCGCTGACAGAAGGGATATGGTATGCAGGAAGTTCCATAACAAACGGTGCCGGCTGTCCTGCAAATGCTTTGAATTTCTTTAAAATGATACCGCTCAGTACGATCGAGCCGATGCCGATGAAATATGCGCTTGCAGCGACAAGCGGTGATCCGTCAAAGATCGCGCCGGCGATCAGACCGATGATCGGAAGCTTCGCGCCGCATGGCATGAATGTTGTGGTCATGACGGTCATACGTCTGTCACGCTCGTTTTCAATGGTACGTGATGCCATGACGCCCGGAACGCCGCAGCCGGTTGCCACGAGACACGGAATAAAACTCTTGCCGCTAAGTCCGAACTGGCGGAAGATCCTGTCCATGACAAACGCGACTCTGGACATATATCCGATATCCTCAAGAATGCTGAGGAGCAGGAACAGCACAAGCATCTGGGGAACGAAACCGAGTACGGCGCCGACACCCGCAATGATACCATTCTGGATAAGTCCGTAGAGCACGGTGCCTTCACCGACATTCAGTGCGCCGAGAATGCCGTCAAAAAGTCCCGGGACCCATTCGCCGAAGATAACATCATTCGTGAAATCGGTTGCCCTGGTACCGACCGATACGCTCCAGCCTCCCATTGCGATCGCATAGATCAGGAACATAACAACGGCAAAGATCGGAAGGCCGAGGATACGGTTGGTAACGATCCTGTCGATCTTATCGGAAACGCTGAGTTCGCCTTTTGCGCGGCCCTTTTTGACCGTATCCGCGGTAATGCCGGTGATCTCATTGTATCTCAGATTCGTCACAATGCTTTCTGAGTCATCATCAAGTTCAGTCTCACATGTTTTGATGAGCGATTCGATCTTCGCAAGAGTGCCATCATCCAGGCTGAGCGCTTCGACAGCTTTTGCGTCTCTTTCAAAAAGCTTGATCGCATTCCATGCAAGGAACTTTTCATCGACCTTTCCGCGAATAAGCTCCTCTATCTGCCTGACAGCGTCGCCCGCCTCACCGCTGAGGATCGACGGACGCTTGCCGAGGCTGGATGTTCTGGCAGCCGCGATCGCCTTTTCGGAGACTTCTTTTGAACCTTCGCCCTTCAGTGCGGACAGTTCGACAACTTCTACTCCGAGCTTTTCAGAAAGCGCTTTCGTATCGACCTTATCACCGTTTTTTCTGACAAGATCCATCATATTAAGCGCCACGACCATAGGAATATTAAGTTCCATAAGCTGTGTGGTCAGGTAAAGGTTGCGCTCGATATTGGTACCGTCTACGATATTGATGATAGCATCCGGTTTTTCATTGACCAGATAGGTACGGGATACAACTTCCTCAAGTGTATACGGTGAAAGGCTGTAAATGCCGGGAAGATCCTGAATGATCACGTCATCATGGCCCTTCAGCCGGCCTTCCTTCTTTTCTACGGTAACGCCGGGCCAGTTGCCGACATACTGCCTGCTGCCGGTCAGGTCGTTGAACAGCGTCGTTTTACCGCTGTTCGGGTTGCCGGCTAATGCGATCTTGATATCCATATATTTGACTCCTCTTCTTTGTTTACTCAACCTCGATCAATGCCGCATCGGCATTTCTTACAGAAAGCTCATAGCCTCTGACGTTAAGTTCCATCGGGTCGCCCAGCGGTGCCAGTTTCCGTACATAGACTTCAACACCCTTGGTAATTCCCATATCCATGATCCTGCGTTTTACAGGTCCTTCTCCATGCAGCTTTACGACTTTTACCGTTTCGCCGACAGGGATATCCTTCAAAGTCTTCATTATTGCTCCTCTCCGTTTCTAAACCGGTTTATCCCGCATATACTGCAGTCCCGCCGGGTATTTTATATGTAGATCCGATTGGCCATGGATCTGTCCAGAGCTACCCGGCTGTCCTTGACCTGTATGATCAGATTTCCGCTGACCTGGTTCACAATAGAGATCTCTTCGCCGGGTATGAATCCGAGTTCCGCCAGATGCTGCCTTACCTCATCGGTTCCCTTGATCTTCATTATGGTGACCATGTCGCCCGTTCCAACCATTGAAAGTGGCATCATATCGCTCACCGTTTCCTTATATATTATCAGAGCGAGGTTAGCTCGCTCTAACTTATGTTAGTATAGACTTACATTTGTTAGTTGTCAACAACATCTTGCACTAATATGGAAACAAAATACAATGTGCACGGGCTGAAGAGCCCTTCGGTACACTTGGTATTTTCAGTTACTTGACATCAGATACACCGAGCGCTTAGACTTAACGCATAAAACTACGGAATGCAAACCCGAAGAACATCACAGGTATATTTGGAAATTGTGATATATTACAGGAGATTATTCATGGATCTTCAGAAATTACTTAGCCTTACAAGGCGATGCATAGATACGTACAATCTGATCGGGAACGGGGATCATATCGCGGTCGGAGTCTCCGCCGGCAAGGATTCTCTTTCGCTGCTCGTTGCCATGAAAGCTCTGCAGCGCTTCTATCCGAAACATTTTGAACTGAGTGCGATCACGGTCGACCTGGGTCTCGGCAATATTGATCTTGCTCCTGTGAAAGTGCTGGCAGAAGACCTGGGCGTTCCATACCATATCGTTCCGACTCAGATCGGTGAGGTTCTGTTTGACATACGCAAGGAATCTAACCCCTGCGCACTCTGCGCAAAGCTCCGTAAAGGAGCGCTTGACGACAAAGCGCTTGAGATCGGTGCGAACAAGATTGCCTACGCTCACCATAAGGATGATCTCATAGAGACCGCCTTCCTTTCCATGCTTTATGAGGGACGGTTCTATTCTTTTTCACCGCTAACCTATCTCGACCGGACAAAACTGAGCGTCATCCGCCCGTTTATCTTTATCGATGAAGCGGATATCATCAGCTTTGCAAAGAATTATCGCGGCGAGGGACTGTCGAAACGCATGGAACAGTCAGATGTTCATTCCGGCGATATAAAAGAAAAGTACACAAACGGTCTTCCTGTCTGTAAGAACCCTTGCCCGATGGATGGTTATACGCGGCGGCAGTACGTGAAGGAGCTCCTTCACGGGATCTACAGGGAAACACCGGGCGCCGACAAACGCCTCTTCAGAGCAGTCATTGACGGCAACATTCCCGGATGGCCTCCTGCGAACCCCAATCCGCGCTACAATAAGATATAACAGGGCTGAAAAAGCCGGCCGGACTCTGCAGAAACTGCAGGATCCGGCCGGCATCCTTTTAAATGTCACTATTATCTGTTCAGCCTTCACCGTTAACGGTCAGGTATGCACCCTTTGCACCCGAAGTGACCTGTGCTGCGTAACGCGCAAGATACCCGGTCGTGATCTTTGGCTGGCGCGGCTGCCACTTTGCTTTGCGGGCGGCAAGCTCTTCGTCGGAAACTTTTACATTGAGCTGATATCCGGGAATATCGATACTGATGATATCTCCTTCCTCGATCAGGCCGATCGGACCGCCGACTGCCGCTTCGGGTGAGATATGACCGATAGAAGCACCGCGGGATGCGCCTGAGAAACGCCCGTCCGTGATCAGAGCCACAGACTCGCCGAGCCCCATTCCGACGATCGCGGACGTGGGATTCAGCATTTCACGCATGCCCGGCCCGCCTTTCGGTCCCTCATACCGGATAACGACGACGTCTCCGGGGCAGATCTTTCCTCCCTTGATGGCAGCGATTGCGGTCTCTTCGTCATCGAACACACGCGCCGGGCCCTCATGCTTCAGCATGGACGGAGCGACTGCGGAACGCTTAACAACACAGCCGTCAGGTGCGATATTGCCCTTCAGGACTGCCAGACCGCCGACTTCGCTGAACGGATCGCTGAGCGGGCGGATGATCTTCGGATCGCGGTTAATGCAGCCGCGGATGTTCTCACCGACTGTCTTTCCGGTAACAGTCATACAGTCGAGATTGATCAGGCCTTTTTCAGCAAGCTCATTCATGACTGGATAAATACCGCCGGCTTCATTGAGTTCTTCAATATAAGCATGTCCTGCCGGAGCCAGATGGCAGAGATTCGGTGTCCTCTCACTTATCTCATTGGCAATATCGATGGTGATGTCGACTCCTGCTTCATGTGCGATCGCAGGCAGATGAAGCATTGAGTTCGTGGAACAGCCCAGTGCCATGTCTACGGTAAAGGCGTTGATAAATGCTTCCTTTGTCATGATATCCCGCGGACGGATATTCTTTTCGAGCATTTCCATAACTTTCATGCCGGCATGCTTTGCAAGGATCAGACGCTCGGAGTAGACTGCAGGGATGGTGCCGTTGCCGCGGAGTCCCATACCTATCGCCTCAGTCAGACAGTTCATTGAATTTGCGGTATACATACCGGAACAGGATCCGCAGGTCGGGCAGGTCCTGCATTCAAAATCCTCAAGTTCGTCTTCTGTGATCTTGCCTGCAGCATACGCTCCTACCGCTTCAAACATACTGCTTAAGGAAGTCTTGCTTCCTCCGACATGGCCTGCAAGCATCGGACCGCCGCTTACAAAAACTGTCGGGATATTCAGCCGGGCTGCTGCCATCAGCATACCGGGAACGACTTTGTCACAATTCGGGATCATGACAAGAGCATCAAACTGGTGTGCCATCGCCATCGCTTCAGTCGAGTCGCAGATCAGTTCTCTGGTGACGAGGGAGTATTTCATACCTTCGTGTCCCATGGCGATGCCGTCACATACCGCGATCGCCGGGAAAACGATCGGAACGCCGCCGGCCATGGCAACGCCCTGCTTGACTGCTGCTGTGATCTTATCCAGGTTCATATGCCCCGGAACGATCTCATTGTAAGAGTTGACGACGCCGATCAGCGGACGTTCCATCTCCTCGCTGGTAAGGCCTAATGCGCGGAACAGGGAACGATGCGGTGCCTGTTGTGAACCTTTTTTGACATTATCTGATCTCATATGCTGTTCTCCTTCATAAATCTTGAATATGATATGATCTCATAGAGGCGCTGTCACTGCCCATAGGATCTTTCTTTTTCCGAAAGTATATATGTAATGTATTGCTCGGCCACCCGTCCGGTCGGACCGCCGGCACGGCGTTCCCAGCTGATCGCACCCTGCAGAATACGCTCATCGGGCCATTCTGCCGGATCGAGGCCCTTTCTGCGGGCCAGGCTTAAAACTATGTTCTGGAACTCTGCATGCCTCGGTGCCGGATAAAAGATCCGTACGCCGAATCTTGCCGACAGTGAAAGTTTCTCTTCCACGGTATCGGAACGGTGGATATCTTCGTTATGTTCCATATCCGTTCTGTCATTCCATGTTTCGCGTATGAGATGGCGCCGGTTCGATGTAGCGTAAATAACGACATTTTCCGGCCAGTTTTCAACGCCGCCTTCGATAACTGCTTTAAGGAATTTATATTCGACTTCATTCTCCTCGAATGACAGATCATCGATGAAGATGATGAAGCGGAAATTTCGGTTTTTGATCCTCGCGATGACCGCAGAAAGATCCCTGAACTGGTGCTTGTAGATCTCGATCATACGCAGACCGCGATCATAATACTCACTGATAAGCGCTTTGACGCTCGAAGACTTTCCGGTGCCGGCATCGCCGTAAAGGAGTATATTGTTGGATGCCTTGCCGTCAAGGAATGCTTCCGTGTTACGCCTTAGCTCTTCTTTTTGCTGCTCGTATCCGACAAGGTCCGACAGCATGCGCCGGTCAAGGTTGTAGATCGGCACGAGCGCAACGTCATCAGCATTGCTGAAAATGCTTTGTTCAAAAGAAGCGGTGCTGCCGGATGCTTCGTCGCAGCTGAGCGGACGAACGCGGAATGCGGCATTCAGTCCGATCATTCCCACTCCGTAATGAAGATACTGATCCGTAATGATATCATAGAACGCATCCGCATCAGCAGCCCTGGAAAGCCGGTCGCTGAGACCCCGGACCATATCGCTTACGGATTTATTATAACGCTTCTTCTTATCGATCGCATGGTAATCAGTGATGATACTGAAACAGTCAATGCCGAGGTCCTCTTCGATCCTGCTGAAATCATAATGGAAAAGCTGACGGAATATCTCGAAATCGGCTTTTACAAGAAGATCGATCGAGCCATGCTGTTTCGTGCCGCGTTCCGTGACAAGACTGAAACTGTTTTCATTGGTCATGAGAACGAAGGTCAGATAATCCTGCCAGAGATTGCGATTAAAACCATAGTCCGTTGCCAGATCCAGAAGACGCTTGATCTGATCATAGATAGAGCGCACGATGTGCGGTTTCATATGTGCATCACATGTGCCTTTATCCCAGGTATCGAACGCCAGGGAAAGCTGTTTTAATATACTGTTGTCTCCGAGGTCTCCGTAGACCAGCAGGCGTGAAGTAAGATCATTCATATTGTTATAGATCCGGTATTCTGAACAGGACCCGGCAGGGGATCCCTGACAAAAAACAAACGGGGCGCCCTGCCGGAATATTAAACAGTGTTCTTATTATTTTGAGATCTCGTCCATGGACTGGTCCGCACCTGCCCAGAGCATGTTTCTCCTCAGCTGATCGCCGACGACTTCCATCGGGTGCTTTGCGAGTTCTTTTCTCTTGGAGTTAAAATAGGTACGTCCGCACTGGTTTTCCATGATCCAGCGGCCTGCGAAGGATCCGTCGCGGATGTCGCTTAAGATAGCTCTCATATTGGCCTTGACAACGTTCTCCGGAAGGACTCTCGGTCCGGAGACATACTCACCGAACTCTGCGGTGTCGGAGATGGAGTAATTCATGCCGGCAATGCCTTTGACAACGATCAGGTCAATGATCAGCTTGAGCTCATGAATGCACTCGAAGTAAGCGTTTTCAGGCTCATAACCTGCTTCAACAAGGGTCTCAAAGCCGCACTTCATCAGCTGTACGATGCCGCCGCAAAGAACGGTCTGCTCACCGAAGAGATCGGTCTCGGTCTCATCACTGAAGGTGGTCTCCATGATGCCGGCACGTGCGCCGCCGATGCCCGCAATGTATGCAAGCGCGATATCATACGCTTTGCCGCTCGGGTTCTGTTCAACTGCTACCAGGCAGGGAACACCCTTGCCTGCAACAAACTGGCTTCTGACTGTATGACCCGGTCCTTTCGGCGCAGCCATAAATACATCAACACCTGCGGGCGGAACGATCTGCTCATAGCGGATATTGAAACCGTGTGCGAATGCGATGGCTTTGCCCTCGGTAAGATTGGGGCCGATCTCCTTCTTATAGGTCTCAGCCTGCTTCTCATCCGGCATAAGGATCATGATGATGTCAGCAGCCTTGGTTGCTTCCGCGACTGTCATAACAGTGAAGCCGTCTTTTACTGCAGCGTCCCAGGATTTTCCCTTGCGGAGACCCACGATTACGTCGCAGCCGGAGTCACGCAGGTTCATTGCATGTGCGTGGCCCTGTGAGCCGTAACCGATGATCGCGATCTTTTTGCCGTTGAGCTGGTTGATATCACAATCCTTCTCATAATACATTTTTGCCATAGTTGAATTCTCCTTTCACCTTTGATTCATCATTGATAGTGTACTTTCCGCGTTCCAGTGCGATCATTCCCGTACGTGCCAGCTCGATAATGCCAAAGCCTTCCAGGATATCACGCACACCGTCGATCTTCTTTTCATCTCCGATGATCGAAAGCGTCAGTGTTTCCCTGGATACATCGATAACGGATCCGCGGAAAATGTTTGCGACCTGGATGATCTCATTGCGCACCTCGCTTGTCACAGCATGGACCTTGAACAGGACAAGTTCGCGGCGGATGACATGCTCCGCTTCCAGAAGCTTGACCGAATGGACAGGGACCATTTTGGAAAGCTGCGCGACCATGAGTTCGGTATGACTGTCATCGGCAGTCACTTCTATCGTCAGACGGGTGATATCTTCGTCGATGGTCGTACCCGCCGTAAACGATTCAATGTTGTAGCCGTTTCTCGTAAAAAGCCTTGCGATCTGGCTCAGAACGCCGGGCTTGTTGTCCACCAGGACGGAAAGCGTACGGCGTGTTTCAGCTGTGGAAACATCATTTCTGTTATTCAACATGATTGTACCCTCCTTTCCCGGCTCAGTTCAATAAGAATTCGGTGATATGTGTGCCGCCGTTTACCATCGGACGAACAAGCTCCGACTGTGCCACCGTGCATTCGACGATATAACCGCGTCCTTCGGAATACTCCGAAAGCGCCTCTTTGATCGCATCTGTCAGCTCCTCAGGCGATGAGACCCGCCGGCCTTTCAGACCGTAAGCTTCCGCGAGTTTCACAAAATCAGGACCCCGGTCCAGGATCGTTGCCGAGTAGCGTCCGTTATACATGAGTTCCTGCCACTGACGGACCATTCCGAGACATCCGTTATTGAAAATGAAAGTAATGACAGGCGCTTTATAATATGCTTCGGTAGACAGTTCGTTGCAGTTCATTCGGAAACTGCCGTCACCGGTCACGTGGATGACCGTCTTTTCCGGATTGCCGATCTTCGCGCCGATGGCTGCACCGAGGCCGAAGCCCATGGTTCCGAATCCGCCGCTAGTGAGGAGCTGTCCCGGATAACTGAAATGGAAATGCTGTATGGACCACATCTGATGCTCGCCGACGTCTGTAGCGACGATCGTATCCTCCGGCATCATGTCGCTGATCGTGGAAAGGATCTCCTTCGGGGTCAGCGCGCTCGTGGAGGCGTCATACTCCGTTTCCCTCGGGAAAGAAAAGACATAACGCTTCCATTCGCTGTGGTCATACTGCGGGATCATTGCATTCAGCTGTGCAAGGACCACCTTGGCGTTTCCGATAATGTGATGATCCGTGCGGACATTCTTGTTTATCTCCGCACGGTCGATATCGATGTGGACGATCCTGGCGTTTCTTGCAAAAGTGGACGGTTTCAGAGCCACGCGGTCAGAGAAGCGGCATCCTACCGCGATCAGCAGGTCGCATCCGTCGCAGGCCCGGTTTGAAGCCTGGGAGCCGTGCATGCCGATCATACCGGTGGAAAGCGGATCATCGCCCGGCATGGAACCGCCGCCCATAAGCGTGATGGCTGTCGGGGCGTCCAGTTTCTTTGCAAACTCGCGAAACTCCATATGCGCCCGGCTTCTTGTTACACCGCCGCCGCAGATCAGCATCGGTTTGTCCGACTCATCGATCATTTTCACAAGAGTTTCAATGTCCTGACGGTCAGGCTCCGGCATACGGAGCGCGCTTGTCGTTGCCCTCATCATAAGGCTGCCGAGCGAACCGTGTGCATAATGCTGTTCTCTGGGCAGATATTCGTAATCCGCAGTCTGTGTCGTGACGTCCTTCAGGATATCGATGAGGACGGGTCCGGGACGGCCGCTTCTGGCAAGAGCAAACGCTTCACGCACATCATCAGCCAGTGTATTCACATCACGGACAAGGTACTGGGCTTTGGTGATAGGCATCATGATACCGATGACATCCGCTTCCTGAAAAGCATCCTTGCCGAGAAGCTTGCCGCTGACATTGCAGGTAATGAAGACGACGGGTGAAGAATCCAGATGCGCAGTTGCGATACCGGTCGTAAGATTGGTCGCGCCAGGTCCGGAGGTCGCGAAACAGACACCTACCCTGCCGGTGGAACGCGCATAGCCGTCCGCTGCATGGGCAGCACCCTGCTCATGGCTCGTAAGATAGTTATGGATCTTGTCGGAATACTTGTAGAGCTCGTCATAGACATTGAGGTTCGTACCGCCCGGATATCCGAAGACGGTGTCCACACCCTGCTCAAGCAGGCATTCCATAAGTATTTTGGCGCCGGTCATTAACATGAGTTGTTCCTCGATTCATTATTTAATAGAAATAGCCGGAACCCGATGTACTGAACATCCGGTCCCGGCATTCATCTGATCTTATCACGGTTCTTCCGCTGGATCCTGAAATGTCACGCAGCACATTCAGCACTATCTGCTCTGTAGTTCGAAATAACTATGCCGATAATGTCGATAATAATAATGCTGTTGACAATGACAAGGCGGAACAAATCCCCGTTCTCCTTTCGTCCGCGGAAAATGTATCTGTAATCATCTTCTGCGATAATGTCTTATAAAAAGATTTGAAAGCTTTTGTAAATCTTACCACTTGATAAAAATGAAGTCAATCGCTTTTGACATGAGTCACGGATTGCTGTGTTCAATTACTGTACTGAAATCTGTCCATCACGAAGCTTCAGCTTCAGATATTACCTGAAGTTATGCCCTTCCTTCCATGACATCCCATGTCAGCTTTCCTATGATCTCTGCACCTTTTTTAATGTCTTCGATCGGGGCTGTTGAGTAGCACATACGGATCGAATGGCTTGGCGCTTCACCGTCAATGACGAAACCGCTTCCCGGCACGCATACAACGCCGCGTTCGATCCCTTTCCAGGTAAAATCAATTGCGTCCACGCATTCCGGCATGAACATCATGATGAAGAGACCCCCGGTCGGCTCCGAAAGTCTGAAATCGGGATGCATCGTCTCTTTCAGAGTCTCCGAGATAAGACGCGACCTCTTTCTGTACTCGTCCTGTGCCCGCTTTATATGCGATTCATAATCCGTTTTTGTCAGGATCCCCCAGGCGACATACTGTGCAAGTGAATTGGAATGAATATCCGTCACCTGCTTGCATATGTTGATATACGGACTGAATCGCTTGTCAGCAACGAGATAGCCGAGGCGGAACGAAGGGCAGATAACTTTTGAAAGGGAGCTTGTATAAAACACGCGTCCTTCCGTATCAAGAGATTTGACAGGATCCACATCGTCCCCTGCAAATCTGAGCTCGGTATAAGGATCGTCTTCAAGAATGATCTTATCATACCGGCAGGCAAGCTCATAAAGCTTCCGGCGCTTCTCAGCAACAGCCGTATAGCCGGTCGGGTTCTGGAATGATGAGATGGTATAGATCATCTTCACTTCCGGGTGCGTCTTCAAAAGCTCTTCAACAGCTCCGGTGTCAATGCCCGTCTCGTCGATCCCGACGCCCAGAAGACCGGCTTCATAGGCAAGGAAGATATTGTAGCAGCTGGAGTAAGACGGCTCTTCCGTGATAACGCCGTCACCTTTTGACAGCCAGATCTTGGATGTCACATCGACCGCCTGTGTGCCGCCGCTCACGATAAAGAGGTCATTCTTCTCAAAGTCAAAGCCGTACTTTTTTGCAAGTCTCGCTTTCAGAGCCTCAACGAGCGGCGGATAGCCCCTGACAGCGCCATACGTAAAGAGTGCGTTTTCTCCTGATTCGAGAGCCTCCTGATAAAAGCGCTTCATTTCTTCCACGGGAAATGTCACTGCGGAAGGATTGCCGTTGGCAAAGCTGATCATGCCCGGTTTCAGCGCCGATTCCGCAAATTTACGGATGACGGAGGCATGTACGTGTTTCATGCGTTCTGCGATCTGGATATTCATGCCTTTAAAATGATTCCTTCCTGCTGCTGTGACCGCTTCTCTTCCGTCCGCAAGTGCGTCCGGTACTGTTTTTTATCAGCGGTATAAAAGCTGCCCGTCGTGTACTGTCTCCGTATCGAGAACGATGTGGTCATAGACCTGAAGGCCGTAGGACGAGTTCTTACGGACGATGCTGTAACCGTTGGCGCTCTCGAGGATCTCGACTTTCTTGAAGACCGTATAGCCCTTATTGATATTGTAAGCGCCCTTCAGTTCCTTTAACGGACCGATCTGATAGCGGTCTTCGGTGTCAGAAGACGACGCACATACAAAATCGCCTGTCTGCAGGGAACTCTCCTCATTGCAGTCCACATAGCAGTATTCCTCATCGGTGTTGTAGATATCAGGGATGACGAACTGCGTACTTGTTCCGCTCTCTCCGACTACCGCTTTGAAGAATCCCTGGTTTCCGTTCTCGTCGGCTGTGAGATAGCGGATCGGTATGATGCTGAAGTTCTTGGTCGTGATCGATTTGTCAGGGATCTTAAGCCCCGAAACATCATTGGTAACGATCTCGAACTTAACGAAACGGTCGGACGTAAACTGGATCTGATAACTGTCAAGACTTAAAATGCCGTACTGATTGCCGTCCGCTCCGCTGATGATCTTGAACCATGCCTGCGTCGAAAAGCCTTTGTCCGAAAAGCTGATCCTTAGGGAATCCTTATCTCCGAATTCCTGTACATCTTCCTTGTCGAGCGGAAAAGCGATCTTCCAGTTCTCGGAAGTGATCAGCTTATATGCAGGTTCGCCTGCGGTTACGATATCGCCGGACTTCAGGATCTTTCTGTCATAGGAAGCCTGATCGAACAGGCTGCTTCCGAGATCTGTCTCGCTGATCTCCTCATAGCCGTCCGTGTAACTGCAGACCGTTCCGGTAGTATCGGAATAGTATTCCTTGAAACGAATGCCGTCCGCACGCATTTCATCCGAAAGGGTGCTGAAAATATTGACGCTCGCATACTCTATTACATGTGCATCCAGCGTATCCTTGATCTGGTAAAGCGTCTTAAAATCGCGGTCTGAAAAGCTGCGCGAATCGTGAAGCATCTCCGTACGGATATCGGAGATCTTGGAAGAATTCAGGACTTCGATCTCGGAGGCGTGCGTCTGGATATAGTTCATAAGATCGCCGGTCTCGTCAATTGAGTAGACGGGGTTGCCGTTTGCGACCTTTCGTCCGTCCGCAACATAGTAGTAGATATAACCGTTATCCGAAGCATCCACGATCTGTTCGTCCCTCAATATGATGCCGGTATAGGTGTGTTCCTTAACGAGGCTTCCCTCTTCCACTTCATAAAAATTGACCTGGACACGGTTGCGGATCGAAAAAAAAGTAAAAACAAAGTAGGCAGCCATAAGTATTACTAACAGCTTGCCTACACTTGGCTTTAAAATATTCAGTATTGTATGATTGAATCCGTTCTTTACGTGAGCCATTGAAGCTTG
>Ga0129307_1001918_pt1 | contig 19147 bp, 23 predicted proteins | sample P1105metagenome_FD_94437 | JGI IMG/M metagenome (GOLD analysis project Ga0129307, IMG submission 94437) | Capybara group fecal microbial communities from Wisconsin, USA - P1105 metagenome | ecosystem: Host-associated > Mammals > Digestive system > Large intestine > Fecal | place: USA: Wisconsin... | reverse complement strand
TCTTACAGGTGTATTAATAAAATCACTTAAATCAAATACATCAATAAATTCTTGTATTTTTTTATCTACTATTTTATCAGGTATATCATACATAGTTCCAATAAATTTAAAGTTATCATATGGTGTTAAATGTAGCCATAATTGTTCTTTTTGACCTATAACTGAACTAATTTCATAAGATAATTTTTTTCTATCTTTAATTGGATTATAACCTAGTATATTGATGCTTCCTTTATCTGGGAATAAAATACCTGTTAACATCTTAATAGTAGTAGATTTACCTGCACCATTAGGTCCTATAAACGCTAATACTTCACCTTTTTCGACTTCAAAAGAAATATTATTAACAGCTTTTTTAGTTTTATATTTAGGTTTAATTATAGATTTAATACTTCCTTTTAAACCTTTTTCTTTTTCTTTGATTTTAAAAGTTTTACATAATTTCTTAACTTCTATCACTGCCATAATACTACCTCCCTATTCTATTTTATTTTAACATAAAAAAATGTTAATATGATAATTCATATTAACATTAGTTTGTAAATTTACGCTTCAAGTCTAATTTTATTACTATTATTAATCTTTTTAGAAACAAGACCTACAGTCCCATACACTATTTCATTAATATCTTTTGTTTCACAATTAGATTCTTTAATAGCTCTATTAATCATTATTTTATAAAACTCTTGATCTCCTATAATTAGTTGATCTAATAAATTTGAATAATGAATATTATCTTTCTTCTTTAAATCAAAATAATCAGATCCATCAAATTCTTTTCTTTCATGATATAAATCTTCAATTAGTTTTGATAAAAAGAATGTAGATACATCATTTTTAAAACCCATACTTTTTAACTCGTTTAACGCTATAAAACTTACATTAATATTCTTATCACTACATTCATTTTTAGAAATTGCTTTAGCAGTTTCAATTTCTAAATTTCTTAATTCTTCCTCTGTTAAATTTTCTTCAATATCCACATCTTGAACTCTGTCAAAATAATTAAATTCTTTTGTTGTCATATTAAAATATTATCCTCCTCTATATAAGTCTATTCGTATTTGGCGAAGAAAAAACACGAAATCAACTTATTAATATAAGCGACTCCGCGTTTGCGTGTAGGTTTTATCCCGAGATAGCTCGTATTAATACTTATATCTCCTCACTCACAATTAAGATTATACTGATATAAATATTTTTGTCAATCTTTTGTTTTAAAAAAATACTCTTTATGTTATAATATCACCGGAAAAAGGGAGTGAGAAAAATGCTTAAAATATATAAAACTACTATGTATGAAAAGAAAATAAAAAAAATAAAAAGAATGAGTCAAGATTCATGGATAGATTTAACTAATCCTACTAAAGATGAAATTGATAGAGTTGTTGAAAGAACAAACATAAATCAAGAACTTATTAACAAAATGTTAGATGCTGATGAACTACCAAGAATTGAAGTAGATGATAATGCAACTTTAATAGTTATAGATACTCCTTTAATAACAGAAGAAAAAGAATATATTACTCACCCACTAGGAATAATAATAACTAAAAGTAATTATATAATAACTGTATCTACTAGAAGAATAGATATATTAGATGATTTTAAAAAGAATATAGTTCATGACTTTAGAACTGCTAAAAAGACAAGATTTGTTATTCAAATACTTATTAAAACTATTAATAAATATTTAAGAATACTAAAAACTATTAATACAGGTATTGACGAAAAAGAAGAAGTATTAAAAAAATCTACTAAAAATGAAGATTTAATAGATTTACTAGGAATAGAAAAAACACTTGTATACTTTATTACTTCTCTAAGAGAAAATAAAGCTGTTTTAGATAGATTAAAAAGAGGAAATGTCATTGATCTATATGAAGGAGATTCAGATCTTTTAGATGATGCTGTTGTAGAAATGAACCAAGCATTAGATATGGCAACTATATATAGAGATATCTTATCATCTATCACAGATACATATGCTACTATAGTATCTAATAATCTTAATGATGTAATGAAGTTTTTAGCAGGTATGACTATCGTATTATCTATACCTACAATAATATCTTCATTCTTAGGAATGAATGTTAAATTTGGATTCATAGGAATTAGTGAATACTCAGCTATTGCAATATTTATAGGATCAATAATATTATCTATCTTAGTAGCAATATGGTTAAAGAAAAAGGATATGCTTTAATATGTATAAAATAGAAAAATATGTAGAAAAACTAGTTAATGGTGAACCAACTGGATTTTTAAATCCTGTTGATGTAATGAATTTAAAAGGAAAACTAAATAAGAATCAATATAAAATATATTCACCTACTAAGGACTCAGAAAAAGTTATATTTTATAATAAGAAAGAACCTGATATATCTTTATATGAAATAGAAACTTGTAATAAATTAAGACATCAAGAAATATTAGGATCATTATTTAATCTTAATATAGATGAATCTATGTTTGGAGATATTATTATAGATAATGATCATTACTATGTTTTTATAAATAACTTAATCGAAGACTATTTTATTTCTAATTTTAATAAAGTCGGCAATAATAAAATTACTTTAAAAAAATTAGAAAAAGATTATTTAAAAGACTACGAAAGAAGTTACGAAACGATAGAATTAATTGTAACAAGTTTAAGAATAGATACTGTTATTTCTAGAATAATACATACTAATAGAGATTCTATTAAAGATAAGATTAAAGATAGAGAAATATATTTAAATCATGAATTATTAAAGAAAACAGATTATAAATTAAAAGAAGATGATATATTTTCAATAAGAAAATATGGTAAATATAAGTTTATAAAAATAAATAGTACTACTAAAAAAGATAACTATGTTATATTAATAAAAAAGTATAATTAGATAATTAACTAATTATACTTTTTTTATTTCATACATATTAAAGTTACATTTCTTCCATCATTAGGTTTATCTTTTCTATATGAATGTATACGATCATCACATACTGAACAAATATCAGATATAATTATGTTTTCTTCTTTTAAACCTAAATTAAGAAGAATTATTTTATTTAGTTCTACAGTATCTATATAGTATTTTTGTTCATCTTTATAATCACCTTTTGTAATAAAATCTTCTATATTTATATCATTAAATTCTTTTTCAAATAATACTTTTACATCTTCACCTACTTCAAAATGACATTTATGTATTGATGGTGATATGTATATTTTTATATCTTCTGGATTAGAATCAAAATTCTTAATCATCATATTAACTGCGTTAGTACTTATTCTAGTTAAGGTGCCCTTCCATCCAGAATGAATATTACCTATCACTTTATTTTTAGTATCATATAAAAGTATACTTTGACAATCTGCAACTTGTGTACATAATGCAACACCTTTTAGATTAGTAATTAATCCATCTACATTATCAAAGGAATCATTTATATTATTCTCATTTACTATTTGAACATTATTAGAATGAGTCTGATGTGGTCTTAGAATATTATTAAAATTATAATTAATAGCCTTTTCTATTTTTTTAAACTGATTTTGTATTTCTAATTCACTAACTGTATCTCTTTTTAAATTATATGGTTTATGTATAAATAGACTAATTACATTATGATCGAGTTTTATATCAATAAAATTATTATTCATAATTATTTCCTTTCATATTTACTTTTAAAATATTTAATAATAGGACCTACTTCCATATCTTTACCACATACTCTTTTACATGTTTCAAAAATATTATATGATCCTGCATATCTATGTATATTTTCATTTAAGAATTTAGTTATTTCTTTTATTCTTCCTTCTTTTAAAATAGTATCTACATCTCCAAGTTCACTATTTATTTTTTCAAGTAACATACCATCAAAAATAGATCCTAATAAATAATCTGGAAAATAACCAAATGATGCATCAGACCAATGCATATCTTGAAGTATACCCTCACTATCATCTTTAACATCTATACCTAAATATTCTTTATATTTTTTATTCCATATCTCTGGTAAATTATCTAGATCTATACTTCCATTAAATATATCTCTTTCTATTTCATATCTAATTATTATATGAAGACAATAAGTTAATTCATCTGCTTCTGTTCTTACAAGTGATGTTCTAGCATCATTAAAATAATCTATAAATTCTTCTATAGTAAGATCTAATTTTGACATTTTCTTAATATCATCATATATTGGAATCCAAAAATTAATATTTCTACCCAAAATATTTTCATAGAACCTAGATTGACTTTCATGAAGAGCGATAGTATAGATTTCACATAAGTTTAATTCTTTAAATTCTTTACCAGCATATTGTTCAAATATTCCATGACCACCTTCATGAATAATTGTAGACATATGTTCAAATATATCTTTGGTCTTATTAAAAGCAATTCTTACATCATCTTTAGATATAGTTGTAGTATAACCATGTGGATAAATACCTAATGTTCCTCTATTATTATCGAAACCTATATAGTTAAGTAAATAATTTGATATATCATACATTTCTGATTCTGTATATTCAATTGATATTTTTTTTAAATTTTTTGGTTTTAAATTTTTTACTATAGGTGTTATTTCACTTTTTAATTTTTCAAAAAGTTTATCTATATCACTAGATTTAATATTTTTTTCATAATCCCCTAACATTTCATCATATAGATTATCACTTTTAGGATAAATAAATCTATATAGTTCTTTAGTCATTTCTATATTTTTCTCTAAATATGGTTTAAATATAGAATAATCTTTTTTTTCTTTAGCTTCTGCCCAAATCTTTTTAGACATATTCTTTTGCTTGGTATATTGTTCATAAAAATCAGTTGGTATTTTTTTATTCTTTTCATATCTATCTTTTAAATCAAGATAATATATTCTTTTATGTTCATCTAATTTTTCAAAATCTTCACTATTAATAGCGCCATTTAATAAATCTATATATTCATTAGATGTACTTAATTCAAATATTTCAGTTTCTAATTTAGTCGCAACATCTATATAATAATCTATAGAATCCTTGGGTGCTTTTGTATCTATTTCCCACATCATCATACACAAAATAGAATTTTTCTCATATATTTTATTTAAATATTCATTAAATTTTTTCATATTATCACCTCTTTAATTATACCATAAAAAAATAATTCCATTTAGGAATTATTTTTCTTTGTTTTCTGGAGTTTTAGATGGTAACTTAATACCTTTATATTTAAGGAACGCAATTAAGCCTCCTACTATTACCAATAATACTATTGATAATACTGGTCTAAATCTAAACCATGCTATAGCGATTACTATAAATGAGATAGCAAATCCTACAACACCTGAGAATAATCCTGTTGAGAAATTAACTATACTTCCAATTACAGGAATTTTATCAGTTAATTTTTGTAATGGAGCAAATAATGATCCAATTCCACTTACTACTAAGAATATACCTAGTATTCTTAAAATCCATTTAATATTTTTATTTGCATTAGATTTACTTTCAAGTATTTCTCTTCCTGTATAGCTTCCTCTTCTAATTTCAAATATATTTTTTCCTTTTTTAGCAGTATATGCTTTTATTGTATTACCGCTTTGAACACCAATAATACTAACTTCTCCATCAGTAGCATATTTATAAGAAATTCTTAAATCTCCTATTTGTGGATCATTAACATCTTCTGAATTAGTAATGTATTTTTCATTTACTACATATCCTTCAACAGTATTCTTATATTGTTCAGTTAATTTTTCATTATTATAATCTTTATTATAAGGTAAAGAATTAACTAGTCTTTCTGGTAAATCATATGCACCAACCTTTATATCAGTAGTTACATATTCATCACCTTCAATTTTCATTGATGTTGGATTTTCATGTCCTGATTTTTTGTATTCAGATGAATCTAATACTTTATCTTTCCATACCTTTTCATAAGAACATGTTTCTTTATCATTTTCATCAGTTTCACAGCTTTCATCCCATTGATACATTTCAACTGTTCTTTTTAGTTTAACAGCTTTTTCTGAAATACCAAATTTTGAATCAGAAACTGCTGAAGAATTAGATAAATCAATTTTACCAGTAGTTGCAATTATCTTTCCTTCATATTTTGAATCAATTTTTTCACTTGAAACATCAGTATAACCTTTTAATGCTTCATTAATAGCATTTTGTTCTTTTACTGTTCTACCTTCATTAGACCATAGAACAAAAATACCTGCTATAAGTATTAAGAATCCTCCTAATATACCTCCAGACTTTTTTACATTTGTTTTTGTAGCCATACTTACCTCCTATCGCTAATTAAAGTATATTAAAAAATAATAAAAAAAGCAATTAAAATGTAAATTTATTTACATAATTGCCTTATTTCTATATAACAGATTCTCTATTATAACTAGTTATATCTGATCCTAATTTATCATACAAGTCTTTAACTTTTATTTCTTTATTAATAATTGCAGATAATTCATTATCAGTAACTCCAATAAACTCTACAAACTTTACTTTTCCATTTGGAGTATCAATAGTATTAAAACTAGTATCAGGAATACTTATAAAACCTGTTATATTAGATTTATGTTTAGAATCAATACCATCTTTTTGTCCTGTATAAAGATACTCATATTCATTAAAAATCTCACCTTGAGTAAAAGTAATTCTAGCAATTTGCTGAAGAATTCCACAAATACATTTAATTTCTAATTCTTCATCGTCATAATTATCCTTTTTTAATTTAAATGTAAATTCCATTCCATAACCACTTATATCTTTATTATCAGTTTCTTTTTCATAAAGTTCTGATAATCCATATGTTACAAAATGCCAATAATCTCCACCATCATAAATACTTATACCATCTAAAGGATCATTTCCACCAAATTTCCATTTTATTAATGTTCCATAATGTTTAGGATTAAACTGAAATCTATATACTCTCTCGCATTCTTCAGTAATAGCATCCCAACCTTCTGCTTTTATTTCAGCGTTTTCTTTATTTAAAAATGCCATATTATTCTCCTTTATTTATATCTTTATCAAGATTCTTCATTTTATCATTTATTTCTTCAATCATATCATCCATTTTTGATAACTGATCTTTCATCTTATCCATTTCTTTATCATATACTTTTTCAAACTCTTCTTCATTAGAATACTCTTTAATCTTATCTTCTATATAATTATCTAAATCCTTCATGTTATTTTTCCTTTCTATTATAATTATATCATGCTCAAATATTGTAGTAAATTAAAAAGAGCTAAATATTTTTTTCATATATTTAACTCCATAATTTATAATACACTAAATTTACTGTGAAATTTAGTGTGAAAAATAAAAAACCTTGTAAAACAAGGTTAAAATACATATTGGTAGCGACGGAGGGGGTCGAACCCACGACCTTTCGGGTATGAACCGAACGCTCTAGCCAACTGAGCTACATCGCCATGAAAATTTACATAAAAGATTATAACAAAATTAAAAAAAATATACAAGTATTTTGTATATTTTTTAATTATTTTCTCTTTTTAAGTAAATCTCTTATTTCTTCTAAAAGAACTACTTCATCAGATTTTACTACTTCAGGAGTTTCTTCTTCCTTTTTCTTTTTACCAACAGTCATTAACTTATTAACAGCTTTAAGCATTAAGAATAATACTAATGCCATTATTAAGAAATTAATTATTGCTGTTACAAAATGACCCCAGTCAAGAGCTTGTCCACCCCAAATTTTTATTTTTCCTTGAACTTCGGCTCCACCAATAGAGTTAATTAATGGATTAATAAAATCTTCAGTTAAAGCAGTTACTATAGATGCAAATGCAGTACCTATAATAACACCTATTGCCATATCCATAACATTTCCTCTTAAAACAAATGTCTTAAATTCTCCAAAGAAACCTTTACCCTTTTCTTTTACTCCTTTAATTTTTTCTTTATCAATCTTTTTCATAGTATTCCTCCTTAAATGTATTATATCACTAAAAATAAAAAAGATAGCAATAATTTGCTATCTTATGAATTTAAAGATTCAGTTTCATATAAGTTTTTATAGATTTCATTTGTTGCAAGTAGTTCTTTATGTGTTCCTTCACCTACTATTTTTCCGCCTTCTACAACATATATTACATCAGCATCAATAATAGTTGATAATCTATGTGCTACTATAACTACTGTATGATCTCTAACTAAATTATCTATAGTTTTTTTAATATATTCTTGTGAATTATTATCAAGTGCAGAAGTTGCTTCATCAAATAATATTACTTTTGTGTCTTTTGTTAAAGTTCTTGCAATTGATAATCTTTGCTTTTGACCACCAGAAAGGTTCACTCCGCCTTCCCCTAATAATGTATTATATTTTTTTGGTAATGATGAAATATATTCATCTAAATAAGCCATTTCATTATACTTTTTAATATCATCCATTTTAATATTTTTATTAATTATCTTAAAATTATTCTTAATAGTTCTATTAAATATAAATGGTTCTTGTCTTATTATTGATATATTCTTTCTTAAAGTAGTTTCATCTAAATCTTTAATATCTACTCCATCTAGTGTAATAGAACCCTTTTTAACATCAAATACTCTTGTTAAAAGATTAAATAAAGTTGATTTACCTTGACCAGATCTACCTACTATTGCAATCTTTTTATGTGGTTCTAGTTTTAAATTAAAGTTCTTTAAAATATCTGCTTCTTCTGGATATCCAAAAGTAACATTTTTAAATTCAACAATACCTTTAACATGTTTTAATGATACATCACCATATTTTTCATCTTCAAACTTTTTATTAAGAACAAGTTCATTAATTCTACCTAACGCAACTGATACTTTTTGATATGTTTGATTTAAATCTGAAATATTATCTATCATATACATATATCTATATATATAATAAGTCATTGCAATAAAGAATGTTAAATTAACTTCCTTTTGATACAAAAGAACAGCACAAGTTGCAAATACTCCAACTTCCATAGTAACTCTTAGTATTCTTGTTACAATGTTAAACTTGATATCTAGGTTAGTTTCATCAACTGATTTCTTATATAATAATTCTATTATTTCTTTCATTTCAGTTAATAAGTTTCTTCTAATACCTAGAGTTTTTATTTCTCTAATACCTCTTACTGATTCATTAACTAATGATGTAAATCTATCTTGTTCTTTCTTTCTAACAGAATGAGCTTCTTTCATTTTAGGATTGAAGAAATGCATTATTAGAAATAATATAATCATTATAACTATGATTTCTACTCCTATAATCCAAGAATTATAAAATATATAGAATAATAATATAAATGCTGAAACAATTTCGCCTACTGCAGAGATTAATCTTCTTAAAGTAAATGATAAAGCATCTGAATCAGTTGTTATCCTATTAATAATTTCACCAGAAGCCATTTTTTCATATGCATATGCTGGAAGATTTAGTGCTTTAGAATATGCCTCATACCCTATTCTTCTTGTTAATCTACTTTCTAGTTTAACTAAACCATTATGGGCATAAATCATTAAAGCACCACTAAAGAATGCAGAATATAAGAAATATAATAACAAATAAAATAAAGATTTATTTAAATTTAATTTAGTTATTTCTTCTACTGCTGCACCATTTAAATAACCAGAAAAAATAGATGTAGATTCAACTACTAATAATAATATACAAAAAAATATAAATTTCTTTTTTTCTTCTTTTAATAAATTAAGAATTGGTTTAAATTCTTTTAAGTTTTTCATATTAATCACCTCTTTTATTCCATTAAAAAAACTACTTTAAAAGTAGTTAGCAAGACAAAATAGGAGTAAAAACATTTTCACTCTTCTTTCTCTTACTAACATCAAATAAATTAAAAATCTTAAAAACTCTCTTCATGTTTTCACTCCTTTCTTTAAATTCAAGTTCATTTTAACAATATATATAATTAAAGTCAAGAAAAAACTAGTAATTATTTTTTACTAGTTGATCTTAAAGCTTTTATTTTTCTAGCTTTGTTCTTCGTTAAAGTATTTGGAATAAGACTTGTAAAACCTCCTAATAAGAACATTATAAAAATTTTTTTTAAATTCAAGTCTTTATTTAATGTTGGAAGAGAATCTAGACCTTGATTAACAATATACTGATTAGTTTTATTTGGTTTTTTATCTAAATCTTCTATTTCTTCAAATAATTTGAAATTACCATAATCTTTATCAATATCTCTAATTAAATTATCGGAAATCACTTCATAAGTAAATACATCTCTAGTATTAAAGTATTCTTCTAAAAAATCATCTCCATATTCTGAACTATCATAATAAGTTAAATCAAAAAAATCTTGATCATTATTTGTATATACTAAATTCCATGCATGACCTAAATGATCTGTTTTATCCATTCCAGAAACCATTCTAGATTTTATCCCTACTTTATAACATAAAATATCGAATAATGATGCATAATTTATACATACACCTTCTTTTATTTTCTGATCTTGGTTTATTATAGATGTTATAGAATGATAATTATATTCTTTTGTTTTAGAATCTCCAGTATAGAAAAAAGTATTTTTATTTTCAAAATCTTCCATATATTTGTTTATTTTTTTACTAATATCTTGATCATAATCTATACTATTACAAATATAATTTGATATTAAAATTGCTTTTTCTAGATCATCTTTACCTTCATCTATTTTATATTCATCAATAATATTATTTAAATAATCATCTATCTCTTTTACATGCTCATAACTCTTTTCATCAACAAACATATCTTTATCATAATTAATAATATAATTATAAATAGTTACTTGTTCTAAATCATTATAAAACTCATAAAAAGAATTATTAATCTTTACATCTTTTTTTAATCTAGATATATCAAATTTATTTTCTTTAATTTTAGCTACATTGTCATAATTAAATGTTAAATAAATATGTTCTACTTTAGAATTATTAATAAAACTTATATCTTCATCACTAAGCATTTCCGCATCATTAATATATAATGTTTTTACTTTAGGGCATTTATTTAAGAATTTTATATCATCTGTACTGCTCATATGTATTTCTGCTGATTCTAGTTTTTTTAGTTTTTCATATGTAACATATTTATCTAATAATTTATCTGTTGACGTAGCTTTTTTCATCAAAGTTCCAGAAGATGTATATCTGCCGTAAGTATAAAAATAATCATTATCATCTAATATACCTTGATAATATAATTCATTTCTTACTTCAAATGGTACTTCTGCAATTGTTTCTTTTTTCTCTGCCATATCTACTAGAAAAAACATTGAACTAAGAATTGACCCATAGAAACAAAATTTCATAAAATGCTTTTTAATAAAATTTCTACCTTTTGACATGATATACACCCCCTTCTCAAAACGAAAATTAATATAACATATTTCATGAATTTTGTAAATTACCTATTCTATATATTATAATATATGATATAATTTTTATGGAGGGTATCAATATGAAGTTATTTAATAAAGATGAAACTGAAAAGAAGAAAAAACACTTATCAAAAAGAAAAAAAGAAAAATTAAGGGTTATTAAAAAAGAAGAAAAAGCTAAAAGAAAAATGGAAAGAAAAAATAGTAATTCTAAATTTGATTTAATGCCTTTCTTTGGTGGTATTGCTGTTGGTATTGCTAATATTATTCCTGGTGTATCTGGTGGAACTATGCTCGTTATTTTTGATTTATTTGAAAAATTAACAGATGCTATTAGTGATATATTTAAACGAAAAACAGATACAAGAAAACAAAGTATTATATTTGTATTAAAAGTATTAGTAGGAGCTGGTATAGGAATTATTGCTTTTGCTAAAATACTAGGATTTACATTAGAACATATGGAAGCTGAAACAGTATTCTGGTTTATGGGATTAATACTATTTAGTGTTCCATTAATAATAAAGAATGAATTAAAGGGAGAAAAGTTTAATGTATATTTCTTCTTAATTGGTATAGTTTTAATTGCAGTATTAGAATACTTTAATTTAAAAGGTGTTACTAATAATACATCTGGTGATACTGGATTTATTCAATATCTAGTTTTAACTGGTTTGGGAACTATTGGTGGTTTATCTATGATATTCCCTGGAATATCAGGTTCTATGGTAATGCTTGTTTTAGGAAAATATGAAATGATTAGAAGTTATATAGATCAAATCACAACATTAGATATTAATATATTTATTAAACTAGGAGTATTTGGTGTAGGAGCATTATTAGGAATAATAATAAGTTCTAAATTATTATCTTCTTTACTAAAAAAACATAAAGGTAAAACTGTTAGTTTAATATTAGGTTTTATTATTGCAAGTGCGTTAATACTACCATTAAATCTAGAAAACGAAATTACATTTACTGCTGAAAAGATATGTGGCTTAATTGTTAGTTTCATACTAGGTGGAATAATAATATATTATTTAAATAAATTAGAAAATAAAAATTCGGATTAATCCGAATTTTTTTAATATCCTAAACTTTTAAGAATTTTTGAAACTGTTTTGTAATATGTTTCTGGTACTCTAACATATACAACTGTATTATCAATCCTTGTTAATGCCATATAATGACCTGCACTTATTGCTCTATATTTTTGAACATTGTTTACATCATAATTTAACTTTCCTTTTACTACATTTCCTAATGATGTTTCGAATGTTTTTTTATTTGATTCAAATACTTCTTTAGCTTTTGCATTATCAGATATTTCACAGAATTCTATTTGATATTCTAGATTTGGACTTTGAGCAACATATACTTTTTTCATATGTGGATATTCACTATATTGATCTGTCACATCTGTCAAAATAAAGTTTTTTGCTTTCATACGATTATAAAAATCATTTGAAGTAATTGGTTTTTTGTTAGTACAACCTGTAAGAATTAATACTCCTACAAATAAAGATATTGATAATATTATTCTTTTTATTTTTTTCATAATATCACTCCTATTCTATTAATAGAATAACAAATAAAATTATTTATAACAATAAAAAAAGAGTAATTTAACATACTAAACTGTCAAAAAACTCTTGAAATTTATTTTGAATATTTGTTATTAAATTATTTAATTCTTTTGAAGAAATTAAATATTTATTATAAATATCAATATTAGTAAGTTTACTATATAATAAATCTAATTCTTTTTCTTTATCACTTATATCTTTATTATTATATTCTAATAATACTATTTCTTTTTGAAGAGATGTATATTTATGTACTAATTCTTTTACTTCTTTATTACTTTCTAATAAATCATTATATTTTTTATATTCTTTATATTCTTCTGAATTAATAATTAGTTCTTTTAACTCTTCTACTTCTGATAATATATTATTCATCTAAAACTCCATCTAAACTCCATGTTTTAGCTTCAGTAATTTTTACATTTACTATTTTACCTATATATTCTTTAGAACATTTAACATTAACTAGTTTCATTGTATCAGTATAACCTGCACACATATTTTCATTCTTTTCTGATACACCTTCTATTAAAACAGGGACAACTGTATTAATTACTTTTTCATTACTTTCTTTATAGTATTTATTAATTAGTTCGTTAAGTCTAGCTAGTCTTTCTTCTTTTTCTTTTAAAGTAACATTATCTTCCATAGTTGCTGCTGGTGTATTTTCTCTTGGAGAATATATAAATGTATATGCTCCATCATATTTACATTCATTTACTACTTCTAATGTTTCTTCAAAATCTTCTTCTGTTTCACCTGGAAAACCTACTATTATATCTGTTGTTATAGTAGCATTTTTTATTTTGTCCTTGATCTTATGAAATAACTCTAAATAACTTTCTTTAGTATAACGCCTACCCATAAGTTTTAATATTTTATTAGAACCAGATTGAACTGGTAAATGAATATAAGGCATAACATTAGGATATTTTGCAATTACATCAATCATATCATCTGTAAAATCCCAAGGATGAGATGTTACAAATCTAATTCTTTCTATACCTGTTTTTGCAACATCTTCTAAAAGTTCTGCCATAGTAATATTTTCATCTAAATCTTTACCATAAGCATTAACATTTTGTCCTAGAAGGGTTACTTCTTTATAACCTAATTTAATTAAATCTTCAACTTCTTTTAATATATCTTTTTCTAATCTACTTCTTTGTTTACCTCTAGTAAAAGGTACAATACAATATGTACAAAATTTATCACAACCATACATAATATTAACAAATGCTTTATACATACTATCTCTTTTAACAGGTAGATTTTCTATAATATCCCCTTCTTTAGAGAATACTTCTATTACTTGTTCATTTTTATCAATTGCTTCACTAATTAATTTAGGTAAGTTTTGTATATTATGAGTACCAAATACTACATCTACATATTTTTTCTTTCTTTCTAGTTCATTAACAACAGATACTTCTTGAGCCATACATCCACCAATAGCAAGTATTATATCTGGTCTTTTTTCTTTCATATGTTGTACTCTTCCTATCATACCAAATACTTTATTATGTGCATTTTCTCTAATAGCACATGTATTAAGTAATATAAGATCTGCATTTTCCATAGTATCTGTTTCAGTAAATGACATATCTTCTAATATTGCTTTAATTGTTTCACTATCTCTTACATTAGCTTGACAACCATAAGTAATAATATGATACTTTTTACCAATACCTACTTTACTTAATTCATTATCCATAATATATGCATCTGTAATAATTTTTACTTCTTCCTTAGTTCTTTTTCTAGCTTCAGAATAAGAGGGTTTAATATTTTCCATAGTATACCTCCAAACAAATGGTATTATATCATAAAAAAATAACTTAATAAATAAGTTATTCATTTATATTAAATTTATTAGCAAGTAATCTTTTCATAACAATTTCTTTAGGAGTCCAAAAACTACATTCTAGTATATATTTTTGATTTCTGTTAAAGAAATATTTTATTAAAACATAATCATTAATTCTTTGTTTAATACCTTTTTCTTTATATAAAAATGGACAAGTAAATAATTTACAGGCCATACAAGTTTTCATAGTACATTCACTATTAATTAAGTACTTACATTTACCTCTACCTTTCCATTCACAGCAACCATTCTTATGATTAGGATTTTCTTTTTTAAAACGAATACAAACATCATTTTCAAATTCACAATAGTTCTCATTACATATTCTATCATCTAAAATTTTACAAACAGTATCATATATATAATTATATCTTTTTTCTCTATCTTTAATATTAATCGCTGTTTTAATCATTTCTAGATCATCATTTGTATTGCCTTCAACTACTAATTCTAAGTTCTTTTTATCACATAATCTTATTAATTTTTTTGTATTCTTAATAACTTTATCTACATCTATTACAGTCAATATTAGTTTATTATCACTAATTTTGTAATTCATATACTTCTCCTGGTAATGATAATGAAGATGATGTATTATAATTAGAATATTTTATATCAAGATTAATTTTAATACCTAGTACAGATATATTTGATTTTAAGTATTCAATATAATTATTACTATTAACAAATACTTCAACTGGAACTTTCTTCTTAAATATTCTTCCAATACCAATTCTTTTATTTGTAGTTCTTGATGCTGTTCTTATAACTTGTCCCAATGATTTACCATCTATTATTCCAGTATATAATATTCCATTATCTTTCTTTTCTTTCTTTTGTATTTTTATCTTATCTACTATTTTAAGCATAGGAGCTTCTTCTATATTTTTTTCTTCATTTTTACTCCATGAACTATTATCTCTATAATTAGAAATTAAATCTGATTTTGAATAAGTAACTTTATTTTTATAATCCATATATTCTTCTATATTTATTACATTACTAGTTGAACTACAATAACCTAATTTATTTACTCTATCCTCTTTACAATTTACATCAACATCCAAGTTTAAACCATATACATTTATATTAACTTTAGAATCATAAGAAAATGTTTTTAATTCCTTTAACATATGATTTTTACTTATTAATAAAGAATCATCTTTCTTTGGTCTTTTAAAAATACCTAATATAAAGAAAACTAAAAATATAAATAAAATAATTCCTAGTATTATAAATAACCATTTTTTATTTCTCATATTTACACCTCTATAATAATTATAAAAAAAAAGAAGATTAAAATCAATCTTCTTATAAAAATAATAACACTAATCCTATCATTAAGAAAAAAGAAGATAACGATAAGAAAGTTATTAATAACACTTTCATTTCATCGTTTCTTTTTGGAATATCAATAAATGATTTATTAGGATTTTCTTTGTCATAATATACATCTACTGTTTTTCCTAATTCCTTATTAAAAACATCATTAATAACTGCAGACTCATCCGCTCTTGAATATTTTTTTCCATCAACTTCATATTCATATACTCTATGAGTCATACCATAAAATGATTTCCCCTTATTATATGAATTCTTATTCTTGCCACGATTATAATTATAACCATTAAATGCTGAAGATGTTATTGTTCCTGTTGTATGACAATATTTTAAAAATTTATTCTTTTTATCTTTATTAGTAATATGTATAACTAATGTTAAGAATAAGAATAAAAATCCCATTAACAAAAATGCCATAGAAAAAGTATTCATAATAACCTCCTACTTATTGTTAGGTATTAATTTATCTTTTCCACCCATATATGGTCTTAGTGCTTCAGGAATTCTTACTGTTCCATCTGCTTGTAAGTTATTTTCTAAGAATGCAATTAACATTCTTGGTGGAGCGATTACTGTATTATTTAAAGTATGAGCAAGTACTTTATTACCATCTTTATCTTTATATCTGATACCAAGTCTTCTTGCTTGAGCATCAGTTAAGTTAGAACATGATCCAACTTCAAAATATGTTTTTTGTCTTGGACTCCAAGCTTCAACATCACATGATCTATATTTAAGATCAGCAAGATCTCCAGTGCAGCATACTAATTTTCTTACTGGTATATCAAGTGTTCTAAATAATTCAACTGTATAGTTAAGCATTTTTTCATACCAAGCTTCACTATCTTCTGGTTTACAAATACAAATCATTTCTTGTTTTTCAAATTGATGTATTCTATAAACTCCTCTTTCTTCTATACCATGTGCACCTACTTCTTTTCTAAAACATGGTGAGTAACTTGTCATTGTTATAGGAAGTTCTTCTTCTTTTAATATTTGATCTTTAAACTTTGCAATCATACTGTGTTCTGAAGTACCTATTAAATATAGATCTTCATTTTCTATTTTATACATCATTGCTTCTTTTTCTTCAAAAGACATTACTCCATTAACAGCATCACTTCTAATCATATATGGTGGAATGCAGTATGTGAATCCTTTATCAATCATAAAGTCTCTTGCATAACTTAAACATGCACTATGAAGTCTTGCAATATCTCCCATTAAATAATAGAAACCATTTCCAGATACTCTACCAGCTGCTTCTTTATCTAAACCATTAAAACTTGCCATAATATCTGCGTGATATGGAACTTCAAAATCAGGAACTACTGGTTCACCAATATGTTCTATATCTACATTCTTACTATCATCTTCTCCAATAGGTACATCATCTGCAACTATGTTTGGAATTAAGCACATCATTTCTTTTATTTCTTTACTTAATGTTTCTTCCTTTTCTTCTAAACCTTTTAATTCATCATTAATCTTAGTAACTTTTTCTTTAAGAGCAAGACCTTCTTCTTTTTTACCTTCTCTCATTAAAGCACCAATATTATCACTAATATCATTTCTCTCTTTACGAAGGTTATCAGCTTTTACTTTTATTTCTCTATATTCTTCATCTTCTTTAATAACCTTATCAACTAATTCCAATTTATGATCTTGGAATTTCTTTTTAATATTTTCTTTTACCTTATCAGGATTTTCTCTTACAAATTTAATATCTAACATAATTATTCCTCCATTTCATTATTTACTAATTCAAATCTGTATTTTTGTTTTATATCTGGATATTTTTCATGATCAACTTCTGACATAAACATATCTAGTGGTCTAGCTGCGTAATCAACTCCATCAACGCATTCTGTTTCATATAATGGTTTATATATCATTAATTCTTCTTTTGTTTCAGTGTGTCTTGATGTACCAATTATCTCATATAAATATGCATTTGGATCTTCTTTTAATCTTTCCTCCGAGACAGTCTCTCTCTTAAAATGCTGAACTATATCTCCTATTTCAAATTTTCTTTCTTCCATAATATTCCTCCTTAAAAACAAAAAAAGAATAGTACCAAGGAGTGCATAAGCACGGTACCATCCTTTATTTAACTTAATTTAATAACGGTTTTAACCGGGCAGTATTAGTGCCACTAATAGGTAGATTCATAAAACATTTATATTAACTTTCACCAACCGTTAATTCTCTACTAATAAATTATTTTATTACTAGTCCTATATTTTCGCTTTAAATAAATTTTATTACAAAACTAATTTATAGTCAATACTATTTTTTTAATGTCAGTTTTTTTCCTTCTTTATTAGGATCTATTTCATAATTTCCTAATGCTATATCTTCTTTTTGCAGTTTTTTCTCTCCAATTAAACTAACAATAGAACCTGAATACGCTGCTACTGCTGATGGTATACAAAAAACTGGATTTAATAAAGAAATACCTAAACCAACAGTTCCTGAAACCATCATAACATTTCCTACTTTTTCTATTCTAGCGTACAATTTTCTTCTCTTTGTTGTTCTTCTCATATTATCTCCTATTTTTCAAAATCGCAAGATGAACATTTTACTTTTCCATCTTTTTCAACAAGCATACTATTACATTCTGGACATTTTTCACCTACTGGTTTATCCCAATATGCTTCTTTACATTTAGGAAAGTTAGAGCATCCATAGAATACTTTACCTTTTCTAGTAGTTCTTTCTACTATCTTACTTCCACATTTAATGCAGTCACATACTTCTTTAGCTGGAGCTTTTTCTTTTTCTTCTTTTTTAATATATTTACATGTTGGGTAATTAGAACAAGCGACAAATTCACCATATCTACCTTTTCTAATTACTAAATCATGTCCACATTCTGGACAAACTTCTCCAGTTTTTTCTGCTTCTTTCTTTTCCATATTATCAAATGCATTTTCAACCATTGGTTCAAACCTCCTAAAGAAT
>Ga0129307_1001916_pt1 | contig 19165 bp, 10 predicted proteins | sample P1105metagenome_FD_94437 | JGI IMG/M metagenome (GOLD analysis project Ga0129307, IMG submission 94437) | Capybara group fecal microbial communities from Wisconsin, USA - P1105 metagenome | ecosystem: Host-associated > Mammals > Digestive system > Large intestine > Fecal | place: USA: Wisconsin... | reverse complement strand
CTGAAGAAGCACCAAAAGTAGAAGAAAAAGTTGAAGCTGCTCCTGTAGAAGAAAAAGTTGAAGCTGCTCCTGCAGAAGAAACTAAAGCTGCTTCATCAAAACCACGTATTGGTTACATACACTTAAGTGGTTGTACTGGGGATGCAATGTCTTTAACAGAAAACTATGACATTTTATCCACTGTTTTAACTGATATGATTGATATTGTATACGGACAAACTTTAGTTGATAAATGGATTCACGGTACCTATGCTGAAGAAATGCCAGAAATGGACTTATGTTTAATTGAAGGATCTGTATGTTTACAAGATGAACACAGTGTTCACGAACTCTTAGAAGCAAGGAAAAAATCTGGTTTAATCTGTGCATTTGGATCTTGTGCTGTAACTGGTTGTTTCACAACCTTCGCACGTGGAGGTCAACAAGCACAACCTAAACACGAATCTTTCTTACCTATTAGTTCATTAATTAAAGTAGATTTAGCACTTCCTGGTTGTCCTGTAGCACCTGAAGTAATCGCTAAAGCTGTTGTCGCATTATGCGAAGGCGACTTAGATTACTTAAAACCAGCAATGGATTGGGCTGCATGTGATAAAGGCTGTGGCTGTGATGTATTAACCAATGTAGTTCGCCAAGGATTATGTACTGGTTGTGGAACTTGTGCTCTTGCTTGTCCTACAAGGGCAATGGGCTTTGCTGAAGGTAGACCTGCATGTGACAGGGACAGATGTGTCAAATGTGGTTCTTGCTACATGATGTGTCCTAGATCTTGGTTGCCTGAAGGCAGAATTAAAAAGGAAACAGGATTATAGGAGGAATGGATATGCCATTAGGTACTTATAAAGAAGCATTATCTGCAAGATCTACTGATAAAAAAATTCTAGATGTATCACAAGACGGAGGAATTGTTTCAGCATTGCTCTGTTACGCACTCGATGAAGGAATTATTGAAGGTGCAGTAGTAGCTGGAACTCCTGATGATGATTGGAGACCAATTCCTACTGTTGTAACTTCCGCTGATGAAGTTATCGCAGCAGCTGGAACAAAATATTCAATGTCTCCAACTTTATCCGCATTAAAAGAAGCAACACGTCAATACGGATTAGAAAAAGTTGGTGTAGTAGCAACTCCATGTCAAACCCAAGGTTTAAGGAAAGCACAAGCTTACCCATTCACTAGATTTGTCGCTGAAAAAATCAAATTAATCGTCGGTATCTACTGTATGGAAAACTTCCCTATGGCTTCTCTTGATACCTTTGCAACTGCTAAATTAGGATTTGACAGCTTACAAGACGCTACTAAAATGGACATCGGTAAAGGTAAATTCTGGTTAACCAAAGATGGTGAAGACAGTGGTTTAGCTATTAAAGAAACTCACGGATATGAACAAGCAGGTTGTAACATCTGTCAAGATTACGTTTGTGAATGGGCTGACGTATCAACTGGTTCTGTTGGATCTCCTGATGGATGGTCTACTGTTTTAACCAGAACTGATGATGGTGACAACATATTTAAAGCCGCTGTATCTGCTGGTTTAATTGAAACCAAACCAATGGATGAAGTAAAACCAGGTCTTCCTTTACTTGAAAAATTAGCTAAAGGTAAAAAAGATAAAAACACTGCAGAACGTGAAAGAAGAGCTAAAATGGGAGTTAAAATCCCAGCTATATACTAAATCTTCTTTCTTTTTTCTTTTTTTTTTAAAAATAGTTTATTCTAGTCTTTAGTATATTTCAGATTCTTTTTTTTCAAAAAAAAAATAGTGTGAAGAGAAAAAGCCTCTTCGAAATTAAATTGTTGTAACTGTACAGCCTTCTTTTTCAACGATTATCGTATGCTCCTTTTGGCTTACAAAACAGTTCTTTTTTTCGCGAAGCGGAGCGTATGGATAGATGGCCATGGCCTGTGAAAGTTGTTTTAGTGCAATGGATCCTTTTCTCTCGCCAAACTCATCAGTAATCCATCGTCCTGAAAATGGAACATACCTGTTGTTCTGTTGGATATATTTCAAAACCCTTTGTGTACTTTTCATTCTGAAAGGCTTGTTTGCCATATATGAGAATATGTAATGGCCTGGAGCATCATTGACGATTCCTTCTCCGTTTGTTGCAAACGGTTCAATGGCCACCGCTTGTCCTTCTTCCAAGACGTAATTGTCGTTATTGTCATAATTTGGTATCGAAATACCGGCATGTAAATTGTTCTGTTCTAAGCTATGTCCAGTTAAATTGAATATTGGATTGAGATTGTATTCTGAGATGGCCTCATGGACTGCAGCACCTATTTTTGAGACTTCGATGCCTGCCCTTACTGTTGCAATGGCCGCTTCAAGACCTGCTGCTGATGCTTCTACTATCTCTTCATGCAAGTTAATTTCATCCTGGCTGTAATTTTCATCGATATTTCCGTCAGCTATTATTGTAACTGCTGAATCAGCAATATATCCGTCAACCATGGCTCCCAAATCTAATTTCACCATATCTCCAGCTTTAAATTTGGTTTCATCGCCTGCAGGAGAAGTATAATGGGCAGCTATTTCATTAATTGAAACATTGCATGGAAATGCAATTTCAGCACCAGTCTTTAAAATTTCGCTTTCCACGTAGTTTACCAGATCCAGAACTAAAGCTCCATCCTTGATCATTTTTGAAGCTTCACTGCGAATGTCAGAAACAATTTTTCCTGCTTTAATATAAGATTCCATCATGTGATATTACCTTCTAAGTCAATAATTAATTATATAATAGATAAAGTTTATATAATATTTTATAATTATTATACTGTATATATTATTTGGAGGTTAGAAGATGGAAATTCCTACAATACCTGACCAAATGTTTTATTTAATCATTTTGGTTATTGTTGCTATTGTATTAATTATCATTGTTTTCCAATGGAGGAAAATCGCTCAATCTAAAAATTCAATTTTAATGCTTGAAAAAGAGATTGAGCTTAAGAAAATGTCCATGGTGGAAAAAGACATTGAATCCAAAAGATTAATGGATAATCCTATTCCATTACCACAAGAGCAACAGGATAGTCTTTCAGCTATTAGACAATCAACTACTGAAGTAAGAAGCAATGTTGGTTATCTTCACTCAGAGATTAATGAGAGATTAGCAAGACTTGAAGCTGAAACTGAACAAAGAAAATTAGAGAAAATGCTTAAAGAAATTGAAGCAAAAGAAGCAAAACTTAAAAAAATGAATAAATAGGTGGTAAAATGGATGCTATGGAAGCAGTTGCTGTTTTAATATTAATTTTAGCGATTGTTGTTTTAGTTTATTATTATTTATTGAATAGTCCTGGAACTGTGGATAAATTACGTGGCTATGTGCCAACTACTGCTGATGCTCATATGAACGAAATTCTAGGCAGATCCAACAATTCCGGTTATGATTTGTCTAAAGATGCTCCAAAAGATGATTCTAATTCAGTGAGTAAAAGAATCAAAGTTAAATTAAGTGACATTGACATGTCCTCTATTAATACTGATGCTTTTTCCAATAAAATCGATGCATTTTTGGATGAGAAAAGTGATGAATTGATTAAAAGTTGGTCTTTAGCCACTACAAATGATTTGGAAGAACTAGAATCTAAATTTTCAGAAACTTCAGCTAATGTTGATAGTTTAGACAAAAGTTTCAATGAATTTAGAAAATCATCTGAAGAATTCCAAAAGGCAACTGAAGACAAGTTGGATGAATTAGATAAAAGAATTGAATCATTAGAAAATAAATAATTTATTTTCTTTGATTTTTACTCTTTTTATAGAAAGATTTATATATTATCCTGATTATAATTATATTATAGTGTAAACTATTTTTTGTCGTATAGCAGGGTGGGGTAGTCTGGTGATCCCGCGGGGCTCATAACCCCGAGATCCCTAGTTCAAATCTAGGCCCTGCTACTTTTAATTAATATTTTTTGGCAAGTTAAAGACAGCTGCTGGTTTATTTTAAACTAAGGAAACTCCGCCCATCAGTACAGAACTATGGCGTTGAAAAACGTATACTGAGAAGTATGACTCTGGAGCAGAAACGACACGGCTTTTAATGGTAGACGATGATATTTAATTGAGGACATTAAAAGAAGCGGTGAAACGGCCATTCCATAGGATGCAAGAGCAAAGGTGCCGATGACAATCTGTATGAGGCAAGGTAGCACGCTAAGATGAATGCTGTTAAACAGAAGGTGGGTTACTCTTAACAGGCCATGAATATTAATTATTTTTCTTGTTTTGCATATTTTTCACATTTAGTATTCTGCATTTCATATTATTCATTGGAATAATTGCAATAGAATTGGTCTTAACTGCAAGTGTAGGATTTCTAGTGATAATGCTGATTTTCAACTAGTTGAAATAGACGTAACATCTCAGCATAAAAAAAGTGTTGGTTAACGTTTTAAAAAAATGACCACACGGCAACTCAGACATTGCCGCATGTTTCGTGATTACTTGTTCAAGAATGCTTCAATCCTTGTTTTGACATTTTCGCGGATATTGTCCCAGTAGGCAGTGTAGTCAACAAGGTGAAGGCTTGCACGTCCGAAGATATCTCCCATTTCAGGCACTATAGGCTTGACATATTCATCTTCCAGGGCAGTGCAGACTACTGTGCCTCTTTCAAGGTTGAGCTGTGCATCCGCAAGGCCGGGCTTGTGTACATTGAAGTCCACTGCCAGTAAGGTTCCGGGATTCATGACTGGAATGAGGTCACCCAAGTTTTCAGATGCGGGCGCATATGTGTCGTCCCTTTTCCAGTTGAGGGGATTTATGGAAATTGCGTTTTCAAGAACCACAGCATTTTCCTCATTCTTATTGCCAGGGCCCTCGGTATTCCATGATACGATTACGCCGGTGTCGTCTTCACCTTCGGCAAACTTCAAGGTAGGGTTTATCATTAAATCATCGGTTGTGATGGAAAATCCGATTATATAGGCGGCCACCATGCGCTCGAGATAATCTGTGTGTTCCTTGAAATAGTCGCACAGCGCAATCTTCAGCATCAAAGAACCCTGAGAGTGTCCGGCAATAATGAATGGACGGTTCTTATTATAATGCTCAAAGAAGTAGTCCAGTGCGGCATAGACATCTGTCCTCTGTTCGCGAAGCTGGAAAGCCATGAGCTCTTCAGGATTCTTTCCATTAAGAGCGCATAGATTACTTTGGCGGTAAAAAGGTTCATACACATTTGTCATTTCCTCAAAAACCATCGGGGCTTGAGAATAATGGTTGCTCACAGTCTCACGGAGCATAGGATCCTCAACCGGAACGATTGCCGGAGCGTCAGGTTCTGGGTTGACATAGAGGGTTGGGTAAATGAAAAGGGTGTCTACGGCCTTGTCGGCATTTTCAGGCAGAGGAACCCAGTTGTTTTCGTCAGAATAGTCGATGGGAACTCCTACCTAATTTTCAATCTTGTAATTTTCTTCTTTTTTTTCCATATTTTAAATTCCTCCTTTTCATATACTTTATGTTGGTCTATATATTATACATATATCATCGATGCATCTGAGACAATTGCCATATTCAAGTGCAATCATTCGAATCGATATTTTCACCGCTTGTTATACAAGATAACATTCAAATCCACACTTTTGTCGGAAATAATGGTAGTCTTAACAGATTTTTAATAGACAACCCACCAAATTCTTGAGTGTTACTCTTAAGATGGAAAATATTAATTATTTATCACTATTTTAATTTTTCATTTTTAAATCTTTATATTTATTAAAGTTTTAATTTTAATTATGGATTTTGGATTTTCATATGTTGGGTTAGTGTTTCTGATAATGCTTTTTGCTCCAAACATTGTCTGGTCAAAAAACAAACCAAAGGACTATGAGAAATATGTTGAAAATGAGAATAGGATTTTATCTATTTTTGAAAGAGCGGGTCAGGTATTGGTAGTCTGCTTTTCATTAATTTTCACAGATTTCAACATTAGATCTGAATTTTCGGTGTTGATATTGGTTTTGGCATTTATATTCATGATTCTGTATGAATTCTATTGGATTGAGTATTTCAAAAGCTCTAAGACAATGGATGACATGTATTCCAGTTTCATAGGCATTCCAGTTGCAGGTGCAACTCTGCCTGTTTTAGCATTCTTATGTTTGGGGATTTATGGGAAAAATGTATTTTTGATTATTTCAACAATCATTTTGGGAATTGGTCATATCGGCATCCATTTGGGCCATAAAAAAGAGTTGAACTAACGGGCTATTGATTTTCTATATTCATCAAGCAAATCAAACAGCTCTTCTTTAGTATTGATTTTAAACAGTTTCTGCTTTATCTCAACGCTTCTATATGAATTTTTTAGATAGTAGGCAGTTTGAGTCTTCATTTTATGCAATGCAATTTTTTCAGTTTTTATTTCACTGAGAAGTTCCATGTGCTTTTTTATCATGGCTATTTTTTCCTCGATTGTTACCTTTTGGGGTTCGATTCCATTGTCCAGATAATCAATGCACTGCTTAATGAGCCATGGGTTTCCCCTAACTGCCCTTCCAAGCATGATTGCATCACATCCGGTTTCATCAATCATTCTTTTTGCATCATAGCATGTCCAGATATCTCCATTACCAATTACTGGTATTGAAACGTTCTCCTTCACTTCACGAATTAGTGACCAGTCGGCAGGAACATCATACCTGTCTTCTCTAGTTCTCGGGTGAATTGTAATGGCAGATGCACCAGCATCCTCAACAATTCCTGCAACTTCAACCGCATTGATATTTTTTCTCTCCCAGCCGCTTCTTATTTTAACCGTAACCGGCTCGGGAACGCTGTCCACAACAGTTTGCACAATGCTTTCTATTTTTTCAGGGTTTTTTAAAAGTGCACTTCCGGATTTACTTTTCACTGCCACTTTTGTAACAGGACATCCCATATTGATGTCAATGATGTCGGGTTTCATGTTTTCGGAGATGTATTCTGATGCAATTTTAAAGGATTCAGCATCCGCTCCAAATATCTGCTGTGAAATGGGCCTCTCTTCTTCAGTCATATACAGCATTTCTTTGGCTTTGTTGTTTTCATATACGATTGATTTGGCCGAAACCATTTCAGTTTCGATAAGGCCGCATCCCATGGATTTGGCAATCCTTCTATAGGCAGAGTCGCAAATACCCGCCATAGGGGCCAAGACGACTTGATTGTCTATTTTAACATTGTCTATTTTCCATTTCATATTATCGTTAAAAATTGTTACTAATATTTTTTAAGCCTGCATTAATTAACTTTTGTGAAAAATGATGAAAACTGAATAGTATATGTTTTAAAAAATAAGATAGGGACTATCCCTAATTGAATAGTCCGTCAAATAATCCCGAATCACCGCTTTGTGTTAATTTAAAACATCTGATACTTGTGATTCGTAATCGTCAATGTCGCTTTGTAAATTCTGTAGTTTTTCAATTGTATTTGCAAGGTTTTCGATATCACTATCTGTAATGTTGATGTTGTTGATGATAGTGTAATTGTTGATTATGTTTACAATTGTTTGGTGATCTGTGATATTGTCTTCCTTAACTTTTTCTTTTACATCGTCAACCAAGTCAGACAATTCATCAGCGCTGACATTTGAGTTTTCAACAATTTCAGCTTCTGTGAAAATTTCGTCATTTGCTGCCTCTTTTATATCCTCCGGAATTTCAACGTTAGTTGCCTCTTCATAACAGTTCATAACTCCAGTCAAAGCAGATTCACCGGTTGCTGTTACAGGACTGGTTACATAAACGTGTCCGCTTGTGATTCCAACGGATTTCAATGCTGAAATGTACATGTCTCCAGTAATGGTTGTGATTTTTGATTTGTCAACACTTACTTTGAGATCTTCGTTGTCGTTTAAATCAACGAGTGCAGATGAAAATATTTGGTTTGACCCGTAAGTTTTTCCAGTTATGTTTTTTGCAATTTTATTAACTTCACTAGCTGTTATTACTTTTGAGTTTGCATTTCCCAAATCGATGTTGGCTTGATTTTTAAAGAATGTGTCAACATCATTTTTATAATCTGAGTTTGCATATGTGGTTTCACCGTAGGTAATTACCACGGAGTCACTAGCTTGCCCTGAAAATCCCATAGGGATTATCATTCCCGCAAATATTATGGATAAAATTACTATACCAATAGTGCTTTTGCGCATATTATCACCTCTAATATAATAGCACACTTTATTTATTTTATTTACTATTTAAATGTATCTTTTATGTGTATAATTTAATTGACGATATCATAATTTTAATTAAGTTTAGTAAATTTTATATGTTTTCAAATTAAATTTAAACTTATAGTAAATTATTTATTGCTATTATTATTTCATTTAATTGGCTTAAAGGAGGTGAAAATACGAAAATGTTTGATAAACGGATTATATTTACATTAATTATTTCTTTATTGCTTCTATTGTCTGTAAGTTGTACATTTGCAGTTGATGATGAGACAATATCTGATATAACGGATAATTCAGATATTAGCACGATGACGTGCGGTAATGTTCTCAAAGCTCAAGATACAGCACAGGATAATCAAGTATTAACAGCAAATAACAATGCTATCAATATTAATGTCAAGGATTCTTACAATGGAACAGTCAAAACTTGGGATGAAGACGGTTTTAATCTAGCGGGAGCTACAGTCAAGGTTTTTGATTCAAAAAATAAGCTGATTTCAACATACACTACAGACTCAAACGGTAATGCCGCAATTAAAAATTTGGGCTCTGATAAGTATTATTTGGAAGTTAGCTATTCAACTTATGAACCAATCAGGCTTGATGCTGTTGACTTTACCAAAAATAGCGGCACAGTCAATATTAACGGTGTAACCTTTATTCCGGACATATTGCTGCTGGTGGACTATAACTCTCACAATGAGAAGGTTGACGTGTTGATGAACATGTCTAGGAGAGTGGCATATATCAGTACTACAGATTTTGATAAATCCCGCGCATGGCTAGTTGAATATGCTAATTATATGCATATTGACATGTTTTCAGAATCGGCATACAGTGTTCTCACTGGTCAGTATCTAAAGCAGCTTCTGGCGAAATCTCCGGCAAATGCAAATTATAACGTGGCATATACGTTCAGTGTTTATTCACAGCAAATTTTAAATAACACAGGTTTGCATATTGTAGGTGCTTCTCCAGCTAACAATACTTTTGATACTATTGAAAATACCTATATCGGTTCATATTTCCAAGCTCGTGACATTGAAGAGTCATATATCTTGCAAAGCAATATGAGAAATTATTTAGATTATGTGTTTTACTTAATTAATCCATCTAAATATAGTAATCCGACACTAGATGAAAATAATGCTCCGTTAATGTCTCCAGAATGCGGATTTTATCATCCTGATTTGGGCATGTATACCTTAGTTCCTGAAGGGAATTTGATCAACCAGTGGATTCAAGAGAATCCTGGTTATACCCACAGTTCAGACGGTAGCCTGAATTGGATGACTGAAAATTATGTTGTGTGGTTATCCGAAATATTGGACCCAACATCATTGTTTAAAAAATTCGAAAAGGATTATATCGAAAGATTCAATCCAGATAAATCATTCATAGCTATAGCTTCTTACTATGGTGGAGAAGAGGTAACTGATGCATTAATTAGAGGTTATGAAGCTAATGGAAGACCAGCATTTAATGTATTTAAAACTGGAACTCAGCCTCCAATGTCTTCAATCTTGAATAAGATCAATTCAATTTCAACCGTTGGAATCTCTGCTATCAACTCCTTGTGCAGTTGGTCATTGGATTATGCCAATGGTACTGCAGAGCCTGATTTAACTGACATTGATTTGCATGTATTGAAAGGAATCGTTGAAATTTCTGAATACAGTTATAATAGTGAATTGGGTCCTCAGGTTGAATGGACTTACATGGTTACATATCCAAGTTTCGAAGGGGTGTTCGGTCAAGTTGCTCTATCTTGGGTTGACAGTTACGGAAAATCTCATGTTATCCAAGACGGTGTAGACAAGATGGTCCAACTGAATTGTAAATGGGCCGATTTGCATGATTTAAATAATTCCGATAAAAAAGTTGCTGTGATGCTTTATAATTATCCTCCGGGTAAGGCCGAGATTGGCGCTTCTTATTTGGATGTATTCTCCAGTGCTTATGATTTGCTTGTTCAGTTATATAATCAGGGTTATGATATAGGCGGTTCAGTCGAGTATTTAAACTATTACAACAATACCTATGAATTGCTTATCAAGTCATCAGGAGACGGTTATAAGATCAACGGAACTTTAACCAACTTCATCTCCTTATATAATCTAACCCAGATTATTTTTGACATGAACAACAAGGGGTCATGGGCTTCTGGTTTGCTTGAAAAGTATGTGGAAGAAAATTGGGATGATTTGATGGAGCATCACCAATTGATTTCACTGGAAGAGTTTGAACATTTAACCGCAGATATTAGGGATGAACTGTATAATGATCTTATTAGCTATTGGGGAGATAATTTAGGTCCTGCAATGGTTTATAAGCAAAAATACATTGTTATTCCTGGCGTTTGGTTTGGTAATATTTTCATCACTTTCCAACCAAGTAGAGGTTGGGAAGAGGTTCAAGATTATCACAGCCTAGTGATTCCTCCACATCAACAGTATGTTGCATTTTATAAATGGATGGAAAAGACTGCAAATATCAATGCAATCGTAAGTATGGGAACTCACGGAACTCTGGAATGGCTGCCGGGTATAAATCTTGGAGCATTCCCTGGAGATTGGACTTTTGAGTTGTCCTTAATTCCTACAGTTTATCCATATATTGTATCCAACCCTGGTGAAGCGATGGTTGCAAGGGATAGAAGTTCAGCTTTGTTGATCACTCACATGACTCCTGCAATGGTTTCATCTGAGCTATACGGCAATTATACCACTTTAAAAAATTACATTAATTATTATAAAGACCAAATGTCTTTAAATGTAACCACAAATGCAGAGGAATATAAAAATAAAATCCTTGATTTGGCTCCTAGTTTAGGTTTCAGAAATCTTTCACGCGGTGAAACATTCCAGCATTGGATTGATGATTTGCACCATTATCTGGATGCAATGGAAGATGATTTCAATACATTCGGCCTTCACACATTAGGAAAAATATTGACCGGTTATGAGCTTTCAGAGGAAATTGTTACAATCGTAACTTCCCAAACCAAGATTTATGACCAGTTAATTGAGTTTTTATATCCTGATTTGAAAGGCTTGACCTTCTTCGGAGACATGCAGGGCAATTTCAAATATTCTAATGAAGTGGATAAAATCAAATCATTCCTGAAGAACTATGCTTCTCGCCTAGTCAATGGAACTTCTGCAGCGGATTTGAATAAGGAATTTGGCATTAAGGAAGGTACTGCATTATATAATTCCACACTTTACTGTGAAGTTATTATTGACAACATTCAGAAAAACAATGAATGGAATGCAATCATGCTTTCATTAAGTGGACGTTATGTTAAATCAGGACTATTCGCCGATCCATCCTATGGTGATTCAATACCTACAGGTTATGACGGTTACGCTTCCGACCCTACAAGGATGCCTTCCGAGGCTGCTTATGGGTCTGCCGTGAAGATTGTAGACATGCTTTTAGCTAACTACTATGAACAACACGGTAAATGGCCTGAATTGACCTCTTTAATCTTGTGGGGTACTGAAATATCCAGGACAGAAGGAATTGGTGTTGCCGAGTTCATGTATTTCCTAGGCTGCAAGCCGGTTTGGGCAGACAATGGTAAAGTGCTTGGTGTTGAACAGATTCCAATAGAAGATTTAACAATTCAATTAAATAATGGCTCTGTTGTTAACAGGCCTAGAATTGATGTATTTGCAAGTATGGTAACCAACAACAAGGATTGGATTACTTGGATGTTAACTTCACTCAGTTTGGCAGTAAATGCAACTGGTGAGGATGAGACAAACAATTATGTAATCAAGCATTACGCTGAAAATCCTACCTTAGACAGATTGTTCGGTCTTCCGGGCAACGTATTGGAAGGAACTGGTATGTCCAATCTTATTCCGAATACTGCAGACTGGAACATATCTACAGTTAACGAGTATGCTATGGATATTTACTTAAGTAAGGTATCCTATTCTTGGACTCTTGATGAAAAAGGAAATGTTGTAGTCAACAATCAAAAAGAGAACTATAAATATTTGCTTGATAAGGTCGATGTCATTACACAAAACTTCGACAGTTCATGGAGATTATTCGATTCTGATGATTACTATGATTGGTTTGGCGGATTGTATAATGCAGCTAATGTGTTAAAAGCTCAATCCGGTAAAGAAAAACCTGATACTGCATTTTTCGATATTAGGAATAAAAATAACTATATTTCAAGAACTTATCAAGATGAAATTGATTTTGAAGTGAGAAGTATGTTATTGAATCCTCAATATTATAATGCTTTGGTAAATACTCCTGGTGGAATGAACGCTTATGCATCTAGATTCCAGAACTTCTATGCAAGTACAGTCATTGGTGGTGGCGAGTTGAATAAAGAACTTGGTAATCAATTGGCGGATACAGTGATGACAATCAATTCCGGAGTAACCAACTCTCAACTTGCTGCAGGTGCACAATCCTCTACTGCTTGGATGATTTATATGGCTCAGCAAGGAATATGGGACGGTGATGCCAGCACTGTTCAGCAACTGGTTGATACTTATATGCAAAGCGTAATCGATTATGGTGTAGCTTGTTGTCACCACACATGTAAAAATCTCGCTTGGAATTCAGAAATAATTCAATTGAGTTCTTTAACTTCTTCACAAAAACAGCAATTTGCAGATATCCTTGCACAGGCAACAAACACTGATCCATTATATCAAATGGACGAACAGGAATCAAACGGTAATCAAGGTCAATCCGGTTCAAGTAATGGTAATCAGAATGCAGATACATTAGCTAATAACACTTCTCAAGAGCAATCTGAGGGGTCTAATTCTGGAGGAAAAACCGCATTCGGTGCTGATCCTTCACAAGGAGCTAATGCAAAATCCAGCTCTAATTCACAAGGCTCTCAAGAAGGGGCCTCTGGAGATAGTGCTGGCGATGGATCCAATGCTTACGAGCTTACAGAATCAACATCAAAATCTGCTGCTTCAGGCGAATCAAGCATGCCAATATTTGTTATTGGAGCAGTCCTTGTATTGCTTGCGATATTCTTCTTCGGATATGTGAGGAAAAACGATGATGATGACTATTAATTCATCATCAACTTTTTTTATTTTTTTCGTTATTTTTAAATATTATATCCTGTCAAATGTAATAATATAATAGAAAATTTTTAAAGTATATTTTAATTAAATTTTCACATATTTTATATAAAGTTTATATGATGAGGTATAATAATGATTAAGAAATTAAGTTTATTAGCTTTATTATTGATTATTTTATTGTCTATAGGGGTTGCAAGCGCTTCTGAAGACGTAAATGTGACTGATGATAATGCTAATTCAAATGTTTTGGAGGTTTCTGACAGTGATGACGTAATGTCAGGACCTGCTTCTCACACGATTAATCAAGATGATTATTCAAAATATTTTGATAGGAATGGATATTTAATTGATTCTACAGTAAATTCGGGAGATACTGTTTATTTAAATGGAAAATGGTATGATTCAAAGTCAACATTTAAATTAATTTTCAATAAACCCGTAAATATTGTCGGAACTTCAACCATTGATATGCGTAATTCTATGATTGAATTGACAAAAGGCGCATCTGGAAGTTCAATATCTAATTTAAAGATTGCAAATACAAAAAATGAGACTTACGGAATATTTTTAAGCTCTGCAAGTTCTTGCAGCATTCAAAATTGTAATATAATTAATAAAGGTAAGTCTTCATATTGTATCTGTCTGGCTAATGGGGCTAATTATAACAATGTCACTGACAATTATTTAAAAGCATATGATATAAACTATGGACACGGCAGTTTTACAAGATCTACTCCTCCATTGCTTCTCAGTGGTGCTCATCACAATTATTTAGCAAATAACCATGTTGAAGCTGATGATGCGAATGGTATTTATTTATCAAGTTTCGCCGGAGGTCCATTAAATGGGGGAGATTCCAATTATAATGTGATTTTCAATAATACAGTTCATTATAATGTATTGGCTACTTCATGGGCTTACGGTATTCAAGTAATGGGAAATAACAATACTGTAAGGTCTAACACTGTAATAAAAGGATATAGAGGTGTTTCCACTGCAGGTAATGGAAATATTATTATTGGCAATTTGATTATTAATGTCACTGGAGCAGATTTTAACCATCCTGGCATCGAATCAGGGGGAGAATATGGAATTGTAGCTTCTTATAATTCTTACGTTGCAAATAATACTATTGTCAATGCCAAAATAATTTCCACAGGTGCCGGAATCACTGCTATTGATAATTCAATTGTGGAAAACAATTATGTGGATGTAAATGGTAAAGGCAGAGGTATTGTTGGTGGAGGTTCCAATGTTATAATTAGAGATAATGTTATTAACACAGCGTCTGGGTCTGGTGTTTATGAAAAAGATGAGGGATCCGGTTTGTTAGTGGAAAATAACAATATTACTTCAGTATCTGGTGTTGGTATTTTAATAGAACAAGAAAGTCCGAAAAGAATGCCTAAAAATGTAACCATTATTGGCAATATAATTTCAACAGGCAATAAATATGCAATTGATGCCGCAGGTGTTCAGGCTGATACTTCTGTAATTGATGAAACAACAAATATTATTATCGGAGGGGGCTTAATAAACTCTCCTGCTGGTGTAATTGATACTTCAAAGCCTACTTATATTTATAAAGGAACTACTCATACAATCACTCCAACAAATATTCGCGATTATATTAATGATAACGGAGGTTTAACTTCAGAAATTAAAAATAATGATATTTTAAACTTTGTTGGTGTTTTTGATAATGAAGTGATATACATTACAAAATCTGTTAAAATCACAGGTAAAAATCCTATATTTTATAATTCCACTTTTAAAGTTACTTCTGGAAATGTTTTAATTGAAAATTTAACAATAATAAATAAAGAAGCGGAAAGGGTAAACGCCTGGGGAATTTTTGTTAATCAGGCTCCGGGGGTTAGAATAATGAACAATAATATTAGTGTCAGTGACCCTAAAGCGGCTTATGCAATTTATGTTTTACAATCAACTAATATTGATATTTTTAACAATGTCCTAACCTCTGAGGGAGATTATTTAACTTTCACATTACTTTCATACGCTTGTGAAGATTGTAACTTTGAAAATAATACTATCCGTACAACCGGAACTGGCCTGTCATACAATTTCTCTCCTGAAAAATGTATTGATGGTAATGAGCTTGTTATTAATGGAAGATCATACTGTCTGGATGGTGAAGAATTGACTATTGATGGTAAGTCCTATTGTTTGGATGGTAATGAGTTGACTATTGATGGTAAATCCTATTGTCTGGACGGCAATGAGTTTGTCATTGATGGGGTTAGCTACTGCATAGATGGTAATGAATTTGCCATTAACGGAACCCGTTATTGTTTGGATGGTAATGAGTTGACTATTGATGGAACCAAATACAGTTTCGATAGTAAAGAGTTGACTATTGATGGTAAGTCCTATTGTTTGGATGGTAATGAGTTGACTATTGATGGTAAGTCCTATTGTTTGGATGGCGGTGAATTGACTATTGATGGTAAGGCTTACTGTTTGGATGGTAATGAGCTTGTAATTGATGGTACACGTTACTGTGTTGACGGTAACGAATACTGTATGGATGGAGCGCATGTTGTTTCAGAAATTTATCAGACTTACGGAATTTTATTATTATACTCATCAAATAACAGAATTTCTGGAAACGATGTAAATGTAACATCAAAATTAGATAACCAACAAGCAATTAAAGGAAACAAATCCTCTCAAAATTCCATAGTTGGAATAGATTTATACTTTAACAGTCACAACAACACATTTTTAAACAACAACGTTTTTGTTAAAGGTAGGGATAATTATATTTATGGAATGGGTGTTTTAGGTTATTACACAGGCCATACTGCTCCTAAAGGTCAAGGTGCCACTAATAATAAATTCGTTGGAAACACTATAACTCTTGATGGAATTTATTGTGTTGAAGGTATTATTATTGGTGATGAGTCTGAAGACACATTGGTTGAAAATAATATTTTAAATATAGAATCTGATGTTGTTGTTTATGGTATTTACTTTGAATTATCTCATAAATCAACAGTTAAAAACAATAAATTGAATTTAAATTCACAGGCGGTTTATGGAATCGAAGGGTATAATTCAAACAACAATATCTTATTGGATAATGAGGTTAATGCTAATGCTAAAGACGCATATGGTGTTTTATTCTTAAACGGAAACAATAATGTTGTCACAGGCAATAAAATTAATGCTAATGGTAGTGGTGAAGCTATTAGCACTTTAATTTTAGATTCTATTTCATCAGGTAATGCAGGAATTAATTTAATTGGAAATTCCACCAATAATTATGTCTCAGATAATGAAATTACATCAAATAAAGGTTATGCGGTAGAATTAAGTAGCAATGCTTTCGATAACATTATTTGTGATAATTATTTGGATAGTGAGAAAGGCATTGCAAATAAGGCAATAAGCAATCCTCAGAATAATAATATCTCTAATAATTACAGATATGTTGCTACTGCATCTGTAAATGGAATTAAGATTCCATATTTGGGTACTGGCATTTTTACATTAACATTTGATAAAAAAGTCGATGGTGCGGTTGTCAAATTCTATGATGTTGATAATTTATTCATTGGCCAATCAACTGTGAATAATGGAATTGCAAGTATCGAATATAAATTTGATGAGTCTTACATTCCTTCACAATATGTATTTTCCGCTAAATTAAGTAAAGAAGATTATAAATCTTCAACATATGCCATTGTAATTGATGTTACCAAAGGAAATATTGTAATTGATGTGCCTAGCGTTTCTATCGGACAGGGCAGTTCAGGTAAAATTGTTGCAACAGTTTTAGATGAACTTGGCAATCCTATTGATGGTGCTACAGTTCAATTCAACAGATTGAATTCTGCAGGAAGAGCAACTCCAATCGGTACTGCCAAAACCAACTCAGATGGAGTGGCAGAAATTACTTATGATGTGCCTCTTTCATTAAGCGATGGATCCCATAACATAACTGCTTCCGTCAAGGATGTTGATAATTACTGCGATGCAAGCAATTCTTCAGTTTTAAAAGTTACTAAAAAACCATTATTGACTGGAGGTAAAAATTATTCTGTATTCTATGGTAATACAGTAGTCTATAAGCTACGCGCAGTAGATATTTATGGAAAAGCAGTTGTTGGAAGATCTGTAACCTTTAAAATAAACGGCAAGACAAAAAGCGTTAAAACTGATAAAAAGGGATATGCATCATATTCCGTAAAATTGAATGCAGGTACATACACTATTAAAGCATCATTTAATGGTTACACTACTTCCAATAAAATTACATTTAAACCTACTTTGACAGCTAAAGATGTTTCTGTTAAAAAAGCTAAAACCACAAAATTCACTGTTAAATTAGTGGATAAAAACGGTAAAATCTTAAAAAGTAAAAAAATTACTTTTAAGGTCAGTGGTAAAAAGTACACTGCCACAACTAATAAAAACGGTATTGCAACTTTAACTCTCAAAAATTTAAATGTGGGCAAATATTCAATCACCTCAACTTATGGTGGTTGCACTATAAAAAATACAATAACAATTAAAAAATAAGGGTTTTTAACCTTTATTTTACCTTTTTTTCAAGTATGATTTATTAAAATTTAAATATCTCTAAATCATAATTATTTATTGATAGTCAGCTTGTTTTGAATTAAATTAAACTTTTTAGACTATTATAAAATTTAAATATATTGAATAGAGGTGTAATTATTAAATCGAAAACTTTGGTTATTTCATTAATTATGCTTTGTTTGGTAATATTATCAGTTGGTTCAACATTTGCTGCTGATAATTCTTCTAATTTAGCTAATGATGAATTAACTGGTGGGGATGCACTTGCTGTCTCTGACGATGCTCAGATAGTAAGTGATGGTGAAACTGTTACTCCGGAGATTGTAACAAAAGATAATTTTAATAATTATTTTGATAAAAACGGATCATTATTGTCAAATGTCACTGCTAAAGAATTGACTTTTAGTGGAGAAATCACTGACATTGGTGTCAATACAATCGTATTGGACCGTTCAATTAAATTATCTGGAAATAATGCCACTTTCGGTAATGTTGCTATTGATGTAAAGTCTAGTGATGTTATTATTTCTGGTTTAACTATGAATCAAAATAATGGTACTTATGCTGTTTCTGTTAATGATGCATCCAATGTTGAAATTTCAGATTTAACAATCAATTTCAACGCTATTTCAAACGAAGATGGATATGCAATAAAGGCAGAGCTTGCAAATAATTTGAAACTTATTAATAATGCAATAACTTATGTGGGATCAACAACTTATTCTGGAATAAATAATGCTGTTTTTATTTCAAATTCAAATGCAGCTATAATTAGGGATAATAAATTTGATTTATCTTTGGTTTCTGCAGCTGTAGCTTGGTTTGAAGTTCCTGCAGGTTCTGGAAATTGGGTAAGCGCTCCTATTTCTGAAGGTATTGTAATTGAATCATCTAGTGATGTTAATTTCGCTGAAAATGTAGTTGATGTTGTTTATAATAATATTTCAGGTTCTTATGACACAATTTATGCTCTTAGTGTTAAAGATTCTGCAAATGCTGCTATTTGCAGTAACAATATTACTACTTTAGGCCACACCTACACTTATGCTATCCAAGTAAACGGTAAAGACTTTAATATTTGTGATAATAATATTGTGTCTAAATCTGATAATTATTACGCTAACGGTATTGATATTGAAGGTCCTGCTAGCGGTGTAGTTGAAGATAATAATATTACTGTTGAGGCTGCTGAATCTTCTTATGCTATTTATTCCGGTATGAATGGTGCTGATGTTAGCGCTAATTATACTGGCAATAAGATTAAAGGCAGTGCTTATAATGTCTTTGGTTTCTCTTTAGGTGATGTTGAAAGTTATCTTAAGGCTAATGAAGTTACTCTTG
>Ga0129307_1001915_pt1 | contig 19190 bp, 14 predicted proteins | sample P1105metagenome_FD_94437 | JGI IMG/M metagenome (GOLD analysis project Ga0129307, IMG submission 94437) | Capybara group fecal microbial communities from Wisconsin, USA - P1105 metagenome | ecosystem: Host-associated > Mammals > Digestive system > Large intestine > Fecal | place: USA: Wisconsin... | reverse complement strand
TTCGTTGTGGCGGGTCTTGGCCGGAATGCCGAGCTTCCAGAGTTCCTTTTCCACATCGTTCATGAAGTTCAAGATGCGAGCCGGAATGCTACCGAAGTAGTGGTCTTCCATCTGCTGGTGCTTAGCCGGAGCTGCGCCGAACAAAGTGCGGCCAGCCTGGTAGAGGTCCGGACGCTGGAGGTAGAAGCGCTTGTCAACAAGGAAGTATTCCTGTTCTGCACCGAGAGTGACGTTCACCTTCTGCGGAGCGACGCCGAAGAGGCCCATGAGGCGGTCAGCAGATTTCTGCAAAGCCTGGATGGAGCGGAGAAGCGGAGTCTTTTTGTCGAGTGCTTCGCCAGTGTAGCTACAGAAAGCGGTCGGAATGCAAAGTGTTGCACCGTTGCCGTGGCGCTTGATGAATGCCGGGGAGGTCGGGTCCCAAGCCGTATAACCACGGGCTTCAAACGTAGAGCGAAGACCGCCGCTCGGGAAAGAAGATGCGTCCGGTTCGCCGACGATCAAGTTCTTGCCGCTGAAGGCCATGATGGCTTTGCCGTTTTCGGGTTCGAGGAAGGAGTCATGCTTTTCGGCTGTGGAGCCGGTCAAGGGCTGGAACCAGTGCGTAAAGTGCGTTGCACCGCGGTCGATAGCCCACTTTTTCATGGCGTGAGCGACTTCGCCTGCGATGCTCGGATCAAGCGGTGCACCACCGTCAATCGTAGCGAACAACTTTTTGCAAATTTCTTTCGGGAGGTAGGCGCGCATTGCGTCTGCGTTAAACACGTCCTCGCCGTAAAAGTCGAGGCTAGCGGGTGCTGCGGGGAGGTTCGCGCCGGCATTTTCGCTGGCGATTTCCTTGATGGCTTTCAACCTATATTCGTTGCTCATGGCAAACTCCTTATGAATTTTTTGATTTTCGCTGCCTTAAATGCAAAAAACGTGCCAAAAATCTGTTTTGCTTGTAAAAACGCGGAATTTGCTCAAAAAATGCAAAAAAGACGTACTTTGAGATACGCCTTTCGCTCATGTGAAGATTACAAAATTTGGAAAATTAATGGATGATTTACAAAATGTGTAAATGAAGCGTGGCCGCAGTTCTTTTCACACTTACATTGTCTCCCCGGCCTCAGTGTCGTTTTTTTTTTTCATGTACCCCCTTACATCTGTCACCCCGGACTCCGTTCCGGGGCCAGCTTTCTTCATCAATACCGATGCCGGAACGGTGTCCGGCATGACAGCAACACTTACTTTTACATTTTTTGTATTTAAAGATGCTTGTACATTCCCTCATCTTTAGAATCGGTGTTCCTTGCAGTGCTGCATGGCTTCTTTGAGGTTTTGGAACATGGGCTTTTCGAACTTTTCGTAGCCGACTTTCGTGAGTCCGTCGTAGAAAAACATTCCGGGGGTCTTGCTGGCTGCTTCGTCGCCCATGCGGGAAATGTCTTTGTCTGAAATTCCTTCGGGCAATATGTCGCTGTAATCTTCTTTGAATGGCTTGCGATTATAGAAAATGTTTTCTAAAAAATCGTCCAAGTCGTTTTCTGCTTTTTGCCTAAAGAAGTAAAAGTATCCTTCGCGGTTCCAACCGTGAAATTTTAAGTCTTCGGCAACAATGATGTCAAGGCCGTGTGTAACGGTTTCGCAGCCGCCTTCCTTGTGGTTGAATTTTTCGCATGAATAAAATGGGGCCTTGAGTTGCGGGGCAGAATAATCATCGTATTTGCAGCGAGTGCTGTCTGTATAGCAAGGCAGGTAATCGAGGCTTGTTCCGTAGGATATTTTGGGGAGGTTCGTGGCAAAATTCAGATAAAATTTTCCGTCAACGTGATAGCATTCCAAACTTTCGTCGATTCCTGAAGTTTGTCCGTGAACGGGAATCGTATTTTTGCTAGCGTAGTTCTTGATTTCACAACCCCCTTTCCAATCATCCCTGTAACAAGGAATCCAGTTTGGATTTTCAAGTTTCGGGATAATTTTTTGATCCTCGTCGTCATCAAAATTTTGTTGCAATTCGTAGCTTTCAGGAATGATTCGCTTTTCTTTTTTGAAATCGGGTTTGCATTTTCCGATAAGCTTTGCCTTGATGGTACGCGATTGATGCGCGGCTTCAAAATGCGGACAAACGCAGACGAGGTCTGCCATCCAATAGCCGGTAAATACTTTATTATAAAAACGCTTTAGGAATTTCTCTGCCGAGTCTCTTTCGTACAGGGATGCGTCGATGGATGCGTAATTCCATTCCAGTTTAGGAACCGCGAATTTTTTTAGAGAATCTTTGGCGGATAAGGTGTTTGTGCGACATTGCTTGTCGATATCCCTTGGATTTCCTAGGTCGTAGTTGAATCGCTTAAAGTTGCTTCGTTTATCGCCTTCAAAACTGGGCCAAAGTGAGTGAACCCAGAAGTGGTGCTCGCAATCGATAGAATCAGGAATTGCTTGTTTCCCTGGTTGCGGTTTTAAATCGGAGAGTGGTTGCTGTTCATCGAGCAGCAACAATCTGTAATGACTCTCGTCTTCGAAAGAGGCACAGAATTGAACGGGGCTTTTACTCCAAGCAGATTCCGCTAGGAATACGAAAAGAAAAATCATCACGAATATAGGCATTGCTCTGTATTTCATTTGATAACCTTCCTTTCGATGCAGAATTTTTGCCAATTCTTATTGGTATAGTAGTCGTAATTCTTCCCATGTATTTTTAATTCGCTGTTGCTCCACGGCTCTATTGCAGGTTGTTTTTTCTTGTTGAATTTGGTTTTGGACGGGCATTTTCCTGTAATCAAAATTTCGTATTCGATATGCTTGTTTACTTTGTCAAAGTTGCATTCCATGGAAAGGTCCCATGTAATTGGAATGTTCTTGCCGTAGAGTTGCTTTAGCTGTGGCGTTGTGACGGAAAAGGCGGTGTCGGCTGATAAATCAATGTATTCGGGAAGGATTGCTGTGTTGTTTCGACGCCAATAACTTTGCCCGTGGCATGTGTCTTCTTCTACAAAATGGCCTAGCTTGAATTTGCCAATTTCTGTGAAGTCCCATGCTGTAATGTTTTCCATTTTAGCGGTGCCACTGCAGTAAATGTCGCTGTATTGGTTACCGTCAGATGTTCCAAATAGCGTTACCTTTGGAATATTTTCAAATGTTTCGGTGCGGTGAAGAATTGGTTGCTTCCCTTCGATGAGGCAATAGTAGGCGACCTGCATGGATTTTACGCATGGGCCGACGAGCAAAACATCGAATTCCTTTTCTTTGTGCTTTACTTTGTGGCCGTTGCAGTTGCTCTCGCTTTGGCTTCCGCGGAAAATTTTTCCGTAAAACTTGGGAAGGATTTCTTTTGCATTTTCTAGATGGTAAACATTGCTTTCAAGAGATGAATCAATCAGGTTTCGAGGAAAATTGTTGAATGTAGTTTGGCTGTAGCTCCGCGATATTTCAATGCCTTTTGCTTTATGAATAAGTGATGTCTTGTAGCTGTTGTCGCTCGTGAAAGTGATGCAATAGGCAGGAATGTTGTCTGGAATTTCGCTTGAAGTTGCGAATGTGAATAGAACGCAGATGCCTAGAAATAGAGTGGAGATAAATGCTTTGCTTGTCATTTTTTACCTCCAATCTGAACCGAATTATTCAAAGGTCGTTCTTTGCAAGTTTTGATGGCGTCTTGCATTGAATTAAGCTTTATGTCGATTCGGCCTTCTTTTTTAGTGCCCGAGAATAATTGCATTCCTTTTGCGTTTTGAACAGATGATGTGCTGAGTGCTATAGCGTCTTCTTTTGAAAATTTCCATGGTAATATAATTGTGTAATTGATTTTGTGAGTTCGTTCCTGTTCCGCCCTCTCCATGAATCGCGAAACATTGTTTTCTGATTTCATGTCAAGGTAAAGTTGTAATGCGTCGAGATTCCATTCTGTCAATTGACCCTTTTCGTTGAAAACGAGCGAAAGCCCTTTTTCTGAAACAGGGCATCCCATAGCCGTGGTTTCGGTGTTTTTGCAAAAATGAAAATGGTATGGACTACGCGTTTCACTATCTTGCTTAATGATTGCTTGTTGACAGTTTAAGCTGTCTATGTAGCATCTTATCGAGATGGGGTGTTGCGTCATGGAGTCGATGACTTGTTCCGGGATGGATGTTTCGACAACGATGTAGGCTTCGTTTTTATACCGGTAGCAGCTGATGTCGCGTTCTAAGGCTTTGGGTTGTTCTAGAGCGGGGAGTTCCGAACGGCTTGCGTAGAGGTTGCTTGGATGGCAGATTCCTTTGTCGTCGGGAGTGTAGCACTGAAAAATATCGTCGGGGCCTTTAGAAGGAATTTTTATACCGCAGATTGTCTTTGTGGCAATTCCTCCGCCTCCTCCGCCCAATAGGCCTACCAGATCGTCGCATTTAATATCTCCGGGCTCTAGCCAATAGTCATGTGCGAAAAGCGGTGCCGTCAGCATCGCGAGCGTGAGAATGACGTGCAAGGTTAGACAGCACGAACGCTTGCGTTCGTATTGGATAACCGCATCAGTCATGCCTTGAAGAGGAATGACTCCGTGAAAAATTCCCCTAGTATTTCGCATGGTGTTAATATACAAAGGAAATTCTTTTCAATTCGGATTTTTCCCGATTTGTCAGTGTTTTTTTACGTTTTATCGTATTTTGTTTTAAATCGCTTGAAATCGGTGGTGTAATTAATATATTCTCCTTTGTTATGAAGTTGGATGTAATTCTTATAGCTCTTGCTCTTGTTTTTTCGGGATGTGCGATTCATCCGCCTTCTGCTGCCGCTTTTATGGAAAAAGGTGATGGCGATTTGCAGAAAAATGTAAGTGTTTCGGGAGTCTGGGGCACAAAGGGCGACGGACATTACGAATCTTATGTAACGATAAAGAGAAGTCCTTTGCCAAATGAAGATTACAGTTACAACAATATGGAATGGAATTTTCAGGCGAGCTTCGATATTCAAAAGCAAATTGGAAGTTTTAAAATTGGAGGCGGATTGGATTGGCTCACGCCTTTTTTACAATTTGGTTTTGTGTCGGATTATTTTGGCGTGATGGGGTGGAGCAATTTGTGCTTGTGGAGATTTGAAAAAATAGAGCATGATTTGCAATGGGGTGGCGGTATTACAATTATTGAACAATTGCCTTTTTACTCCCGCAAGCTTCGTGTCGGCCTTACTCAACATATATCTAGAAATGGACGCGAGGCTTATCAGAACAAAATTGGAGAACTTTCGGCGACGCCTGCTCCCGTCTTTTACGATGAAATTGGCGGTGGAGCCTATGTTGCGGGAATTGTCGGCAAACGTCTTGGCATGGGGCTTGAATTCCGTTATGGTCGTGATTTGACTTACAAGGTCGTAGAGGGGGATGGTGAGCGGTCTATGAACCGCTTTACGCTGACGCTCAATCTCCAGTGGTGGTAAATGACTATGCATCGTAGTTTATTTTACGTAAATTGTAAAAATGCGCCGTTGTTTTTCAAATTATGTAATTGACGAGTAGGCATTGCTGTTCGGATTTTAATCCTAAAACCCCTTCTTTTACATTTTTGACCGCTTTTTCAATAATTGATGGGCTGTTTTTGATTTTTTGGCACGATTTTTGCATAAAGGTATCGCAAAAATTGAATGCGCGATTTGCGCAGAATGCTGAAAGGAATTTTATGAACGCTCAAGCACTTTACAATCCGACCTATGAACACGACGCCTGCGGTGTCGGCTTGGTCGCCAATATTAATAATGTCGCCTCGCACCAGATTGTGTTGCAGGGAATTACCGTTCTTAAAAGACTCATGCACCGCGGTGCAGCAGGTGGAGACCCGGAAACCGGAGATGGTGCGGGTCTTTTGCTTTCTATGCCGCATAAGTTTTTCCGTAAGCTTTATCCGGAACTTCCGTCGCGTTATGGCGTAGCGATGTTCTTTGTTGAAAATACGCTCGAAGCGAATGCTTTTGATGCTGAAATTACGAAGGTTGCTTCTGCCGAAGGCGTGCCTGTTCTCCAGTTCCGCGATGTGCCGGTGAATGCCGCAAAAATCGGTCGCACGGCTCGCGAAACTTTGCCGCACATCCGCCAAGTGTTCTTCGACGGTTCTGCTTTTGAAACCGACCAGTCTTTCGATATTAAGCTTTATGTGGCCCGCCGCTTGATGGAAAAATCTTGCAAGGGATTGTATGTTTGCAGCTGCAGCCGCAAGAGCATTGTTTATAAGGGACTTTTGCTTGCAAGTCAGATTGAAGGCTTCTACAAGGACTTGAACGATCTCGATTTCGAATCTCCGATTGCGCTTGTCCACCAGCGTTATTCCACGAACACGTTCCCGACTTGGCCGCTTGCTCATCCGTTCCGCTACTTGGCGCACAACGGAGAAATTAATACGCTTCGCGGAAACCTCAACAGCCTGCGCGCTCGCGAACCGCATTTAAAGAGCGAAATTATCGGTGATGACTTGCAGAAGCTTTTGCCGCTTATTCCGGGTGGCCAGAGCGACTCCGCCAGCCTCGATAACATGTTTGAGCTTCTCGTCGCTGCGGGCCGTAGCCTTCCGCATGCGATGATGATGCTCATGCCGCAGGCTTGGGGCAAGAAGCATTACTTGGGCCGCGACGTGCGTGGCTTCTTCGAATACGAATCCATGCTCATGGAACCGTGGGACGGTCCGGCCGCTGTCGCGTTCAGCGATGGCGTGAATGCGGGTGCAATCCTCGACCGCAACGGCCTCCGTCCGGCACGTTACACTTTATGTAAAGATGGTCTCTTCGTGATGGCTTCTGAAACGGGCGTGCTCGACCTCCGCGATGACGAAGTCGAAGAAAAGGGCCGCCTCAAACCGGGTGAAATCATTTACCTCGACCTCGAAAATCACCGCATCTTGAAGAACGCCGAAATGAAGGCTCAGGTGGCCCGCAGCAAGCCTTACCGCCGTTGGGTTTCCGAAAACAAGATGAGCGTTCGCGGTCTCTTTAGCGAAATCAATCCGTCCGATGTGCCGGATGATATTCTCGTGCAGCAGAAGCGTTTCGGTTATTCTGCCGAAGACTTGTCTGTGATTTTGAAGCCGATGGCAAAGACGGGTGCCGAACCGATTGGTTCTATGGGTAACGATGCGGCCCTCGCCGTGCTTTCGGACAAGCCGCAGCCGCTGTTCAACTACTTCAAGCAGCTGTTCGCCCAGGTGACGAACCCGCCGATTGACCCGATCCGTGAAGAACTCGTGATGAGCTTGACAACTTACATCGGCAACCACGGCAACATCCTCGAAGAAACGCCGGAACAGGCTCACCTCATCAAGATTCCGCGCCCGATTGTGACCGAAGACGAAATCCGTCGTTTCGAGAATATCGGTGACAAGGCGTTCAAGGCGAAAGTGCTTAAGATGCAGTTCCCGCTCGGTGGTAACGGCGAAGTGCTGGAAGCCGCCTTGCAGAACCTCGCGGGCGATGCCGTGCGTGCGGTGAACGATAACTTTGATATCATCGTGCTTTCGGACAAAAACATTGACTGGGGCTATGTGCCTATACCTTCGCTCCTTGCAACAGCATGTGTAAACCGTGCTCTTGTTGAAGCGGGTGTCCGTCCGGAAATCGGTTTGATTGTGCAGTCCGGTGAAGTTCGCGAAGTGATGCACTTTGCGTTGCTCCTCGGTTTCGGTGCGACGGTCATCAACCCGTATCTTGCTTTCCAGAGCATTACCAACATGTGCCACAACGGCGACTTGGATGTGGATCCGGTGACGGCTGCTGCAAATTATGTAAAGGCTGTCGATAAGGGTCTTTTGAAGATCATGTCGAAGATGGGTATTTCGACGCTCCGCAGCTACCGCAGTGCCCAGATTTTCGAAGCGGTGGGCTTGAACCACGAACTCGTTGAAAAGTTCTTGCCGGGTACGGCAAGCCGCATCGAAGGTATCGGCCTCGAAGAAATTGCCCACGAAGTTGGCGAACGCCAGAAGATTGCATTTGCCGATGCTAGCAAGGTGCTCCAGTCGGGTGGCCAGTACGCATTCCGCAAAGAAGGCGAAAAGCACTTGTGGACTCCGCAGTCCTTGGCGGCATTCCGTCAGGCGGTGCAGGGGAGCGATTACGAAAAGTTCAAGGTCTATAGCAAGCTCATCAACGACCAGTCGGAACGTCAGGCTACTTTGCGCGGACTCTTCAAGTTCAAGCAGACGACTCCGATCGATATTTCCGAAGTCGAAAGCCGCGAATCGATTATCCATCACTTTGTCGCTGGTGCCATGAGCCTTGGTTCTTTGAGCCCGGAAGCCCACGAAACGATTGCTATTGCCATGAACCGCATCGGAGCCATGAGCAACTGCGGTGAAGGTGGTGAAGACCCAGACCGCGATACTCCGGCGGCAAACGGCGATATCCGTAGCTCTGCAATCCGTCAGATTGCTTCGGGCCGCTTTGGCGTAACGATTGACTATCTCCGCCATGCAAAGGATTTGCAGATCAAGATGGCGCAGGGTGCAAAGCCAGGTGAAGGCGGACAGTTGCCGGCTCACAAGGTGAACGAATTTGTGGCCCGCATCCGTCACTCGATTCCGAATGTCTCTTTGATTTCTCCGCCGCCGCATCACGATATTTACTCGATCGAAGACTTGGCCCAGCTTATTTACGATTTGCGTAATGCGAACCCGAAGGCCCGTGTCTCGGTGAAACTTGTGTCCGAAGTGGGCGTGGGTACGATTGCCGCGGGTGTCGCGAAAGCTCATGCCGATGTAGTGCTCATTTCTGGCCACGATGGTGGTACGGGTGCTTCTCCGCTTACTTCTATCAAGCATGCCGGCCTCCCGTGGGAACTCGGTATTGCCGAAGCGGAACAGACGCTTGTGCTCAATGACTTGCGTGGCCGCGTCAAGCTCCAGGTCGATGGTCAGCTCAAGACGGGCCGTGACGTTGTGGTGGCAGCTCTCCTCGGTGCCGAAGAATTTGGATTTGCGACAAACTTGCTCGTAAGCCTTGGCTGCGTGATGGACCGTAAGTGCCATACGAACCAGTGCCCGATGGGTATTGCAACGCAGGATGCTGAATTCCGCAAGCGTTTTGCAGGCAAGCCTGAATACGTCGAAAACTTCCTCTACTTTATTGCAGACGAAGTCCGTGAAATCCTTGCAAGCCTTGGCCTCCATTCTCTCGAAGAAGCCTGCGGCCGTAGCGACTTGCTCGAACGCGACCAGGCGATTGCGTTCTACAAGGCTCGCAATCTTGACTTCTCGAAGATTTTCGAAACAGTCAATGGCGGCGTGAAGTCTTACGACAAGAAGTACGTCAAGGAAGAACTTGTCAACTTCGACCGTCGCGAACTCTTGCCGTTCGTGCAGGATACGCTTGATAAGGGCGCTTCTGTGGAACTTTGCACTGTTGTTCACAATACCGACCGCACGGTGGGTACGGAACTTTCTGGCGAAGTCGATGAACACTTTGGCGTGAAGGGCCTCCCCGAAGACACGATCAAGATTCACTTGCAGGGTGTCGCGGGACAGAGCTTCGGTGCGTTCCTCGCTCCGGGTATTACGCTTGACCTCGAAGGCGAAGCGAACGACTTTATGGGCAAGGGCCTTTCGGGTGGTAAGATTGTCGTGCGTCCGCCAAGCAATGCAAGCTTCAAGGCCGAAGAAAACGTCATTGCAGGTAACGTTATCGGTTACGGTGGAACGAGCGGAAAGATTTTCATTAACGGTCTTGCTGGTGAACGCTTCGGTATCCGCAACTCCGGTATGCTCCTTGTCTCGGAAGGCGTGGGCGACCACGGTTGCGAATATATGACGGGTGGCCGCGTGGTCGTGCTCGGTCGTGTAGGCGTGAATTTTGCGGCAGGTATGACGGGCGGATTTGCTTACGTCTATGACGAAACGGGTCACTTTGACTTGAGCTGCAACGTGGATTCCGCTGACCTTGAAAGCGTGCTCCCCGGTACCGAAAGCGAACGTGAATTGATGGACATCATCCAGCAGCATGTTCAGGCGACGGGCAGCGAAAAGGGCAAGCGCATTCTTGAAAATTGGAATAGCGAACGTCCGAAGTTCGTGAAGATATTCCCAATCGATTACCGCAATGCTTTAATGAAAGGAGGTAGGTAATAGGTGATAGGTATTAGGGCAAATAATCGCGACTTCGTCGCCCGTTATAGATGCACTATGTGCATGATACTTTAACCTAAAACCTGTAACCTGAAACCTAAAACCTGAGGTCTCTATGGAACAAGTAACCCGAATTCAAGACATTTACCGCCCTGTCGAAGAGCGCATCAAGGACAACAACGAAGTCGAGCGTAAACTCACTTCAATGGAAGTCATTAGCCAAGCTGGCCGCTGCCACAGTTGCGGAATTCCGTTCTGCCACGGTGCGGGCTGTCCGCTCGGAAACCTCATTCCAGAATTCAATGCGGCAATAGCCATAGGGAATGCGGAACGTGCTTACGATATCATCAGCAAGACAGCGTTTTTCCCGGAGTTTACGGGGCGTGTGTGTCCTGCACTTTGCGAATCCGCCTGTACCGGCAACGTGCATAACGACCCGGTGATGGTGCGTCAAATCGAGAAGTTCCTCATCGAAACGGCGTTCGAAGAAGGCCGCGTGGTACTTCCCGAAGCGGAACCCAACGGAAAATCTGCTGCGGTCATCGGTTCTGGTCCTGCGGGTCTGTTTGCTGCCGAAGCACTTCGCCGTAAAGGTTTTGCTGTTACCGTTTATGAAAAACGCGAAAAGGCGGGTGGCCTGTTGCGTTACGGCATTCCGAACTGGAAACTCGATAAATCTGTAATTGACCGTCGTATTGCTCTGCTCGAAGCCGCCGGAATCAAGTTTGTTTACAATACCGAAATAGGGAAGGACATCGCGGCGGAATACATCCACAAGAATTTTGATGAAGTCTTCCTTGCTATTGGTACTCCGAATGCGCGCGACCTGAAAATCCCTGGCCGCGATGCCGAAGGCATTTTCCTTGCACTCGACTTTTTGCATGGTGCCGAAAAACCGGGCGAAACGAATCCTGAAAAGTTCTCTGCCAAGGGCCGCAATGTTCTCGTGATTGGCGGTGGCGATACGGGTAATGACTGCGTGGGTAAGGCTATTCGTGAAGGTTGCGAAAGCGTTTTGCAGGTGGAATTCATGCCGAAGCCGCCTGAGGAACGTTCTCCGTCTACGCCGTGGCCGGATTGGCCGTACATGTTGCGTACAAGCTATGCACAGCACGAAGGTGGTGAACGCCGCTGGAATGTTTCTTCCAAGCAGTTTATCGTGAAAGACGGTCGCGTTGCTGGCGTGGAAGCGGTTCGCGTGGAATGGGAAATGTCCCCGCAGGGTCGCCCGCTTAAGCCGAACGAAGTTCCGAATTCTACCGAAGTCATCGATACGGATTTGGTGGTGCTCGCTATGGGCTTCACTGGAGTCCCGGCCGAAGGCATCGTGAACGATTTGGGCCTCACGCTTACGCCGCGTACAGCGATTATTCAGGATCCCTCTCGCCATATTTATGCGGTGGGTGACTGTGCGAATGGTGCATCCCTTGTGGTGCGTGCCATGGCCGATGCGAAAGCGAAAGTGGCTTCGATCAAGTAGTTTGAATCATTAAACTGCGTTGAATAATTAAACTGCGCACAAAATTATGTTTGGATTTTATCGTTTTGCTGCTGTATCTTCGATTTTAAAAGTTGCGGATACAGCCTTCAATACCGAAGAAATCATCAAAAGCGCAAATATTGCCGTCTCCAATGGGGCGGCTTTTGTCGTTTTTCCTGAACTTTGTATTACCGGATACACTTGCAGCGACTTGTTCCATCAGGAATTATTGTTGCAGAACAGCACCCGTGCACTGTTGAAAATTGCGGAATCTTTTAAGGATTCTGATGCGATTGTTGCGGTGGGCTTGCCTTTGCGAATTATGGGGCGTTTGTATAACTGCGCAGCTTTTGTGCAACGTGGGCGAGTCGTGGCGATTACGCCGAAAATCCATTTGCCGAATCAGCGTGAATTCTATGAAAAACGATATTTCTCCAGCGGTCGTGACTTGTTGCGCGGGGCGTGGGGCGCTTCGGCAGGGAATGTCGCGGGTGCCGTGACGTGTACGATAGACGGCGTGGGCGAGGTTCCTGTTACGAATTTCTTCACGGTGAAGGGCAATGGCTCCGAGGTCCGCATTGGTGTTGAACTTTGCGAAGACTTGTGGACTCCGGCGCCGCCGAGCGGTGAACTCGCTTTAGCCGGTGCAAATGTGATTGTGAACTTGTCTGCAAGTGATGCGCTTGTGGGCAAACGCGATTACCGCCGTAATTTGGTGATGAACCAATCGGCGCGTTGTATGGCGGCGTATGTTTATGCTTCTGCAGGTGTGCATGAATCGACGACGGACATGGTCTTTAGCGGTCATTTGATGGTTGCCGAAAACGGTAGCATGATTGCAGAAAACAAGCCGTTTTCTCGTGAGACTGAAATTGTCTATGCCGATGTGGACGTAGAACGCTTGAATATGCAGCGGTTGAGCGAAGGCTCGTTCCAAGATTTTGATAGCCGCAGTTTCTATGCACGTGCAGCAAGTTTTGAATGTCTGCGTCCGCTTGAAAAATTGCAGTATCGATTTGTTTCGCCAATGCCGTTTGTGCCGGGTTCGCAAGAAACGCGAGACCAGTCGTGTACAGAAATTTTCAATATCCAATGTGCGGGCCTTGCAAAACGCCTTGAAGCTTCGCATTCCAAGCGTGCCGTGATTGGCCTTTCTGGCGGTCTCGATTCGACGCTCGCGCTTTTGGTGGTGGCAGAAACGTTCAAGCTGTTGAAACGCCCGGCTTCAGAAATTCTGGCGCTTACCATGCCTGGCTTTGGAACGACAAAACGCACAAAGAATAATGCGGTTGAACTTGCAAAACTTTTAGGTGTTGAACTCCGCACTGTCGATATTCAAAAAGCTTGTCTGCAACATTTTGACGATATCGGCCATGACCCGCAAAAGCTCGATGTGACTTACGAGAATGTGCAAGCGCGCGAACGCACGCAAATTCTTATGGATATTGCGAATAGCGTTGGTGGAATCGTCATCGGTACGGGCGACCTCTCCGAAATTGCGCTTGGCTGGAGCACGTACAATGCCGATCACATGTCGATGTATGCGGTGAATTGCGATATTCCCAAAACACTTGTCCGCCATATCGTGAGTTGGTACGCGGACCGCGCGAACTTCTTTGTCGAAAATAAAACTGCTGCAGCTAATGCGGCGGTCTTGACGGCTGCTGGGGATGCCGCGGATTCATTTGCTGCGAACGAAACTGCCGCGCATCTCGCCGCAGTCCTTCGCGATATCTTGGATACGCCGGTGTCGCCGGAACTTTTGCCTGCCGACAATAACGGACAAATTGCACAAAAAACCGAAAGCATTCTAGGCGCTTACGAGATTCACGATTTCTTCCTCTATCATTTTGCAAAGTACGGTGCAACTCCCAAGAAACTTCTGTTTTTGGCGAAGTTCGCATTTGCTGGTAAATTTACGGATGAAGCCATCGAGAAAGCCCTCGCTGTTTTTGTCCGTCGATTCTTTACTCAACAATTCAAACGCAGTTGCATCCCAGATGGTCCGAAGGTCGGAACGATATCGCTATCGCCCCGCGCCGATTGGCGCATGCCCAGCGACGCCTCGTTTGCGGATTGGATGTAGGGCTGAATAAACTCTTACCAACAGGATGGTTGCCATCACAACCATTCTTCGTTTGCTATATTGTTCACAGTTAGCAGATGGCTGGCCTTGCTCAATAAAGAGCCGTTTTCTATATCAAAATAGGAACGGCTCTTTTTTGTTTTGCCACAAATTGTACAACATAAACAAAGGAGAAAAATGGTGACAAACCATATCCCGTTCGAAGAACTTCCCATCACGAACCGTTTCATGTTCGCGCTTGTGTTCTGCCACAATAAACAATGTGTAATTTGAGGTGTGAAGTGTGCAATGAAAATTGGATTTCCATCAAGGATAATCAATATTTTAATGTTGAGTGGCGTGCAAGCCGAATGTTGCAAAATAAACTTGTTTGTTTTTATTACTGAGGTGAAGACGCTGACGCTGGAAGCGTCAAACGCAGAACCGATTTACACGAGAAAATTGCGGAAACCCTCCGTTTAATTGGTGTCTCGACAGAAGGTGTCGCAGTTGTTCTCGATCTTTTTAGGCCATCTTGCCGAAAATATAAAAGAGTATGAATAGCGGCACTATGAAAATCCAAACACCTTGGAAATAATGTTTCAAGTCTGCGTCGCTCATCGTTGAATGGTCTATTAGCGCAATGACCAAATACCAAAGCCCTACATGAGCCCATGTGGTTAACCCGCCTGCAAAAATGATGCGTATCAAGAAAAATCCGAGTGTAAATCCTACGATGGTAGGTGCTACCGCCGTTAATGAATGCTGTATAGCTTGCATGAACCATGGGCCGCGAACACGATAGCTGATATGGCCAAGTCGTCCATTGTCGTTTTCGAACATGCAAATTTCGCGAACTTGAGCTCCGGTAATCACGGCAAAGCACAGATGGGCCATTTCATGAACAAATGTTCCTGGAAAAGTCAGAAAGTTCACGAAGAAATAAGCGAAGTCATAATTAATTTTTTTGAGAAGCTCAATTTGCAAACGTTCCAATCCAAAAAGCAGTAGTCCTGCAATGACTGGGGAGAGTATTGTTACTACTGTCAATATTGCACTGATTCCGGCTAAGGCGCCAAATCCATTGCCCCAGCCAAACCATGCGATAATCTGTTGCATCAATGAGATCATTGCCTAATCGTTAATTCCTATCTTTAAATTATTTGTAGATTACTTCTGTCGCTTTGGGCAATATGTAAAAAGACCGCTTTAGAAGCGGTCTTTAAAACTCTTGTTTTACGAGGATTAGAATGCGTCTGCTGCGGATTCGCTAGCTTCTGCGATAACTTCAGCACTCGGTGCGACTTCGGCAGCAGCAGCCTTTACGGCATCTGCTGTGACATCGTTAACGCCTTTTTCGACCATCTTGAGCTTATGTTCCTTGAAACGGTTCATAGCGATAGTCGTGGGCTTCTGCGTGAGCTGGATATAACCCTGCTTGGACTGATTGTTAATGAAGCGAGCTTCGTGAGCCATCATAACGACAGCACGGAAAACCGAGCCTTGGCATTCTTCACTAGCATAGATATCATCAAGATAAACTCTTTGAGACTCAGCCATTTGGGTACCTCGAAAAATTTTAGAAGAGGGAGAGGGATTCGAACCCTCGTTACCGTAAGGTAAACACGCTTTCCAAGCGTGCGCCTTCAACCACTCGGCCATCCCTCCATTAGGATGTGCGCCAATTATAACTAATTATTTTTCATTTGTCAAGGGATTTTGGCCTAAAAATCAAAAAAAAATCAATTTTTTTGATTTTTAGGTATGAGGTATGGGCACGGACCTTGCGGTCCTTTGAGCTATGGGTTTTTATAATCGCACCTTCGGTGCCTAACTTCTTCTCAAAAGGCTTGTGAAACAAGCCGACCCCATAGCCCAGAGCGAAGCGTGCTCATAGCTCAAAGCGTAGCGACCTCAAAGTGCGAAGCACGACACCATAGCTACAACTTGCTCAGTTCATCCCACACGACTTGCATCAAGGGTTCCAGCGTCTTGGGCGTGAAGTCGAACTTGATGTTTGCCGTTTTGAACAGTTCTGGAATCGGACGGCTGCTGCCGAGGCTTTCGGCCTTGAACAAGTCGTCGATTGCCTTTTGCGGATCCTTCTTGAAGTTAGTCCAGACTTGCAATGCTCCGATTTGCGCAATGCCGTATTCAATGTAATAGAACGGACATTCAAACAAATGAAGCTGCTTCTGCCAGAGGTTGCGGCGGACTGCTTCAAGCCCACTGTAATCGACTCCGGCATCGTAGCGGTCCATGATTTCGCTCCAGATGTCGCTGCGGTCTTCGGCGGTATGCTCCGGGAAGTTGTACAGGCGATGCTGGAAGCTGTCGATGCTTGCGACCCACGGGAACAGCCAAATTACGTCGGCAAGTTCGCCTTCGGTGCTGCGGACAATCGCTTCGTTGTCGTCGCCGTAGAACGGCTTGAGGTTCGACATGCCGATGAGTTCCATGCTCATGCTTGCGACTTCGGCGAATTCTGCCGGTACGTCGCGGTAAGCGAAAATCGGCTGCTTTGCGAGGGCAAACTGGTGGAACGAATGTCCGGATTCGTGCAACAGTGTGTAAATGTCGCGGTCCGTCTTGGCGGAGTTCATGAAGATGAAGGGGAGGCGGCTTTCGTCAAAACCGATTTGATAACCGCCTGGAGCCTTGCCGAGTCTGCTGTCCGGGTCAATCAGCTTTTTGGCCTGCATTTCGCGGGCCCACTTGCCTGCTTGCGAATGGATGCTCTCGAAAATGCTATCGACTTTTTCGATGAGTTCTTCACCGCTCTGGTACGGCGTGAGTGGCGGCCTGCTAAGCGGATCCACATCCAAGTCCCACGGGCGGAGCTTTTCTAGCCCCATCTTCTTTGCTCGGCGCTTGTACATTTCCTTTTGCAACGGGAGCACAAGTTTTTCAATGCTTTCGTGGAAGTTTTCACAATCGGCGGGGGTGTAGTCAAAACGATGCTTTGCAAGGAATATGTAGTCTATGAAATCCTTGCAGTGGGCATTCTTTGCAATCTGCTTGCGGATTTTAAATAACTTATCGTAGGATTCGTCAAGTGCAACTTTGTCTTGGAGACGGTGTTCCCACATGACGCGCCAAGCACGTTCACGGAGGTCGCGGTCGGTCTTTTCCATGTAGGCGGCGAGCTGCTGCATGGTCTTGACTTCGCCATCGAATTCGACGCTCATGCCACCTGTAATTTTCTGGTAGGCCTGAATGGCTTTATTCTCTTCGGTTTCAAGCGGAATGTTGTCCGGGGAGAACAAGTCCAGCGAAACCTGCACGCCTTTGAGCCATTCGCCAAATTCACCTTTGAGGGCGTCTTTGGACGGATGGGCCATCAGTTTGCGGTTCAGCTTGTCGTCGTATTCAATCATCAACGGTTGAATGTTTTCTACAAAATCCGAATAGGCCTTGGCGGCTTTCTCGTCGCGGGTGTCGCATGTCATCGCCACGTAACGCCTGCTACTGACTTCGCCAAGAACAGATTCCAGTTCGCTCCAGTCCATCACCCATTTGCGGAGTTTATCTGCATTAACGGGAATGTCGCGTTGCAGGAGCGTACGGTATAATTTCGAAATTTCTTTTTCGTCATCCGGATTCAAATTTTCCGGAACAAAGTTGCGTTTTGCCATTATTTTGTCAAGTCTTTATAAATTCAGAAGTTTACCCAGTTTGCCAATCCAGTCGTTCACGAGCAGCTTCATGAGCTTGTCGCGGATGATATCTTCAAGCTTTTTGACATCTTCCGGAGTGACTTCTTTTGTGATGCTGAAATCCTGCGTAACGGACTTTCCGCCAGCAGTGAGGGACACGTCGATAAAACCAGCGATGCCGTAGCTTCTGACTTCGTTGAGCTTGAAAACGCGCATGTCTATCGGGAATGCGGCGATTAAGTGCATGTCGTTGTCGCCCGGAGCTAGTTTCAGAGAGTCCTTGAGCGTCAGCGGGAGCGTGATGAGCGTATCGAACTTCAATTCAATTTTAAGATTGTTTATCCATAACGTGTCTTGTGTCTTGTTATTGGCGTTCAAGAAAACGTCAAAGTTGACATGACCCAGTTCCGTCGTGATAACACCTTGAGACAAGTTCTTTACCAGCTTGACTGCATCCGGGTTCGGGATGAATCCTTTGAGTCCATTCTGGACGAGATTCATAATCGCCGGGTCAATTTCTATGGAATCGTAGGTGAGATCCTTGTATTCCATTTTCGTTTGGATGATAATTTTTGCGGCTTGAAGCTTTTGCATAAAAGCACATCCGTTTAGTGTCACTCCCGCAAACAAGAATAAACTTGCGATTGCGATGGATAAAGTGAATCGTGAGAATTTTGTTTTCATTATATCTCCTTTGTCTTACAGCCTTTATTATAAAAAATTATTTCATTCCGGTCTGCTCATTCTGAATTCCATGAGCGTTTGCACAAGCTTTTGATCGTCAATGGGCTTTGCCAAATGACCATCCATGCCTGCCGCAAGTGCGTTTCTCTTGTCTTCTTCGAATGCGTTTGCGGTCATGGCTACAATTGGAATACTTGATTTTTGGGGGTCCGACAGACTGCGTATCTCTCTTGTCGCTTCGTAGCCGTTCATGTGGGGCATTTGGACGTCCATCAGAACAAGTTCATATTCGTTGGAAGGTGCGTCTTTGATTTTTTGGACAGCGACATCGCCATCATTTGCTGTATCGACTCGGACTCCTTTTTCGGTTAGGAGTTCTTCGGCGATTTCACGGTTCATTTCGTTGTCATCGACGAGCAGGATCTTCATGCCCTTGAGTGAAATGGACGTGGGTATCTTCTGGCTTTGCTTGTTGCTGATGAAATCAGTACACCACCTCATCGGGAGGTTAACTGTAATTTTGGTTCCTTTATTTTGTTCTGATTCTATCTCGATGCTGCCGCCCATGATGTCCGTTAACTTTTTGACGATGGTCATGCCAAGACCTGTTCCTTGGATTTGGCTTACGGTAGAAGTCCTTTCACGTGCAAATTCATCGAAGATGTGTTTTTGAAATTCGGGACTCATGCCGATTCCTGTATCTTCGACAGTCAATGCGTAGGTGCTATAACCTTCGCGGTCGCAGGGGTATTCGTTGAATGTGCATGTAATCGAGCCGTTTTCGTCTGTGTATTTGATGGCGTTCCCGATGATGTTTGCTGCAATTTGGTTTATGCGGTCGCTGTCGGTATAGACAAACTTGTGATCGACATTAGCAACCGTGGCAACGAATGTGAGACCCTTGGATTCTGCATGGCTACCGTAGGTAGTCGATAGTGCCATGATGAGTTTTTCAAGATCGCATTTGTGCTCGCTGAGAATGATTTTCCCTGATTCGATACGGGACATTTCTAGGACCTGGTTCACAAGCGACAATAGCTGGCGACCGGCAATATCTATTTTGTCTAGATATTTCCTGACAATTTCGGGTTTGTCGATATGTTTCTTGGCCATGGCGGTAAAGCCTGTCACTGCGTTCATCGGCGTTCTGATGTCGTGCGACATGTTGAATAGGAATGTCGTCTTGGCATTGTTGGCGTTTCGGGCTTCGGTCAAGGCTTTTGTGAGTTTGCGGTTCGCTTCGATTTCTTTTG
>Ga0129307_1001914_pt1 | contig 19191 bp, 11 predicted proteins | sample P1105metagenome_FD_94437 | JGI IMG/M metagenome (GOLD analysis project Ga0129307, IMG submission 94437) | Capybara group fecal microbial communities from Wisconsin, USA - P1105 metagenome | ecosystem: Host-associated > Mammals > Digestive system > Large intestine > Fecal | place: USA: Wisconsin... | reverse complement strand
TCTGGCTGTTCCCCGGCTCCTGCACGTAGTTGTCGGGCGAGAGGAAGCGTCCCAGTGCGTAGTCGTAGAGCCTCCCGTCCATGTTGACGAGGCAGTACTTCGACAGCATCTCGTGGCCGCCGTAGCCACGGAAGAAGCCGATGTCGTTCTTGGTCACGTGCTGTCTTCCCCACGCTTCGTAGCCGGCTTCGAACTTCGTCCCGCCCTCGCCGCTCACAATGTGGGTGACGCTTCCCACGTTGTCGGTGAGCAGGTAGTAGTGGTCGGTCAACGACGAGTCAAGCATGTAGGTCAGCAGCCCCTCCTCCAAATAGTGGTACTTGTGGGTGTGGTTTCCAGCCACCCTCAGCTCGAAATCGTCAAAGTAATAGGTCTTCGCAGCCACCTGCCCGTTGACGGAGTCCACCTGCAGCCACCTTGTCCTGTCGGGGCCGTAGAAGAGCGCTTGCGAACTGTCGGCCTCCACGATGAGCGCGGCCTTGGAGAAGGGGTTGTAGGTGATTTGCTGCGAGGTGGAGGTGATCAGGTAGTCGGTGTTGTCCACCCTGGTGACGGCGTGGGGCTTGGCGCTGAGGTATCCGTAATTGCCCATCCCCGTCTTGGAGAGGATGTTTCCATCGTCGCCGTATGTAATGGCATCCGTCACGGTGTTGCCCTGACTGACGCCGACGAGCCTGTCCATGCTGTCGTAGGTGAACGTCTCCGTCACCCCCGGTGCCCTCACGCCCGTGCGCGACGTCATGTTGCCTGTCGTGTTGTCCCAGGAGAATGCCATGCGGCAGAGCTTGGCGGCATGCCCGTCCCTTCTCACGTATCGCTCCAGCAATTGCCCAGCCATGGAAACGCTGTCGGTGACGGTGGTGTTCCCGTAATGGTACTTGGAGGTTGTTCCATTGAAATCCTGTATGTACCATAGATGCGCGTTGCCGGCCCAGATGCCGTCCCTGTACCCGTTGCCGTCGTATGTGTAGGTGATGGTGAAGTTGGAGGGATATTGGTGGCTTGTCAGTTGGTCCAAGGTGTTGTAATTGTAGGTGTGCCCCATCTCCACCCCGTCGGGGAAGGTGCGTTTGCAGAACACGATGTGCCCGTAAGGATCATACGTGTATTCGTCGGACATACTGCCGGTCTGTATCTTCTCGAGCCTCAGCTTCCCATGTCCCGTTGTTCCGTAAATGTAGGTCGTCGTCACCGTGTCGCAGACGGAGGTTTGCAGCCTTCCCAATGCGTCGTAGGAGTTTTGTGTCAAAACGCCCCTGCCGTCCGTCTGTTGGAGAAGTTTGCCGTCGGCGGAGTATGCGTATGTCGAGACGCCGGCGTCGGGGTCTTCCATCCGGGTTTTCCTGCCTGCATGGTCGTATTGGATGGTGACATTGGAGTTCCCAGAACTGATAGTGACGGGCTTGCCGATGCTGCCGTAGGTGTACTCCACGGACGAGACGGGATCCGTGGAGGAGAGCACGTTGCCCCACGCATCATACGTGGTGGTGTACTCGCGGCCGCCGTGAAGTGCCGTGTGGCTGCGGTTGCCATAAGAATAAGTGGTCACGCCTTGCCCCGTCTTGAACGACCAAGTAACCCTCCCCCTGCTGTCATAGCTGTGCGTCTCCGCATTGACGAGGTTTCCCGTCATTCTTACAACCTGGCTGACGTTGCCCCATGCGTTGAGGGAAATGCTTTCCGTGGACTCCACATTTTTCTTCTCCTTGGTCCATCGGACATGCTCCCTGCCCCGGATGTCGTACCACGTCTTTTGGGGCGCCTTGCCCGCCGCCTCGTGCAGGATGTAATAACGTGACTGGTCCGACGTTCCCCATCCAGAAACGAAGGTTTCGATGTTTCCCATGGGGTGAGTGACCAAGGTGGCGTCGCCCCAATTGTCACGCTGGTATGTGGTGGTGAGCAGGTTGGACGATTCTGCGGCGTCCGTCTCGGTCAGGACGTTTCCCCATGTGTCATAAGTATAGCGTACGTCCTCACCGTTCGGCTCACGATGGCGGCGGGTGACGAATCGCCCGGTGGCATCGAAGACTTGGTTGTCGGAGAACATGCTGACGCCCTGCCCCGTTTTTGACACCGATGTCGCGTTGCCCCATGCGTCGTAGGTGGTGGAGGTGGTGAGGGGCAGCCCCGACCCATGATGCTCCACGACGGAAACCGGGTTGCCCGCCTCACTGTACGTGATGAAGGTGGTGGAGGAATGGCTCGAGTTGTCATCGGAATGCTTTTGGGACTCGACGATTGTCCGGGGCTGCCATCGTTTGCCCTTCCACACATGGTTCGAATATTCGACCTGTTTGTACATGAGCGGGCTGCCATATTCGGTGCGTTCCTCCGTGACATAGCCTTTGGTGACGTCCCAGCCAGTTGTGGTGACGGTCACGTTTCCATCCATGTCCACGTTCCTCTTGGTGACGGGGAACGTCATGTAGCGGCTCGCCGCGTTGGATTGAACGCTGATCGTGGTAGTAGTGGAGTCGTTGTCGTAGCCCATGGAGGTGATGGAATAGGTCAGCGCGGGAACGTAATGGGTGGAGTTCCAGTCCCAAATGCCGGATTGAGTGGTCACCCCCGTGAGGTTGTCACGAACCGCCATGTCGCTGAACCCAAGCAAGCCCTTGCCTTGGAGATGGGCCTTGAGGCCGGCGTATCGGTAGGAGGTGGTGTGCGTACCCGTGAGGCCGTCGTTCCTCGTCACCGTACTGACAAGCGTCAGGGGGAGGTGGATGTTGGCGAGAGGGAATATGCCGTCATAGACTTGCGTGTAGAGGCTGGGGGCGGAAGATACACCATAGGTGAAGCTGGTAGCCGCACCGAGGGCGTCCGTAGCCGCTGTCAGTTTCCCGGAAGAGGGCGTGAACCCCGATGCGTGATAGACGCGTATGTGGCAGCCGTCGCTGTTGGCCGTCGTGTTGGTGTACCAGTCCGAGCCGTTGTTCGCCAGTTCCGGCCATCCGTCGCCGTCGAAGTCGGCCAGCATCACATTCTGCGACCCGGCCTCGTCGATGAGGTGGTATGACCTGACGCGACGCACCTCCGCCAGGGTAGAGCCGTCGGAGACAAGCCATGCGGTGATCGTATGCGTGAATTCGTCGGTGTTCTGCAGGCCTCCGTGATAGTCGAAGCATGCCTTGGATATGACAAGGTCGGTCATCCCGTCGCGGTCGATGTCCATGGGCGTGAGGGTGAAGCGGCGGTTGTCCCTTCCCGTGACCTGGTCGTAGATGTCGTAGGTGATGGCGGTGGAGATGGAGAAGGTGCCGTCGCCGTTGTTGATGGCGAAGCAATAGTCCGGGCTGTTGTCGTCCACATACACGAAGTCCGCAAGGCCGTCGCCGTTGAAGTCGCCCTGCTCCACGCGCCACATGTCGCCGAAGTTGCTGCCTGTTGTGGAATTGGCGTTGGAGAAAATGGCTGAGGCTGTGCTGCCGCTATTGTTGTAAAAGACCTTGTAGCCTCCATCATAAAGTGCTATAATGTCAGGTAGGCCGTCGCAGTTGAAGTCGCCGACGAAGAGGCGCTTCGGGTCTTGCGGCAAGGTGAGGGAGATGTCCACGAGATTGCGTCCGTTCGAAGGAATGCTTAAGGAGATGCCGAGATGGTAATACCCTTGGGATTGCTTTGCTTCCAGACAAGCGACATCCTCAAGTCCGTTACCGTCGAGGTCTCCGGAAACGAAGGGTGGCATTTCCTCCGCCGCCACCAAGGGTAGCTCATATAGGTAGGAGTCCGAGTTGCTGTTCCTGACGTCGTTTCCCATAATGCATCGGAAACGCAAGTAGGGGGAGCCGGAGGGAGAGTCAATGTAGTATGGGATGACGATGTCGTTCAGCCCGTCGCCATCAATGTCGGCCACGGTGTTGCTGCCTATTAGTTCCTTCCAGTTGTCAAAGTCAACTTGTGCTCCCAGGTCATATCTTAGTGCAGGCAGATAGTTTACGCCGCCATCCACATCCCTCACGGTGCGGTGAACATAGACATAGGTGTGACCCTCCCAGGACTGTGAGTTGGGAAAGTTGTAGATATAATGCTTGCAATAGGAGATCCTAACGATGTCGGCCAGACCATCGCCATTGAGGTCGGCGGCAAAAAGGAGCGAATCCTGCTTCTCAACCATAGGGTCGGCATCGTCCGTGCCAACGTTTTTCATCTCCGCCGTCTTGGCGCTTCCCGGCAAAAGGCTCCATCCTAATGTGACGGGGTTCATCTCCTCACCGGCTCCGTTCTTGCAAGTGATGGATGACAAGCGTTCGTATTTAATGGTGGAGCTGTCGGATAGTTGGGCGTAGGCGAGAGCGTATTCGCGGTAAACGGTATTTCCCGTCATCGTCTGGACTCTTTCCAAGCATTTCCTTACGCTTCCTTGCACACCGTCAAACACGAATGAGCGTATCGCGCTTTCATGGACGTTCGTATAGAAGAACCTTATCTGGTTGTCAGCACTTGTTCCCATGTGCGTGTTCATCCCGTACGTGATGGCTTGGGGATAGACGGTTAGGTTGTCATGCATATAGGAATACTCCACATAGTTGCCGTTCGGGTCTTCCTGACGGCTGATATACCAGGAATGGCACCGCAAAACATAGTCGCCATCGACAAATGCGAGGCGGGAGTCGTACGTGGAGCCGTAGAGTGAGACCTTGCCGTCGGGCGTGGACACCTCGAAAGAAAGTGGCCCTGTGTACGAATTGGACGAGGTGACCTTGACCTTTGTGAAGGGGTCCCCTTCCTGCACATAGACGGCACCTAAAGTACCCTCCGTCCCTGACGAGAGCAGCAGACGGCGGCCGTCAAGGAAGAGGGCGTCGCCGGAGTCGTGTTTCACGCCGCGCACAGTTCCGTCATGGTACAGGGTCTTCGTGCCTCGTGTGATGCAACTGATACCCGACACGTTTGTCCCCCATCCTGCATTGCCGACACCCGACTGGCTGGAGTAGGCCAAGCCCACTTCCGGGGTCATTCCGCCGACTCCCGGCGGCGTGTCAAACGTGATGCTCCAAACTGCCGCTCCCATGGGGGAAACGGTGGCATTCGTGGAGGGCGTACCGACTTTGCTGGTGTTTCCCGACCTCGTGGAGGTCGTGTCGGGGTCTGTGGACTTGCTGGTGGCTTCCCTGCTCATGGTTCCATTTGATGGCGCAACGTACGGGTAATCGGAGATGTCAGGGATGCTGTCTTCTATGACTATGGGGTCGAACAGCGGTGTGATGGTTCGCAAGCTGTCCGACTTTGCGTTGGCTCGGGCGGCATGTGCCATGGTTGGAAAGAGCATACCCAACAATGAAATAAAAAGGCACGTTGTTGCTTGTCGTACAATCTTTTTCATAGCTATCAGAATTAAGTCTTTGGTCATTCTTTAGTGATTACTCTGGAGAATTGCTGCTTGCCGATGGTCAGTTTAATGATGTACACGCCTGCTTGAAAGGAAGACATGTTGATGTTGGATACGGGATTGGCGGTGGGTGCAAGGTTGGAGACAAGCTGCCCCGATGTCGTGTATATGCTTGCGGCGTATTTCTCATTTTTCCCAAGGTTTTTCACCATTAGGCGGATATGCCCGTTGGGCTGCATGGCAACGTCGAAAGAGGCTTCCAAGCCGCCCGGATTGCCGTTGGGATTCCGCCCCGGAGCCTGTTGTACAGGAACACCCATGGCAATGCGGTTGCCCACCGCGTCGTATGTGAATGTTCGCGCATTTTGCGCTGATGAGGGCAGTGACACGGATGCCAGGGTGGCGCATAATACCAAGCATGGCAGAATGCTTTTTGTCTGAAAAGGATGTCTCATATTGCTTCCTGTTTAATAATGTTTGATTTCATGTGCTCCCCCCTTGGCATCCCACGTCGGGCGGTTCGCGCCCGGACGGGGATGCTCATATTTGGGATAGTAAGTTAAGAAAGTGACCCATGCACGAGGGTCGATGGTGCGCGTGTCATTGCTCAAAGCGACACTGCCCCGTAGAAGATGATGTTCCCGTCTTGTATTTGCAGTTCGTAATTCCCCGTGATGGTAGTGGGAACCACGACCTCTCCGTTGTCGCCCGCGCTGATGACGGTCTCAAAGACGGTGACGCCACCCTGCACGAGGCGCAGGGTCAGTCCGTAGCATGAGGCATCGGCAGTGAATATATGTCCGTCCTGCCAAACTTCGGGAAGTGTGACCGGGCCACGCTCTCCTTCCCCGAGCTGGCTGTTGGGGTTCTCTATTTTGTAATCAGTGATGACTTGGCCGGCATTTCCGGCATACATCTGCCCAAAAAGAGAGAAAAAGGCAAATAGAATAATGAATCTTTTCATAACGGAAGTGTTTGATTGTCGCTGCAAATTTAACTGCAAAAAGCTTTTATCATAACACTACTGATTGCTTTTTTTTGGAAAAATGCAAAAATGTCTATGAAAAAGTCATTTTTCGATTATTGTAATCCGTTATGTTTCATAAGGCTACAAGAAAAATACACGTTTTTACACACGTGTGAATAATATTTGACAAATTGCGAGTTGGGGCAGCCCTTTGGATGGCTCATGGCTTCAATTATTTGGATGGAGGGAGCGCCCGTCCGTACTGGCTTGTCATATTGAACAGGAGATTGGCCGTCCCTTCCCGGCCGAAGAGTTTTCTGTTGATGTTTGCTTTGATGTTGCTAATACGCTGGTCGCTCTTTCCAAGAATGGTTTTCAACTCCTGGTTGGAGAAGCCAAGGCTTACAAGCAATGCCGTCCTGAGCTCCAATTCCGACAGGCCATGCCGCTCCTTGATGTCGATATAAAACTGTGGGGCATTAATATGGAAATATTTTTCAAGGGCATTCCAGTCTCGCTCGTTCGGTTTTCTTGTGTTTTCTTTTGTCATTCCCTTGAAAACTTGCACAATTTGTCCACTCTCCATTTTTTGTAATCCATCATGCCCGGAAAGCAGTACAAATTGTTTCTCGATATCCCTGTTTTTATCAATCATCCTGTCTATTTCGTCTTGTTTTTCCATCAGTTGTTCATCCCTCGCCTTTATCATCTCATCCATTAACTTTAGCATACTGTAGATGTCATCTGCCATGTCATCTCCTCCTTGTTCATGCTCACCACCCCCTTTGTCCTTGTTTTGCTCGAACTTGTTGCGTAACGCATCCGTCCATTCCCTGACCCGCCTTATGGCCTCTATGCTCTTTCCCATCTCGGCCAACTGTTGCTTTTGCCCTTCCAACATCTCATTGGAATGTGCGTATCGGTCTGCAAGACGTTCTATCTCAACTTCCTTTTTTCTCTTGTATGACCTGTAGGCTGTCATAATTACTATGGCGACGATAAATCCAGAAAGGATGATGACAAACAATGACAACCTCCACCTTTCAGCCCTCCGCTTTTGGTTTTCAGCCTCTTTCCTGCTTTGCGTGTAGTCGTAGAGTGATTTCATCTTCAGCACGGCTTCTGTCTGTCGCTGAGCAGCGGCCTCGTCCACGCTCCGCACATAAAGAGGCGCATATTTTTTCACGGAATCCAAGTTTCCCCTTGTGCAATAAAGTGAGAGAAGACCCTTGCAACCCTCGAAATGGAAACCGTAGGCCAAAGCCTTCCTGTAATGATATTCGGCAGAGTCAAGTTGGTTGACACCTTCGAAATACATTCCGCGACTGTATTCGTACTGCCGCCTCCTTGGCTCAATCTCGCCATTAGAGAACAGTCCTGAATTCCGCTCGAAATCCTCCATCATTTGGCGAGCCTCTTCGTACCTTCCCTGCTTGAGACGGATGAAAATGGCGGATGGATAAACCGACGAGGCTTCTTGGGGATATCCTTTCTCGAGATAGAGGTCACGGGCCTGGAAAGTGGTCTTGATGATAGCGGCGGTGTCATCCAGTTCGTAATAGGGCCTCATGAGAAGTTCGATGCATTTGATATAATTGCGTGTGTTGCCAGCTTTCTGAGAATATTCACCCGCTTTCCTCAATGCTTGCATCTCTTCCCTTGGCAAATCCTGGGAGGAGAAGATGTCGGCCATCTGGCCATAGAGCCTGTACAATGTAGTATAATCGCAGTCCGAGGCCGTGGTGTCGGCATGTGCTGCGGCCTCCATATATCTTTCCAACGCTTTTGGTGCATCGTTGAGGTCACGGGAAATACAGCCGTAGAGGTAGTGTGCCAGCACCTGGTCGTTGGGAGTGCCGTTTCTATCGTAGTACTCCACCACCTCCTCAAATATGCTGTCATCAGGCATGGTGGCATAGGCCTTGTTCTGAGCCTTAGCCAGAAGGAGCATCCACCGCATGCGGTCTCGCTTGCTGAAGGAGGCGGAGTCGCCCATCCCCTCGAGGATGTGTAGGGCGGAGTCGGGTTGGGTGTCCATCAGCGAGTCGGCGGTGGAGAATAGCTTGTCGTGCCGCCCGTCCGTCTGGCAGGAGACGAGCAGGGTGACAACAAGGCAAAGGACGGGGAATAGCTTTCTCATATTACGGAGTTATCTAAAGTAGACGGTCATTCACAGTCTCCCCATCTTTCGATGACGCATGAATGGGTCTTTGTTTCCTTGTCGTAGTTGATGCCCACGAGGAGCAAGTCACCGGTGTATTGCACGACTTTTGCCGGGTATTGGCGACGATGGATTTGCGAGATGGCACTATCGGCATCCTTGTCGTATTTCAACTCCAACACGATGGCAGGGGAACTGACATTCTTACGGGGCAGCAGCACCAAGTCTGCAAACCCCTTACCAGAGGCCAATTCCCTATGGATGACGTAATCGTTTCGCGCATAGTAGTATGCGATGCTCAGCACGCAAGCCATGGAGTTCTCGTTGTTGTAAGAAAGGATGCTCGTCTCCTCGTCGTGAACGACATCAATGCCCCTTGCCACAGCCTCCGCATCGCCATCGAGAGTGGCGCGGAGGAGTTGCTTCGACTTCTCCAAAGCGTCAGCGACATTATTCCAACTTGTGGCCTTTACGGCGTTGACCATTTCTCCCGCCACCTCGCGGTTGGGGATGTAGCATTCCTCCTCGTTCCAGTCGAAGGAGAGGTATCCCAAGTGGATGAGCACGGTGAGCACATCATCGCGACCATATATTTCCGACATATCGTTTTGGAAACTAGTGGGGTCAACGGAGCGCCGCTCCCCGGCGAGCATGGCGAGGATGTCGTCCTTCAGCCCCTCGTAGTTCATCTGGATATAGTCGGACACTCTCCCGAAAGTCCCAGTGGCGGCCCAGTAACTCCTGCATCTATGTTCACGTATAGCCGTCATCACCGAATTGGGATTGAATATCGATAATTCATCACCTATCTGATAGCCATCGTACCATTTTTCCAATTCGTAGAAGTCCATGCCGTGCTTCTCAGCCAACACCCTCACCTCGGCTTTGGTGAAGCCGAAATAGCCAGCCATACTGCCGGGCTTCACCATCGAATACTCTTGGAAATTATTCAATGCCGACTCCGTCTTGTACTTCTTGATGGGCAGGATGCCAGTCATATAAACCCCGGCGAAGACATCGGCGGCGAGAACGTCCTTGAACATCTGTCTCAGCCATCCCACATAGTCATCCATCGCCTTGGTGCCTTTGGGAAACTCGCGGCAGATGGCATCCCACTCGTCGATGATGAAGACAAACTGTTCGCCCGTTGCCTGGGAGATACGGAAGAGGCAGTGCATCAAGTCGTCGGTCTTTTCCACCTCCACATCGGGAAAGGCCTCAATGACTACCTTCCTCAACGCTTCCTCAATACGCTCCACGATGCTGTCATCCTTGTAGCGCGACACAAAGGAGGTCATGTCGAGATAAATCACCCGGTATTGGTTCAAGTGCTTCTCGAAAGATGGGTCACGGGCTATCTCCAAGTCAGCGAAAAGCTCACGCGAGTTGCACGACTTGTCATAGTAGGCGCAGAGCATCCGTGCCGCCATCGACTTGCCGAAGCGACGGCAGCGGCTCACGCAAGTGAAACATGCCTCCGTAAACAATGTTTTGTTGACGAGGGCTATCAGCCCCGACTTGTCCACGTACTCGCTGTTGCGAATCCTTTGAAATGCCGTTTTTCCCTTGTTGATGAACATTCCCATGGTAGTGCCGATTAGTTCTTTTTGCAAAGATAGTGCAAGGTGAATGAAATGCAAAATAAAAGACGAAGTTTTTTATTTTCATTTCCGAACCGCAGCCTATCTTCGGCATTTCTATCTTCGCACTAACAGAGTAGTGCAAGCCTATCTTGGGCGATATGACAAAAAAAGGAATGCAAAGCAAAAAGGATTATTTGCCTTGCATTCAAAAGATGGACCTTTCTTCGCTGAAAAAAGTCTTGTGTTATTTTGCCACCACTCGGGAGACATGTGTTCCGTTGCTCATGACGGTCTTCTCCACGACGATGCCGTGGGCGTCGGGTGTCACCCGCTGTCCGGCGAGGTTGAAATACTCCTTCTTGACAGGCTGCGCAGAAGCAGAAGGAAGACTCACCGAAGCCTCACCGTTGCGCCGGAGCGTCGCCCTTCCCACCACCAAGTCGGCCCAGGGGGCGTCAGCCGTGTAGAAAGTCACCACATACCGCCCAGGTTGCAGAACGTCGAAGGAGAAAGACATGGCCGTGGTGCCGGAGAAACTGTTGCTGGCGGCGTTGCCGATGTTCGCCGTCGGGGTGAAGGTCTCCGACAACACGCTGCCGCCTTCCAAGTCCTCCACGGCCACCGTCACGGGCGAGAACGACGGCTGGTTCCAGTTGGCCACCTTCACATACAGTGTGTAGTTGCCGGAGATGAGCGTCATCGCGGTGTTGGTGCTCTCGCCGGCAAAGCGGGCATAACCCTCCTTTGCACCACCAGTCACGTTGCGCGTGTACAACCCGGCGTCGAAGTCGTGCTGTGCTCCTGTGAAGAGAAACACCCTCGACCCTTGGGAAAAGCCATCCACATAACCCACACGGTGCTCCTGGCCGTCGAAAGTCTCCCAACCTTCTGGCACACAACCCTCGCGGTCGAATGTGGTGAGTGCGAAGGAGCCCCTGAGCACCTCGGTCACGCTGACGGTGGTCTCCGCCCTGCCAGTATAACCGTCGTTGTCCGTGGCTACGGCGGCGATGACATGCTCGCCCTTGCCCAAGCCCTCCAAGACGAATGTATAGGGCGGCTCGGTGGTCTCGCCCACAAGTTTTCCGTTGTCATAATAGGCCACGCCCGCCACCGTGCCGTCGGGGTCGTCGGCCTCAGCCTCCAAGGTGATGTCGGGTGCCTGACCCGCCCCACCCACGGTGACGAAGGAGAGGGGGCCGGCGGGAGAGGTGAGACGCACACGGGGACTGGTGTCCTCCAAAGAGAAGCGGTTGCAGAAATTCCATATCTCCTCGCCTGTCTTCACACCATTGTCGTTGGATATCCAGTGGCCCTTGCCGGACATTTCCAGCAGCACCACCTCCACGCCCTCAAGGCCCGGTCCCCACACATGGCGGGTGATGTGGGGCGCACGATAGGGCTTGGTCGTCTTCGCCGTGGCGGGGCATCCATTGCGCTTCACCCATCCTGCCAACACGTTTGCCACACCGCTGAAGGCCACCACGTCGTCGCTCGTGCCATGGGTGTGGATGATGGGCACGGGACGGGAACTGGTGAAACTGGCTCCCCACATGGGGTAGCCGCTGATGGGGGCGAAGGCAGCAAACACGTCGGCCATGCGGTTCATGGCGTAATAAGTGAACATACCACCCATGGAGAAGCCGGAGAGATAAATCTTGTTGCGGTCGATGTCGTAGCGCTTCACCATCTCCTCTATCAGGGCGCGCATGAAATTCAGGTCGCGCTGGCCGCCCAAGTCCCACGAGCGGTCGATGCCATTGGGGAAGACGGTGACAAACTTGGCCGTGTCGGCCACGGACTCTATCTGCAGCATGCCCTTCTGATAGGCGGCATCCTGGTTCATCCCATGGCAGGAGATGAGCAACGGGCGCTTCGTACCCAGGTTGGACGGGGCGTAAACAATGTAATTCCTCTTCGTTCCGTCAACGGTGATGTCGTCGGCCATGGCAGAGACAAATGGCAGCAACGACAACAAGACAAGCATGAATTTTCTCATGATAGCATTGGTTTTGATTGTCGCATGCAAAATTAGACATTCCAACGCCAACAACACACACACCAAGTTTCCATTTCTTTGCCGTGTGTATCAAGCACTCCACAGCAAAAGGCTGCAAAGGAGAATTTCACGGCCTTTGATGGAAAAAACGGCATCGATATATTAATAATGTTCAAAAATAGCATGTTTTCTTTGAAACAGCGACTGCAATAGAGAAAAAATTACTACCTTTGCCGCGATTTTTAAAATGCATTTTAATTTTTTAGACAACAACATGGACAATGTAAGCTACGCTCTGGGCCTGGGCATCGGCCGCCAACTGCTGCAGATGGGTGCCACGGACTTGAGCATCGACGACTTTGCCTGCGCCATCAAGGACGTGCTGGCGGGCAACCCTCTGAAAGTCGCCAACAAAGACGCACAAAAAATCGTAGAAAACTATTTCAAGGAAAAGGAGCAGCAACTCAACGCGCAACGCGCCGAGCAAGGCAAGGTGTCGCGAAAAGCCGGCGAGGACTACCTGCGCAAGAACGCCACCAACGAAGGCGTCGTGGTGCTTCCAAGCGGACTGCAATACAAGGTGCTCACCAACGGGCAGGGCAAAAAGCCCAAAGCCACCGACGAAGTGGTGTGCCACTACGAGGGCTTCCTGGTTGACGGGACCGTCTTCGACAGCAGCTACCAGCGCGGCGAGCCGGCCACCTTCCGCCTCAACCAAGTCATCACCGGATGGACCGAAGGCCTGCAACTCATGGAAGAGGGTGCCAAATACCGCTTCTTCATTCCCTACCGGCTGGGCTACGGCGAGAACGGCGCCGGAACACTCATACCCCCCTACTCCACCCTCATCTTCGACGTGGAACTCATCAAGGTGAACTAAACAAGTATTTTATCACAACAAATCATAACTAAAATCAAGAAATGAGAAAGATTGCATTATTTGCAGTGGCCGCCATCATCGTGGCCTCAAGCATCTCTTGTGGGAAAGGGCAGAAAGCCAACCTCAAGAGCGACATCGACACCATCAGCTACGCCATCGGCCTCATCAATGGCGGACAACTCAAGGACTTCCTCGCCTCACAAGGCATGGACTCCACCCACATCGCAGACTTCCTGAGAGGCTTCAAAGAAGGCTCCAAATCTGCCGGCGACAAGAAGAAAGAGGCTTACCTCATGGGACTGACCCAAGGACTTCAGATGACCGAAGGCCTCAACAACCGCATCTTCGGTGGAGACAGCAGCGAATACAAACTCTCCGTGAACAACATGCTTGCTGGACTGGCTGCCGGTGTGAAGAACGACACCAGCATCTTCAACCCCATGGACCTGCAGACACGTCTGGAGGGAATGATCACCACCGTGCACAACAAGGCCATGGCAAAGAAATATGAGGAGAACAAGACAAAGGGTGCCAAGTTCCTCGAAGACAACGCCAAGAAACCCGGCGTGAAGACACTCCCCAGCGGCGTGCAATACAAAGTCATCAAGGAAGGTACTGGCGCAACACCCGACTCCACCGCTCGCGTGAAGGTGAACTACGAAGGCAAGCTCATCGACGGAACAGTCTTCGACAGCAGCTACCAACGCGGACAACCGGCCGAGATGGGTCTCAACATGTTGGTGCCCGGCTTCGCCGAAGCACTCCGCAACATGCCTGTGGGCTCCGAGTGGGAAATCTACATCCCCGCCGAACTGGGCTACAACGACCGTGAGGCTGGCCAAATCAAGCCATTCTCCACGCTCATCTTCAAGGTGGAATTGCTTGACATTCTCAAAAAATAACCATCGGCAATGAGAAAAACCATCATGCTGGCACTCGCACTCGTGGCGAGTGCCACTTTCTGCCAAGCCTATACAGGCCCCAAGAAAGAGAAGAAAAAGAAGAAGGGCGACACCACCATCGTGGCAGAGCCTGTCAAACTGACAAACGCCACAGACTCCATCAGCTATGCCTTGGGCATGGACGCCACCAACGGACTGGTCCCCTTCCTCATCCAGCAACTCCATGTGGACACGGCATACATGCCCAAGTTCATCGAGGGTTTCCAAGCCACACTCGACAAAGAGCAGAACAAGAAAGAACTCACCGCCTACTCCGCCGGCGTGCAGATAGCCAACATGGTGGAGGAGCGCATGATACCCAACGCCTCCAAGCAACTGGGAGGAGCCGTGGACAGCATCAGCGCCGACCTCTTCTACAAAGGCTTCCTCGCATGGCTCAAGAAAGACTCCACCCTCTTCACCAACACCACCGCACAGAAATACGTGGTGGACACACGCGAAACGCACAGCAAAAAACTGCGCATGGACGGTGAGAAATTCCTCACCGAGAACGCCATCAAGCCCGGCGTGAACGTCACACAGTCTGGACTGCAATACAAAGTGCTGCAGGAAGGACACGGACAGATTGCCACCAAGGACGACGAGGTGGAGGTGAAATACGAGGGAAAACTCGTCAACGGAACCATCTTCGACAGCAGCTACCAACGCAACCCGCAAACAACAAAGTTCAAACCCACACAAGTCATCAAGGGATGGACCGAGGCACTCACCATGATGCCTGAGGGTAGCATCTGGGAACTGTACATACCACAAAACCTGGCTTACGGTGAGAGAGGAGCCGGCGAAATACCACCCTTCTCCACACTCATCTTCAAGGTGGAGGTAGTGAAGGTGAACAAGAAACAAGAAGCTACGAAATAAGAAATTATCTAATTACAGTGTGGAGGCAACGAAGCCTCCACACTATTTCCCAACTCTCTCTCCATACATCATCATTAGAACCATTTGATAAGCGAAAGCAGAAAACTATTTCTTTCTGCATCGCATGAAATGGTGGATTTAAATACAACTTTTTTTCATGAAGACTTTTGAAGAACTTGGTGTCGCCGAAGAGATTCGCCGCGCCATCACCGAAATGGGATTTGAAAACCCCATGCCCGTGCAGGAGCAAGTCATACCCTACCTCCTTGGAACTGGCAACGACGTCATTGGACTTGCTCAAACCGGAACCGGAAAGACTGCCGCTTACGGCATACCACTCCTACAGAAAATAGACACTGGAAGCAACGCCACACAGGCCCTCATCCTATCGCCCACACGCGAACTTTGCCTACAAATCAGCGACGACCTGAAGGACTTCTCCAAATACATGACCGGCGTACGCATCGTACCGGTATATGGAGGCACATCCATCGTCAACCAAATCAACGCCCTACGCAAAGGCGTGCAAATCATCGTCGCCACACCAGGACGACTCATCGACTTGATGAACCGAGGCGTGGCGAAACTCGACAAGGTGAGCAACGTCGTGCTCGACGAGGCCGACGAGATGCTCAACATGGGTTTCTCCGAGAGCATCGACGAGATACTCAAAGGCGTGCCGGAAAACCGCAACACCCTCCTCTTCTCCGCCACCATGAGCAAGGAGATTGAGGCCATAGCCAAAAACTACCTGCACGACCACAAGGAAATCGTCGTGGGCAGCAGAAACGAAGGGGCGGAGCACGTCAACCACATCTACTACATGGTTCACGCAAAGGACAAATACCTCGCCCTCAAGCGCATCGTGGACTTCTACCCCAAAATCTTCGCCATCATCTTCTGCCGCACCAAGTTGGAGACGCAGGAGATAGCCGACAAACTCATACGCGACGGATACAACGCCGAGTCGCTACACGGTGACCTCTCGCAGCAGCAGAGGGACCTCACCATGCAGAAATTCAGGCAGCACCTCACCCAACTGCTCGTGGCCACCGACGTGGCGGCACGAGGCCTCGACGTGGACGACCTCACCCATGTCATCAACTTCGGTCTGCCTGAGGACATCGAAAACTACACCCACCGCTCCGGGCGCACCGGACGCGCTGGAAAGAAAGGCACCTCCATCTCCATCGTGCACACTCGCGAGCAGAAGAAAATCAAGAGCATCGAGAAGGAGATAGGCAAGAAATTTGTCGAGGCAGACCTCCCCACGCCCCAGGAAATCTGCACCAAGCAGCTCTACCGCGTGATGGACCAGATAGAGAAGACCGACGTCAACGAGGAGGAGATTGCTCCCTTCATGGCCGACATCAACAGGCATTTCGAGTACATGGAGAAGGAGGACCTCATCAAGAAGATTGTCTCACGCAACTTCGGACGCTTCCTGGCTTACTACGCCGACGCACCGGTGATAGAAAAGCCCAGCAAGGAGAGCCGCAGCACCAAAGGCGAAGGAAAAGGCAAGAGCCGTCGAGACGGCAAGGCGGAGCACGGCTATCGTCGCCTCTTCATCAACTTGGGAAAGGTGGACGGCTTCTACCCGGGCGAGGTGATGCAGTTCATCAACAAGCACGTCTCCGGCCGGCAGGAGGTGGGGCACATCGACCTGCTGAGCAAGTTCTCATACATCGAGGTGCCGGAGGAGGATGCCGACTTTGTGATGCAGTCGCTCGACGGTACCACCTACAAGGGCCGCGAGGTGAGATGCAACGACGCCGACGAGAAGGGCCACGGCAAGGGCGCACGGGGTGACCGGGCGGCCGACAGCCGCGGGCGCCGCGACGAGCGTGGAAAGACCGACAACTTCGCTCGCTTCGAGAAGAAGCCGAAGCGTAACACCAAGACCGTTCGCAACGACGAAGCACCACGTGAGCAGCGCGAGCAGCGCAAGCAGAAGAAAGGCACTCGCGGCGCAGCTCGCATGGAGAGCGGAAGGCAAGACGACTGGAGGCAATTCTTCCAAGGACACGACATCATCCTCAAGGACGACGAACCAGACTTCTCCGAAGAGGGATGGGCACGCCGCAAACCCAAGAAAAAGAAATGACCTGTACGGTTGAAAGAAAGGGCAACCTGCTCATAACCCAGGGCGTTGCCCTGGGTTGTGGGAAAGGGGCAAATTAAAGAAAGGGCAAAAGAATGCTGTTTTGGCAAGGCTTTTTCCCTTTCTTTTCTATCACCAAGAAGAGCCCCAATTTAAAAATGATAAAATCACATGGCTTTCTGAGCCTTTTCCTCCAAAGTCTTTTTGATGAAGCCATTGATGGATATTCCCGCTTGCTTGGCAAGCATGGCTATTTGACGATGTACTTTGGGCGACAACCTGACACTCAGCAAGCCAGTATAACTTTTCTCCGGCTCTATACCCTCGTCTTCACAATAAGCCAAATAGTCGTCAACAGCTTCATGAAAAGCAGCTTGCAATTCCTTGACGCTTTCACCCTCAAAATTCACCAGTCCGTTGATGCCTTCTATCTTGCCAAAAAAGACTTTGTCTTTGTCACTGTAAGCCACAGAGCCCAAATAACCTTTATAAGTCATGGTATTCATACCCTTCCTCCTCTTATTTTTATTCTTTTATAAATCCTGCTTCTTTTAATTCTTCATAAATCTGCCGCATGGCATATCCCTTTACAATGTTTCCTGGATGAGGTTTGTGTAACATGATAGGACGTTTGTTTGCATGCTTGAAAATGACACGAGAACCAGATGTGCGGCCTTTGTTTCCCTTTTCATAGCCATAGCCAGCAAGGAGTTGCTGCATTTCATCGAATGTAAAATCCGATGGCAACTTCATAAACCGCTCTCTTAATTTCTCTTTTGTACTCATATAATTATTATTCGGTCACAAAAGTAATCAAAAAATGGTTGCAATCCAAAATATTGTGACTGTTTTTGTTTGGAAACAACATCACCATGCTACACCTTATCTCATAATACGCTGTTCAAACAATCGGCGCGGGTGGCAATGAGCCATCCGCGCCAATTGTTTCAAGGCTTACACCTTATTAATATAAAGTCTTAAAGTCTTTAAAGTCCTTAGAGTCCTTAAACCCCTTAAACCCTTTAAACCCCTTAAACCCTTAAACTCTTAAACCCTTAAACTCTTAAACTCTTAAACTCTTTTTACTTGGCATTGATTTCCTTGAGGAGACGGTCGGCATGTCCCCAGCGGTCCATCATGAAGAGGACGAAGCGGATGTCCACTCCGATGCATCGTGCCAATTTCTTGTCGAAGAAGATGTCGCTTGAGAGGCTGTCCCAGTTGCCGTCGAAAGCCAGTCCGATAAGCTCTCCCTTCCCGTTGAACATGGGCGAACCGCTGTTGCCACCCGTGATGTCGTTGTTGGTGAGGAAGCACAGCTGCATCTTTCCCGTGGTCTTGTCGAGGTATGGGCCGAAGTCTTTGGAGGTGAGCAGCTCCCTCATGATGGGCTCAGCCTCATATTCCACATTCTCAGAAGCCCTGTCCATCTTCTCCACGATGCTCTCCGCCGTGGTGTAGTAGCCGGAGGGGTGCCCGTTGAGCAAGTATTCTCCCACCTGACCGTAGCTGAGGCGCATGGTGAAGTTGGCATCGCTGTAGTGGGGCAGGTCCTGCTCCATGCGCACCACGGCATCACAAAGGTATTTCTCCTGCTCGGTAATCTCCACTGAGTTGGTGGCCATCTCGCCATACAAGGAGTAGAGGAGTGTTTGGATGTCTTGTCCGAATTTCAGCCCGGGGTCCTTCTTGAACTTCTTCTTGTTGAAATACAGTTTCTTGCCAGTCTTCATCAGCAGCGACTTGCCATAAAGGTAGTCCACGTATGCTGTGTAGTTGTTGTGGAACTTGTTCTTGATTTCCTTGTAGAACTCGGGCAAGTATTTCTCATCGACTTGGGCGGCGTAGTTCTTCAGCATCACGGCGAGCACCTCCTTGTCGAGGGCCTCGTCCCACTCCTCGCTGTTGTCCTTGAAGACATAGTATTGCTTGTTGGGCTTCGTCTCAGGACCCTGTACCTCGAGTCCAGCTCCGCTGATGCACTTCCTTGCTCGGTTGAACAACTCGCTGTTCCTGTAGAACGACTCGTAGAGGTTGTTGAGGGCGTATCCCGGCTCGTAGTTCTGTGTGTAGAGCCTCTTGAGCTTGCGGAAGTTGAGCTTGTCCTTGAAATTCCCGGTCTCGTCCATCCATTGCTGTATCTTCTCCTCGTAGGCGGCCTTCTGCTGGATGATGCCGATGGAGTCGATGCACTTGTTCATGCCGATGGCGTTCTTCCAGTAGTTGGAACTTTGTGCGTATTTGCTGTCATACTTGATGCGGACGGCCTCGCTCGCATTCATGTGGCGCAGCATCACCTCCTGCTTCACGCCTCTCACCTGTGCACGGACGGTGTTGTCCAC
>Ga0129307_1001913_pt1 | contig 19192 bp, 26 predicted proteins | sample P1105metagenome_FD_94437 | JGI IMG/M metagenome (GOLD analysis project Ga0129307, IMG submission 94437) | Capybara group fecal microbial communities from Wisconsin, USA - P1105 metagenome | ecosystem: Host-associated > Mammals > Digestive system > Large intestine > Fecal | place: USA: Wisconsin... | reverse complement strand
TGATAATTTTTCAACTACCTCTTTAAATGACTTTATTTTTGTTGAAGGCAATATAACTACTTTACAATATACATTTATGCACTTCGCCATTAATAAATTTAGTGATTTAATCTCATTTAAAAATATTTCTTCATCAAAATCATCATCAAAATGCTCAGGTAATTTAATATCCAATGAAACAACATCTAATTTATCGATTAAATCAATATTGTCTGGCAAAGTCCCATTTGTTTCTAGCATAATCTTTAAATCGAAGTTTTTACTAACCTCAGAAATAAAGTCAGGATATAAGCTAGGTTCACCTCCAGTAAATGAAATAGTCCTACAATCAGGAGTTAAAATATTATTAATTTCCTCTGTGACCTCCTTGGAAGTCATCAATTTTCCTGAATCCCGTGATTTACTATCATTGGTGTCACAATAATTGCAATTTAGATTGCAACCTGCAAATCTAACAAATATCTGTCTTTCACCTATCAGAAGACCTTCGCCCTGAAAAGATGAAAATATTTCTATAATCGGAGCTTTCATCATAAATCTTTCCTATATTCGGCTCCTTGACCTATTCCCTCATTAACACAAACTGCAACATAACTTAAGTTATCATAAGTCTCTGAGAGTTTTTTGGCTAGAGTCTCTGCAAAAAACTTAGACAATTCTTCAGCAGAAGTGTAAGGAAGAGGTAAAAATACGCAATCTTCAGAGGGAATGGAATATCCCTTTCCATCGATTCTGAAATGAACAGAACCTTCTTTTTTTAAATCAAATATGGAATCTTTATCTTTGTCAAAATCTTTAAAGTCAATCAAATTATTATAGACCGGAATCAATAGCCTGTGATCCAACTCATCGCAAATTGCCTTAGTATATCCCTTAACATCTTTAAAATCGACTACAAATTCGAATTCACCTTCCCTTTCGCCTTCAATTTCAACATCCACAAAGTAGGAATGTCCATGAATAAATCCGCATGATTCATGTCCAGGAATAACATGAGCAGAAGAGAATCTTAAATTAGATTGAATACCATTAACTAAAATTTTCATCCTAACACCTTGGTTTTGCTTATATCATTTTCAATTGTTTCCAATTCATCTATGAATCTTTTTACAGTTTCATTAATTAACTCCAATAAATTATTATCATCAAATACTGGTTTATCATTGACTTTAATATCATACAATCCAATAGTTTCAACATCACTAGGAGTTTCCTTATCTTCAAGGTTAAGTGCAAAATGAATCTTTGCAGAACTTAAAGAAACACTGGCTATTGAAATGGATAATTTTCTGCCATCCACAAAGATGTCATCCCCTTCACGCTTAGTTTGAACCCCATATTCTGTCAGGATTTCTCTAAAAATCATTACTAAAAGCCTTTGTCTTAAATAAGCAATCCTCATATTTGGAGGCTGCTGGTCAAAAAATTCACAAATAAAATTAACCATGGAATTTGATTTTATTTCAAGCCCAACATCTGCAAAGTCCTTTAAATTATCCGGGACTATGTTGACCGGACCAATCCAGGTTATGATTGATGATCCGTAAATTCCAAACTCTTGAAATGCCCATGACGGATTAATTTGACTTCCATCATATTCAAAAATTTCATCAATATGTTTATGAGTGATTGTCATGATAAAAACCTATTCAAAATTAAGTATACTATTAAATATAGTAACCTCAAGGTATATAAAATCAACTCAAAAAAAGTAATAACTTTTAATTATTCAAAAATTAAAATATCTAATTATATGAATACTATTGAAATTATCAAAAAGGCCGTTTCTTTACCATTTAGAGCATACAAAGGATTTGCATTAGTTACATTTCTATTTTTCATATCCGAAATCATTAATGAATCCCTTAAACTAGAAACAATTAATGATTTGATTATAATGAAATTAGTTATCGGAGGAATAATAAGCATAATTGTTCTTGGAATCTGCATAGCAATTGTTTATCACTATATTTTCGATTCGTTTGATGTGCGAAAAGTATCTATCAAATACACCACCAAAGTAGGATTTAGAGATACATTAACAGAATTATATTATTATCTTTTGACATTTCTCTCTACAGGCATCATATGTTACGCATTAGGCATTTACCGCAACATCGATTCAATTTTAAACAATTTCGAGTATATAGACACGAAATTACATACATTGACTTTGCCGAAACTGATTAATTTATTATCCCCTGATACATATCAACACCTTGCATTCTCAGTTATGGTCACATTGGCAGTATTCATGATTATGTTTGCAATATTTTTCTCATATTGTTCACTTGCCAAAATCCGACTAAAAGAAACAGAATCCTTAAAAGAGTCAATGAATTTCATAAAGCTCACAAAAATTATTATAAATAACGGCATTAAAAAATATTTAAATTTCGTGATTTTAACTTTAATAGTATTTTCAGTGGCACTGATGTTAATGAAAACATTAGAATCTTATTTTATTGTAGGAAGTTTAATATCTGCACTTGCAGAAGCATTTGGCCTGTTTTTCATATTAGATTCATTTAGCCTATTCTATTTCACTTAGCAAAATATTAATTATTTAAAAAATTAACTTTAAACAAGGAGAAAAAATTATGAAACAAGTAAGAACAAGAGATTTTATTTATACAAGCGATGATTTATACTTCGCATCTACAAATTACATTCACCCGGAAAATAGAGTGATTTCATTTTTAAGGTATGTGCCTGACCCTGAAGGCGACCGTGAAAAAGGTGGCAAACGCTACAGAAAGGTAGGGTCTGAAGAAGCCTATACCTATTTAAGAGAAAATCATCCTGATTATTTATATTTCAGTGATGTGACCAATGTTGAAATGATGGGCGTTCCTTTAGATAAAGTTGAAAGAGTCATTAAACCAGAAGACAGACTTCATGGCCTTAAAAAGACCTTTGAAAGTGGAGGCGAAGTCAAAAATCCAGAATTGATAGCCAAACTAATGGATGTTGCTGACTTTTTCCACTTTATGGCAGGTATCCCCTATGACCATCTGGGAATTTCCGGCTCAATCTTGCCAGGCCTTCAAAAAAGGGATGTCAGTGATTTGGACTTCGTTGTTTATGGCCTTGACAACCACAGAAAGGCAATCGCCGCCTTTAAAGAGCATCGCGGAAAAGAAGTCTACATTGAAGAGGTGGACAAACACATTACCGTTGAAGGAATCACTAATGATTATTGGGATTTCGTATACGATAAAAGAATGTTCGATGAAAGCTTGACAAAAGAAGAATTCAGATGGTATGAAAACAGGAAAGCAAATAGGGGAACAATAAATGGAACTTTATTTGATATTTTAGCCACCAAAGATTATGATGAAATAGAAGGAACTTGGGGAGATACAGTTTATGAACCTCAAGGAATAGCTCAAATTGAATGTGACATTGTCAGTGCCCTTGGAGCATTCGATAACCCTTCACTTTATACAATTGAGAATGTTAAAGTCATTGATGGTGTTGATTTCCCATTAACTGAAGTTGTATCATTTACACACACCTACGCTGGAGAGGTCGTTGACGGTGAGCATGTAATAGCTAAAGGAAAAGTGGAAAAAGTCAGTGTCAATGGTAAAGATTCAAATTACCGTCTGGTTGTTGGAACTACCCGTGAAGCGATTGATGAATACTTAAAACTTAAAGAGAGTCCCGCTTAAAATATTACATTAATCAAAAATAAAAAAAGAACTATTTATATACTTTAAAGCTCAAATACATTAATATAAAAGCATTTAGGTGATAAAATGGAATATGAGATAACTGGAGGTTCATTCCCTACTGTAGTATGCAAATTACAAAAAGGAGAAACCATGAAGGATGAAAGTGGTGCAATGGCATTCATGACATCCGACATTAAAATGGAAACCAATACTGGTGGAGGACTTTTAAAAGGACTTGGAAGAGCATTATCCGGAGATACAATATTTTTAAATTTCTTTACCGCAGAATCAGACAATCAAAAAATAGCATTCTCAGCCTGCTATCCTGGAAAGATTATTCCTATCAGATTAAACGGAAACAATACAATAATTGGTGAGAAAAATGCATTTTTAGCTGCTGAAGAGAGTGTTGACATTGACATATACTTCAAAAAGAGCCTTGGAGTAGGATTGTTCAGTGGTGAAGGATTCATTCTTCAAAAATTTACCGGAACAGGAATGCTATTTTTAGAAATTGACGGAGAAGTAATTGAACACGACTTACAACCGGGAGAACACTTGCTTGTAAATCAAGGACACGTTGCCGCAATGGAAGAAAGCGTCACTTTTGATGTCGAAAGAGTCAAAGGAGCCAAAAACATGATATTCGGTGGAGAAGGCCTATTTTTCACCAAATTAACCGGACCTGGAAAAGTGTGGATACAAACCATGCCAGTCAGCAAATTGGCTGAAGCAATAATTCCTTACATACCAACCAGCAAAGATTAAATATCATTCAAAAAGAGTTTATTTTTTAAAATAAACTTTTTTAAACTTTTTTTAACAATTAAATTAACATTTTAGAACTATTTTTCAAACAATAGGATATTATTTAAACTTCTATGACCTAAATAATAATATTCAACTTAATGTGATAAAATGACTGGAACAAAAAAACAACAATGGAATAGTAATTTTGCATTTATGATGGCGATGATTGGTTCTGCTGTTGGACTCGGAAACATTTGGCGTTTCCCATATATCCTATACTCCAATGGTGGAGGATCATTCATGATTCCTTATATCGTTTCACTATTTCTTTTAGGAATTTCCTTCGTTTTAGTTGAATATGCTGTCGGATATAAGTTCAAACGGTCCCTTGCAAGAATACTATTTGCAATCAGTAAAAAACTAGAGCCCGTTGCATGGTTTATACTTTTAATAGTTTTCTTAATCGGAACGTATTATGTTTGCGTTGTTGGATGGGACTTGATTTACCTGATTTTAAGTTTCACCAAAGCTTGGGGAGCGAATCCGGATTTGTTCTTTGCAAATAACGTTTTGCAAGCAACAGATTCCATTTCTGGAATATTTAATATTGTTCCAATTGTTATTGGAGCAACATTTGCAATTTGGTTTATGGCATGGTTCATCCTTAAAAGAGATTTGAATGATGGGATTGGCCGTGTGACAAAAACTTTAATACCATTACTCGCTTTGATAGTGGTAGGCATCGTTCTATTTTCATTAACATTACCTGGCGCATCTGCCGGATACTCACAGATTTTTACACCGGACTGGAGTGCCCTTGCAAACACTGACGTTTGGTTAGCTGCTTTCGGACAAATTGTGTTCTCACTCAGTTTGGGAATGGCAATAGCTATGACTTATGCAAGTTACCTTCCAGAAGAAACCAAACTGGTGGATAATGCCCTAATTGTTGCATTTTCAAATTCCGGTATTGAGGTGTTTAATTCAATTGGAATATTCTCCATTTTAGGATTTATGACAGTGACTAGCGGAATTCCATTTAATGAACTCGTAACTGAAGGGACAGGACTAGCATTCGTAGTTTTCCCACAGGTATTCAATACAATGGGAAGTGCCGCCTACATTATCGGACCATTATTCTTTTTATGCATTCTGTTTGCAGGAATCACATCCATCATTGCACTTCTGGAAGGAGTTTGCTACTCAATTTCGGAAAAATTCCTTATTGAACGTAAAAAGACCGCTACAGCAGTATGTGGAGTTGGATTCTTAATATCAATACTATTTACAACCGGCGTTGGAAGTACAATATTGGGAGTGTTTGATGCTTACCTGAATAATTTCGCACTATTGTTTGCAATACTTCTCGAATGCATAATCTTTGGTTGGATTTACAAATTCGATGATTTAATTGAAACATTAAATAAGAATACAACAATTAAAGTGGGAAAACTCTGGAAAACAGTTATCAAATACATATTGCCAGTCTGTATAGTCTTCCTTTGGATTCAGGGAGTATGGACAACAGTAAAATCTGCCGATAGTTTAAGTGCCACAATCATGATAATATTGACTGTCGTGCTAATAGTCGTTCCAATTATTTTTGCAAAATTGCCTGCAATAAACAAGGATTACTATAATGTGTAAAATTGATTTTAAATAGCTAAATAAATAGCTATTTACTTTTTTTATTTTATTTAAAAGAATTTACATTATTTATAACTTCTAATTATTTATATTATTAATAACTAAGTAATATTACGTAATTTAAGAGGTTATTTTATGATGAACATTTCTTCGATTAAAACACATATGTACTGTCCAATGAAGCTATACATTCAAACTCATGTGGACACTAAAGAAAACAAGGATTACCAATTGGCAATTGAAATTAAAAAGCTTAAAATAGACATCCAAGATTTAATTCAAAAAAACATGCGCAAGATTAAAAAGGATATGGATTTAAACCAGATAGAGCAGATTCTATCACAGACCATTAACCCATATATCAAAAACACCTCCGATGCAATCAGATCTATGGATTTGAACTTAGAATTATCACATGTAAACCAAATAATAGATGACACATATTTCAACATCAAAATTAAAGCCCTGAAAATCAAACAGGCCATGACAATACTTGACAAGAATGCATTTGAAATAATAGACATGTTTTTCCCAAACACAATGTATTCCTACCTTTTAAAAGATCCCCAGCTTGAACTGATTGGCATGTGTGATAAAATAGAAATAATCGATGGAAAATACTATCCAGTTTCCATTAAAAGCTCAAATCCTCCGATTAAAGGCGTTTGGGACCAGGATGCCATAGAGCTGGTGGCCCATGCAATCCTTCTTGAAGAGGAATTTGAAACAGAGGTGTTTGTGGGTTTCATTGATTATGAAAAAATAGGAGACAGGCGACCTGTCGTTATGGACGTTAATTTAAGAAAGGGATTGTTTGACATAATGAGAGAGGTCAAAGAGATTACTGAAAATAAAAAGCTGCCAAACGTTAAAAAAAATATTAAAAAATGTGAACTTTGCGAATACAAAGACATCTGTTTAAATGAGTAAATAAGGATTAAAAAATCCTTATTCACCTAAAGGAGTTATAAAACTCCCCTATATGTCCATGAACATGAATTAAAATCTTATATTGTCTCCAAGTCGGTTAATATCAAAAACAGCAGTATCTGCTATTGACATTACGGCTATAACGCCAGCCTGAATTGGGTCTGTAATGATTAAATCAGCATGTTCCGTTACGCTTCCAGGCATATTAAGACAAATTACAATTAAATTGCTTTGCTCTTTGACTTTCTTAACGGCTTCGGTAATTTCTCCACCCATTAGCGATCCTGCCAAAACCAATGCGCTTACACGGGGAAGCCTTGAAATAGCTTCTACAGCTTCAGCCAAGTCATTTTCGCCAACAAGCGGAATTGTATCAATACTAATACGTTCTCCACGTATATTATGCCTGTCCGCTTCGGTTATTGCACCCAAGGCAACTTGAGACACCTGTGCTCCGCCACCGACAATAATTATACGTTTACCATAAATATCCAACTGAGAGCCATGAAGTTCAACAGATTTAATCTCTTCAATATTTTTCAAATCTGCAATCAAATCATCGATATCCTCAACATGTTCAAGTTCCAGATTGATTGAACCCATGTTATTTTTCTCTACGAAAAGATGGACATAACTGATATTGGCTCCGTGGGATGTGATGACATCAGTGATATCATCCAATACACCTTTCTTTTCATCTGACTTTATAGTTAATGTATAATCACTCATTTTGTGGCCTTACTTTATCTAGTTGTGCATGTGCCCTTTTCCACATGCTTAAATAATTATCATCTTTAGTTACAGGAATGACTTCGAGACCTAAATTCCTATGTTCCTCAATCCATTCTTCATGAAATACAGGTATTTCAATTTTAATTGGTTCAGAGGTTTTATTTACAACTATGAGATTTCTGTAAGGAAAATCCCATTCAACAATGTATCCTCCAAGACTTACCATATGATACGGCCTCATAACAAATTTCAAAATAATCACCTCATAACAATCCAATTATAACCGCCAATATTCCAAGCAATGTTGCGCCAAGAATAGTTGGCAATAACTGCCTATTTGTAAATACTGGGCTGAATGCTGAAAAAATTCCCATCATGAACACGAATATCAAAGCAACTGCAATATTGACTAAAATACCCCATGACATGATGTTTGGAGGTATTCCAATGAACAATACTGAAAATATTGCTCCAAGCACAAACATGAAAAATCCCCTTGTTAAATATACAACAGCACGATATTTAGCGGCATATTCCATATATGGCCCTTCAATAACATCACATTTAGCCTTAATTATTGAAAATGGATATTCATTTAATATTATCATGTAACCAATGAAGAATACGATAGCTGCAATTCCACCAGCCACAGTGAACAAGAACGGTCCATGAGCTTGCTGATATGCGACAATGTCTGCTAAAAATATGCTTCTAGCGGCGGTTACCGGTGCAAACAATGCCAAATACAATGGGAAAGACCCATAAGTAATCATCCTTTAAGACCTTTTTGCACTTATGTCTTCAACAAATGACCTGTTTGCCTTTTTATGAGCGGCACCTTTAATCTGATCCGGAAACGGCATTCTAACAGACATTATGGATTTTGATAATGCCCCCATCAGCACATAACAGATTTCCTCAACTTTCAAAAATCCAACAATAGCCACTAAACTTGCAAGTGCAGGTATCTTGTAAGCTTGAGGAGTTAATGCGACAAGAATGCATAAAACAACTATAAAGCAAATTATAGGCAATGACTTATATAACCCTGAAACAGGAGATGAAACCTCAACATTTTCCTTAAACATGAACTTAATAGGAGCCATTATTCCTGGAGAAATCACAAGAGGTCCAATCCTTTGTTGAATTCTTGCATGAATATATTTCCTTTCAATTCCAGGGAGCAATGTTGAAATCACAAAACAAACAAGTACTGTAAGGATTACTGCGAAAACTGTATCTATTATTGCATTTCCAAACATTTTTCTATCTCCTAATTATTTCAATTGCCCTGTCCGTACATGTGAAACAAGGGTCACATTGTACAATACACAATTGGGCATCTGTAATCTGATCTCCAATGCAAGCATATTGCATTGCACCAATATTTGCCATTGAAGGAGTTCTTATAATACAGTGCCTTACTCTTCCACTTTCCAAAGCATAAGAATGATACAGGGTTCCCCTTGGAACTTCAATATAACTTTCGGTAATGTCAGTGTCAAACATTTCCCAATCCCTATTAATAACTTTGCCTTCAGGGAGATTGGCTATAGCCTGACGGATGATTTTAATTGATTCAAATGATTCAAGAGCCCTCATTATTAAGTTAGATTTCACATCCCCATCAGGCTGGGTAATCACATTATAATCAAAGTCATCATATTCAAACATTGTTGTTCTTAAATCTCTTGCAACACCTGTAGCCCTGAGAGTCGGTCCGGTTACAGCAAGCTCGATGGCTTGTTTTTGCGGTAAAACTCCAATTCCGGAAATCCTTGACATTACAATTGAATCTGAGGTGAATCTTTCAACAAAACCTGTAAGGCCCTCCTCTATTGCATCCATATCATTTTTAAGCCTTAAAATTTTTGCATCGTCCAAATCACATCTTGGTCTCACTCCACCTAAAACAGAACAGCCATATTGAACCCTGTTACCTCCAATCATTGCGAGCAATTCCATTACTAATTCTCTTAAGTAGAATACCCTCATGGAAAATGTTTCATGAGACAACACTTCACAACCATGTGCTAAATACAAGAAATGTGAATGTAAACGTTCAAGTTCCCCCATAATGACGCGAATATAAACAGCTCTTTGAGGAATTTCAATGCCTAAACCAATTTCTGCAGTTCTGCATGAATTCCATATATGTGAATTGGAACAAATCCCGCAAATTTTTTCAGTAAGTGAATTCGCTTTTTCAACCGGAAGCCCTTCCATAATTCTTTCAATACCACGATGGTTGACACCGATTGTGATTTCTGCTTCCTGAACTATCTCATCCTCAACGAAAAATCTTACCCTATAAGGTTCCAATGCAGCAGGGTGAACCGTACCCATTGGAATTTCCGTTTCAATAATATTGCTTCTTGGTACTTTTTCATCCATTTAATCCCCTCTTTAATCCGCATCCAATAATATAGGTAACAGTGATACAACTCCCGCCAGAACATCCTGTGGCCTTACGGCGCATCCCGGAATCTTTGCATTCACTGGTATAATATTTTCAACTGGCCCTTCGATTTCTTCTGATGGAATGTCCCCATAACAATTTTTGTATACTCCTCCCATCAAAGCGCAACTTCCCGCAGCCACAACTAATTTAGGATTAGGAATAGCTTCATAGATTGCCTCCAATGGTTTTCTATTCAAGTGTGTTACTGGTCCTGTGACAACCAATACATCCGCTTCACGAGGATTCCAGGTTAAAAACACATTATATTGTTCAGCATCAAATCTTGGTGATAATATTGAGTTTACAATTTCAATATCGCATCCATTACATCCACCGGTATAAACCAACATGACGTGTATTGCTCTTGCTCTTGAAAATGATTTAATACCCATCTAATCACCTTCCTCTTTATTTTTCAACACTGTTTTATCTGATAAATATTGTGCAATAATTTTAAGTTTGTCATCTGATATCTTGAACGGCTGTTCGAGACATTCGGAAATATTTACTTCTTGGTCTCCTACACAACTTGGGTGAATTGTTCCTTTTTCACCATAAAGTGAAAATACCGGACAGAAATCATGACAATAATAACATACAACACATTTTTCAAGATTAATTTCAGGTACTTCATCTTTAGTCCATCCATCAGTTAATTTAACAGGACTTGTCAATTTTTTCATCTCAATTGCACCGGTTGGACAGACATTTGCACAGCCCGCACATCCGATGCAGGCATTTTCATCGACCCTATCATCCACTTCTACTGAAAGTGTTGAGATTTGTCTTTTAAGTTCCATGTCTGTAACTCTATCTGCTGCAAAAAAGATTCTTTTAAAGTTAGTAAAAGCTCCTTCTAAAGCTATTCTAAGTACATTTCTCATTTAAATACCCTCTATTGAATCTTTAAAATTTCTTTCGAATAAAAATGCCCTTGCAGGACATGCATTCTTACATGCGCCACAATAAGTACATTTTTCATCGTTGACAACAAAATTACCATCAATTTCATCAATTGCATCATATGAACATGTCTTGTGACATAATCCGCAATGCATACACAATTCCTGTTCGATGAAATTAAATCCATCTTTAATTTCGTTTTTATACATTGTAGACTTAGGAATTGCATCAACAGGACAGTGAACAGCACAGTTTTCACATAAGATACATTTATCCAAATCGACTGAAATTGTTCCCCTGTGAAGAGTGATTGCATCTTCCTGACATACTTCAGAACAGATTCCACATGAAATACAATCATCTGAAACACTGCCATCCCAACTGGCAGTCATGAATTGACGAGCACCAACTTCATCACATACCTGGAAGCATTTTCCACAGGATACACAAAATCCAGATAGTGTAGGAAGTTCCTCATCGTCAAACTCGTCATAAATAAACATTTCCTCATCTTCCCTTAATGTATGGACAGGACATGCATTAATGGCCAATTCATGAGTAATGTTTTCCGTATCTTCTGTTGGATCATATCTTAATTTGCCTTCAATATTCTTAAGTGATTCATTTTCACATAAATCTGCACATAATCCGCAATTTAAACAAGATATGATTTTTCCAGTTGGTTTTTGATTGAGCTTATTGACAACAATCGCAAAATCATCAACAGAAATTGCATTGCGAGGGCAAGCCTTCATACAATTAAGACAAAGTGTACAGGTTGATGTATTAACCATCTGATGCTTATTCATTGATTCATTAGGACATACATCACTACATAATCTGCATTCACTGCAAATTCCTTCATCCCTATCGATTTTCACATGAATTGCAGTTGTTGGACAATATTCCTGACATCTTCCACATAAGATACACTTCTCCGTATCGGTTCCGAAGTAATTCCTTGTTACTTCTTTAACCTTACTTGATGTTTTATGTGGAACATTATCCAACGGAGGATATAATATTTTCAATGACTCAATTAAATTAAGCTGCTTTGATTTTTCAAGTTCATATCCATCAACTCTGGAGTGACTTGGACATGCCCCTTCACAAACCCCGCAACGTGAACAGATACCGTATACAATTCCATCCTCGATAGAAATATTATTTGTAGGACAATTGTACATGCACATTCCACAGCCATTACATTTAGCTCTGTCTACAACATATCCCCCATAGCTATTTTGGAATATAGCACCATTAGGACAGTTTTTATAACATATCCCACAGGTAAGACAGCTAAATGCTTTGCCATTAATCAATTTAATAGCTTTTGTAGGGCATTGTTTAATACATTCTCCTTTTCCATCACATGTATTAGCTGATAAAAACATTTTAAAAACCCCTTATTTACTCCTTGCAAATAGTAGTTTGCCTACAAAAATTCCTATTAAAGCAGATAAAAATGCAGTTGAAATAGGCAAATCGTTATAAAATGGATATGGACCTAATTGCCATGCTACAATAATTCCTGCAATTAATATTACCACAAATGAAGCGAGAGTGAACTTCACACCAAGTGCATCAAGTTTAATTTGAGATCCGATAATCAAACCCAATATAACACCAAATATGATTGGCCCTAGACTTAACATTATTCACCCTCCTCAACTAATTTCTTAAATCCTGCAAATGCTATAACAATTGAGGATAAACCTGCAAATACTTTTAAACCTACAAATATGTTGAGATATGGAATAATTCCAGCATTAGTGACATCAGGATAATGCAAGACATTCTGTATGGTTGCAGGAATGATATTCAATACATCGGTTCCGACATTGTAGAGATAAAATCCTCCGACAAACAAACCGATTAAACCCAATATCACAAAACCTAATGCGCCAATTGATTCTAATACTTCAACATAAAAGTGAGAAAATTCTAGCGGGGAATTGCCTATGCCATAAACAAGAATGGACAATATAATTCCACTAGCAATCATTGCACCACCTTGGAAACCTCCACCAGGAGTGATATGGCCTCCAAGAATAGTCATTATACCTAAACAAATCAATATAATTGAAATCGGCAAAGATATAATCTTTAAAATCATACTACCCTGACTCATTGTTTATCCCCCAATAATCCTCTGCCGAATATTAGTAAAACTACCAATCCAGCAGTTAATAAAATGATTGATTCTCCCAATGTATCATATGCTCTGAAATCAAAAATAACAACAGTTACCATGTTTGGAGCTATTTGAGTTCCCAAAGCATTGTAAATATTACTTACACCAGGATTAATTATGCTGATTAGATGGAATATTGCATCCAATAAAGTAATAGAAAATATTGCTGTTAAAACCGCAGCAATCAAATTACGAACAGTACCCTTACTAGACAAGATTACCACCCCAGTATAAGAATATGATAATAATACTAAGTGTCACCACTGCATAGAACAGCATTTTCTCCAAAGAATCTTCCTGCTCAATTTTGAACTTTGGAATGAGCGGAATATTTGAAATCAATACGATTGCCAATATCAAAGTTACCAAACCTGCAAGAAGAATACTCACATGCCTTAATAAAACTGCCGCCAACACCAATGAAACAATTAAAAATATTTCTGCTGTGATACTGCCTGAAACATCAGCATTTGTTACAGGGCCTGGTGAGAACAGTTTTCTAAATTGCTTTACAACATTGAATATCTGATCATAAAGTTTCATAATATCCCTCCTACAAAGTTAGAAATTCCATTTGTCACAACATCTGGGAATATACCAAGTAAAACGATTATAATCAGTAACACTCCCATTGCAAAAATCATTGCACGTGGAACATCCTTTTTGCCAAGCTCCAAATCGTTTGGTTTTGGCCTTAAAAACATTGCATAGAATGTTTTTACAAACACTACGAATGTGGCTATACTTACCATGATTGCCAAAATGGATATTTCAGGGAATCCGCAACTTAAAGATGCCTGAACAAGCATTAATTTTGATTGGAATCCGCTTAAAGGAGGAACTCCAGCCATTGCCAAACCACCAATCAGAAGCATTATGCTGACTTTTGGATGATATGCCAAAAGACCTCCGAGCTTACGGGTGTCCACTTCATTCGTTGCGTTCACTATTGCGCCAAATCCTATGAATAATAATGCAGTAATAATAATTTCATTCAACGCTTGGAAAAGCCCAGCAGTCAATGCATACTGAGTTCCAAGACCTATACCCAATCCAATGAATCCTAACTCGCCGACAGCTAAAAATCCAATCATCCTTCTGAAGTCAGTTTGGGTAAGTGCAAGAGAGACGCCCAATATCATAGCCAAGATAGAGAAGAAGACTATGAGAACTTCAAATATTGGTAGGGATGAATAAATTCTAAACATGATTAATACGATTGAAATCATTGAGATAACTGTAAATGATTGAAGCAAAGCGGCTCCATGAGGTTCAGCTTTTGAATAAATTCCAGATTTTATAGTATGGAATGGTGGCAAACCAGAGGCATATAACCAACCAAAGAATATTAAGCCGAGTGAAAATAAAAATACTGGAGAAGTGATATCAACTAAACCATTATGTACCGCAGCTGCGATATCTGTAACATTTACACTACCTGTCAATGCAAGCAGGAATCCAATTCCCAAAAGCATTATAGGAGACCCAATTGATCCCAAAATCATATATTTTAAAGCCATTTCATAACTGTAGTCTATTGATGAAGCCGCAACGATACCCACTTGTGCCAGAGCCAATATCTCGAAGAACACAAACATGTGGAAAATATCATCTGTCAGCAGCATTGCAGTTACTGCAGCAGTACCCAAGAACAGCAAGAACAAATAAGGTCCGGAAACTTTCTTATATTTGGTCAGGTAAATGAATACGACCAAAAATGTCAAAAGACCCACACCTGCAATAAATATTTGCTGCAAGAATGTGAATGAATAGGTAATTGCCGGATGATAGAATACACTTGTCACGTTATCCACTAATGGCTCATAACCTCCAAAGTAATGAAGACCATAATTAGAGGCTATAGGTATGATTGGAAGGCAGATTGCAACGACAAATGCAAAAATCTTAGTAGCCTTATTGAATCTTGAAAAAGCACTGATAAGTAATGCTGCCATCAATGGAACAATAACCATAAGTGGAATTAACTCATTCATCGTATTCCTCCTGTTTTGATGTGTCTGCCAACATTACTTTAGTAGATAATGTGCCGTATCTTCTGTATAAAACCATCACTAAAGCAAGCATTACAGCCAAAGTACTTGCACCAATTACAATACTAGTAAGTACCAAACCAAAAGGCAATGGATAAGCAGCGTTTGTTGCAAACCAGGATGTATCCATTCCAGGCATTAAAATAGGAACAACACCACCTGGCTTATAACCAATAGCAACTATGAATAAATTAGCTCCTTCTTCAATAAAGCTAATACCGATTATCTTTTTTATGATATTGTCAATGAAAATCGCTGAATATAGTCCAATAATAACCAAAGCAGCGGATGTGACCAATATCGCAAGTTGAACGTATGCCATTAGCTATCCTCCCTTTGAGTCTTTTTAACAGCCAAAGCAATAAATACCGGGACAATCACCGCACCAACAATGGCTTGAGTTAAAGCAACATCGGGCGCAAGTAAAACTTGGAAAAGAACTGCAATAGCTCCACCAGCAAATCCTGTTAAAATTGCGGCCTTTAATAAGTCTTTTTGAACAAGAGCAAGAATTGCGCTTACAACTATAATTATCATTAATACAAACTCTAGCATCTTACTCCCCCTCATAAATTTCCAAAGTAGTAACTGAGAACCTGTCATCCGCTTTTAGTTTTTCTGAATCTTCACTTTCAAAAGCCTGCATCTTATCTTTAGGATGTATGAATGGATGATTATAATCAACTTCCTGTTCAACAGTTATCTCCTCTAAATTATTTTCTCTATCTTCCTTTTTCCAATAAGCATTAGCTATTGCATGTGCTGCAAACGGCGCTATAATAAAGTATATGCCCGCAAGCAGATATTGGCCAAGACCAATCATAGCAATAATACAAGCAATATCAAAAATACCGACAATGTGGATTCTTGCATAGACTGCATTTTTGGTATCTTTTGATATGCTGATAAGCCCTATTGCCGATACAATAATCAGAAATGCTGATATAATAAGAAGGGCAGATGATATATACTTAATCATTCGTCATTCCCTCCCAAAACAGCAGCGAAAGCAACAGTACCTATAAAACCAAAAAATATTAAAGCTAATGATATATCTTTATAGAATTCAAGATTATATATATCTCCCCCAACAAGCAATACCATAGCAAAAGCTACAACAACTACAGAGCTTCCTAAAAGCCCCATTGAGTTAGATTTATATGCACTTGCTCTTAAAGCGGCCAACATCATAATAATTAATGCTATAACCACAATATATTTCGAAATAAACAATATATCCATACTATCTCACTCGATTACTTTAAAAGAAAATGACTATTCAAGCATTTTCTTAATATATTTTTCAAAAGGAATAATATCCTCTTTTTCTCTTGGAGAAATAGCAGCTACTTTAATAATGTTATTTTCACTGTCCAAATCAACAGACAAAGTACCAGGAGTTAAAGAAATACTATTTGCTAATATTGTCTGTGAAACAGGTCTCTCCAATACTGTTTCAATGTCGACAACAACAGGATCAATATTTCTCCTCATTACTGAATTAAAAGCAACATCAATAGTTGATTTAATTATCTGATAAATAAGGTCTAAGAAATAAATAATTCCATAACCGATTCTTGTCAAAAACATTAAATAAGCTCCATTTCATTAATATTAATAATAGCCAAAATATTGACTAAATAATAATATTATTATTTATCATGATTATTTATTATAAATGTATGCTTTTTTAAAAAAATCATATGAATTTGAAATAAAGTAATAAAAAATTTATTGAAAAATTCTAAATGAACAAAATAATTGCTGGATATAAAAATCACGAATAGATTAATAGCCAAAGTTAAAATCAGACAAAAATTATCAAAATTAAAAAACATTATATATTAAGATAACTAAATTTAGTCATGCCTAAAGTGATAATATGGAATTAATGGAAAAACTGGAACCCACAATAATATTTCTGGCAATCATCATCGGACTAGTATTTTCCAATGTTGACCTGATAGCTAAAAATGCCAGCTCTCTAATAACCATATTCCTATGTTTAATGCTTTATGGCCTATTTTTGGAGGTTCCTTTAAGCGAACTGAAAAACAGTTTTAAAAACACCAAATTCAGTATCACAAGCCTCTCAATCAATTTTATATGGACCCCATTGTTTGGATACTTTTTAGGTTCAATATTTTTTAAAGGAAACATTGACATTTTCATAGGCTTTTTCATGCTAATATTGACACCATGCACGGATTGGTACTTAGTATTTACAAAACTTGCAAAAGGCGACTTGAAATTAAGTTTATCAATACTGCCAATTAATCTAGTTTTGCAGTTAATCTTGCTTCCAATCTATCTAATACTATTTTTTGCAGCTGAAAATTCTATGGATTATTCACAACTTGCCTATTCACTTTTAACCGTTATTGTAATTCCATTTATTGCAGCGCAGATTACAAAATTCATTCTTAATGACAATTATAGGCAAAAAGCAACGGATTTATTTGCCAAAACTCAAATTTACTTTTTGGCGCTTGCGGTATTCTGCATATTCGCAAGTCAAGGAGAACTATTATTTTCAAATTTAAACTCGCTAACAACCATATTCATTCCATTAATCATATTTTTTGGCGTTAATGTTATTATTGACTTGCTGTTATCCGAAAAAATTAACTTCACTTACTCTGAATATGCCAGTCTGACAATGACAACCCTTGCACGCAACTCACCGCTGGCGCTGGCCATCGCAATAACATCTTTTCCTGGCCATGAGCTGATAGCCATCGCCCTTGTAATCGGACCGTTAATAGAACTGCCTGTGCTATATATTGTCTCAAAATTCTGCTTATGGGTTAAAGATTCAGGATTATTCTTTGTATGCATGAACAATTTATTTTAATGATGATGTAAATTTCCTTAATGGTTTGGTCACTTTCCAGCTTCTGGATTCCTGCATTGATTTGACCCTTCTTTTGCAATCATACAACTCTAAAGCCAACTTACATTCCTTTAAGTTGTCTGAATCGAGAACTATATTCATTTTGTCGAGGTCTTTATCTGCAATTGATAAAGATGCCGCATTGATATTTGATAGTTCGTCCTTAGCTTTCAGGTAATACTCATCAGAATCCGCAAATCCCATATAATAAACCAGCTTAACCACTCTGAATGCATCAAATTCATCTTTAAACTCATCAAAAAAGTTATTTTCCCTCAAATAATTTTCGATAATGTCGGAAAGCTTGAAAAAATTAATAGTATTCGAAGACGAATGAACCAAAGAATCATCATTTTCACGATAATAATAGAGATATTCAGGGACAAATGATATCCTGGAGGCTTTCAGCATTGTCTTCACATGGAAAGGAGCATCAGAATACGATTTCATCTCAGGGAAAGTAAATTCTTCGCTGCCCTTTAAAAATCCGGCACTGTACAACTTAAGCCAAGGCGCAAACAAGTCATTTAGAACATGGCTTTTGATATCCTTATAAGTGAATGTGAACCTATTGAAATTGACCTTTTCAAACTCCTTATCCAAGTCAAAAGCGGGGAATTTATACTCCTCATCACCATTTACGAAAATCGCTTTCATGATGCAAAAATCAGAATTGTTTGAGGTGATATTGTCATGCAATTTTTTAAATGCATTCCTATCCAGGAAATCATCGGAATCCATGAAATAGACATAATTGCCATTGATTAATTCCAAGGCCTTGTTTCTGGTTTTTGCAACGCCCATGTTCTCTTGGCTAATTACAGTTATGCGATTGTCTGCTTTTTCATATTCCTTCAATATATCTGGGGACCCATCACTAGAGCCATCATCAATGCATAAAATTTCCATGTCCTCGAATGTCTGATTCAAAAGACTGTCCAAACACCCATTTAG
>Ga0129307_1001912_pt1 | contig 19197 bp, 21 predicted proteins | sample P1105metagenome_FD_94437 | JGI IMG/M metagenome (GOLD analysis project Ga0129307, IMG submission 94437) | Capybara group fecal microbial communities from Wisconsin, USA - P1105 metagenome | ecosystem: Host-associated > Mammals > Digestive system > Large intestine > Fecal | place: USA: Wisconsin... | reverse complement strand
CTCGCGGGCCACACGATCAAGGAAGTCCTCGACGGGATCGGCATGCCGGAAAGAGCGCAGAGGATCGTTTCCCAGTACTGGTGCTACCTCGGAGCGACCACGACCGAGATGGACGCGCTGACCTACTTCCGCATGTTCGGCGGCTACCTCATGTTCGGCGCGGGCATGCCGAAGCTCCGCTCCCATGAGCTTTCGCTCGCACTGGAAAAAGTCGTCCGCGACAACGGCGGCGAAGTCTGGTACAACACCCCTGCCGAAAAGATCCTCGTCAAGGACGGCAAGGCCTACGGCGTCCGCATCGGCGGCAGGGACTATTATTGTGAAAATGTTGTCTGCAACGCATATCCTGACTATGCGTTCTCCTACATGATCGACCCGGAGGAGGCCCCGGAAAGGGCGGTCAAACTGACGAACGCCAGAGAGCTCGCGCTCAACCTCTTCACGGTCTACCTCGGAGTGAACAAGACCGGCGAGGAGCTCGGCTTCAAGAGCTACTCCAACTTCATCCTGAACTCGACCGACTCCGACTTCCTCGTAAAGCAGGCTTCCGACAACCGCGAGAACGTTCCGGCCGTCATCATTAACTGCCTCAACAACGTCATCCCGGACTGCACTCCGGAAGGCACCTGCTTCCTGTTCCTGACCGGATTCTTCTTCGGCAACGGATGGGATTCGATCAAGCCGGAAGAGCATCAGAAAGAAAAGGAGCGCGTCGCGGAAGCGATGATCCGCCGCTGCGAACAGGCGCTCGGCATGGAGATCATGCCTTACATCGAAGAGATCGAGATCGCATCGCCCGTGACCTTCGCCCGTTTCCTCGGATCGCCGCAGGGTACGCCTTACGGATACCGCATGAACAAGTGGGACAACTACATCCAGAGGATCGTGGACAAGCGCGTCGATGAAAAGACGATCGCCAACCTCGACTTCGTCGGCGCGGCAACACACGGCGGCGACGGCTACAGCCCGACCTACCTCGGAGGCTACGAGACCGCGATCGAGATCGTGGAAGCACAAAAGGAGAAAGGAGAAATTCAGAGATGAGCACGGTGATTGGAAATCTTGATACAAAAACCTTTCAGAACACGAATGACGAACGTAAGCGCATCATCGAAAATGCTTCGGCCGCTCCTTTGAAAGGCAAATTCCCCATCAATGAAGTCGCAAAAAGGCTTCATCCGAACCGCCAGTACATGAAGATCGCGGCGGTCACCGACATGGGACAGAACACGAAGAAATACCGCCTGGTCCCGGATCCCGCACGCGGAACGACGGAGTGCGCATACTTCATCGCAGGCCAGTACGTATCCGTATTCGAGAACATCAGGGGCATGACCGTAAACCGCGCGTATTCGCTCGCATCGGCACCGTATGAAGCACTCGACGGCTACTACGAGCTTGCGATCAAGAGCTCCGGCGACGGACTTGTTTCGACCTATATCTATGACAACTGGAAAGAAGGCACGGAAGTGGAGATCTCCGGCCCGATCGGAAGCTTCGGATACTGCCGCTTAAGAGACGCGAAGACCGTCATCGGCGTAGCCGGCGGAAGCGGCATCACCCCGTTCGTATCCTTTGCGAGAGCGATCGCAAAAGGAGACGAGGGCTTCAACCTGATCCTGCTCTACGGCAGCCGGCTCGCGGACGAGATCCTTTACAAGGACGAATTCGAAAAGCTCGCGGCGTCCTGCAGCAGGATCAGGGTCGTCAATGTCATCTCCGATGAGGAGAAGGAAGGCTATGAGCACGGCTTCATCAGCGCGGAACTGATCAAAAAGTACGCACCGAAGGACGAGCCGTATTCCGTCTTCGTCTGCGGACCGCAGGGCCTCTATGACTTCATGGACAAGGAAGAGCCCAAGCTCGGCATCGCCAAGAAATACTTCCGTGAAGAGCTCTACGGAGAGCTGCACGATCCGAACACGCAGTCAGACTATCCGGGCTGCGAACAGAAGACCGTCAAGATCACCGTCAGCGTCCGCGACAAGACCCGCACGGTCGACGCCGATGTCAATGATTCGATCCTGCAGACACTGGAAAAGCACGGCATTGCGGCACCGGCCAGCTGCCGGAGCGGCGAATGCGGTCTCTGCCGTTCACAGCTCATCTCCGGTGAGGTCTACACCCCGAAGAAGCTCGAAGGCAGACGTCTCGCCGACTACAAGTTCAACGGCATCCACATCTGCGCGACCTATCCGCTTTCGGACCTCGAGATCGAAGTGCCGCCGGCAAAGACCATCTACGTCCAGTAAGCAGAAGCATTGACCAACAGAAAACAATAACGTAAAGATCCCCTTCTACGGTTCCCCTCACGCTCCGATTTTTGCTTATATATCAGCCAAGCTGAAGAAACAAAAATCGTCGCTGCGGGCCGACGACGTCCGTAGAAGGGGATCTTATCCGTACTCATGCTTAATATGGCATCCCCGTCAATTAAAGATGTTTACACAGTATGCACAGCCGTGGAATAGTGCGCGCTGTAGCTCGCAAGCCACTGGTCGATCTTTTTTTCGACCTCCGCCCCGATATGCTCGCGGTCGCGCGCCGCAAGCAGTGCGTAAAGGTCCTGCAGCTCTGCGCTCATGACTTCGCGGCTTTCGACGCGGGCGTTCCCGATATAAAAGGAGATATACAGCTCCCTGAACGTCATCAGCAGCATCGGGGAAACGACATTGCCGCAGGCGATCGCGACCTCATGGACGAAGTCGAAGAACAGTTCTGCGCGTTCACGCGGATTGGCCGAAGCAAGATAGCGCTCCAGGATATCCTTCAGACGGGCCAGTTCCTCCTCCGTGCAGTTGACGCACGCATCTTCATAGAAATGCACCTCCAGCACCTTCCTGAGGTCGCCGAACTGCCGGATGATCCTCATGTCATACCCTGTTCCGGCGTATTTGATCAGCTCGTTCAGCGTGCCTACGCCGCCGCAGCGGACATAATCATCAATAAACGTGCCCTGCCGCGGAACGATGCGGACAAAGCCCAGGGCTTCCAGCCGCTTCAGCCCGTTATGGACGGAAGCCAGGCTGACGCCCATCTTTTCCGACAGCGCGCGTTCCGTCAGGAGACGCTCCCCCGGCTTCAGCTCGCCCGTAAGTATTTTTTCTTCGATCGCCCTGACGAAAAGATCCGTCATGGAGGGCGCTTCTATCCTTTCAAATTTCATCTGTTCCGGTCCTTTTTTGAATATGCGGTCTCAGCCCAAAGGTCTGACAGATCATCTCTGATATGTATACAGCAATCTGATGTCAATGTTGAAAACCGTCAGTATATCGGCGTTTCTCAGCATTATCAGCGATTCTGATTTCTGATATATCACAAGTGATTATAGGTTTTTCACGCCTCACTGTCAAGAAGGGGGCCCTCCTTTCCGCCGAAACTCACCGTTGCGCTCCCCTAGCTAAGGTGCTATAATCTCCTCAATTGAATAAGTTCTTCGGGGCAGGGTGAGATTCCCTACCGGCGGTACAGTCCGCGAACCTTCGGGCCGATTTGGTGAAACTCCAAAACCGACAGTATAGTCTGGATGAGAGAAGAACTGGGCATCATTCGTTCGATCCGCTGCATTTTCCGCAGCAGGGCCGGGCGGCTGTGTTTGATTTCATGTATCGGCATTTCAGGCACGGCAAAAGATGTGTTCAGACGGCATTTACCCGGAGCAGATATATGTTCCGGGTTTTTGTTTTCCAAAGAACTTGTTCGAAACAGTCACATTTTTCAGCACAGTTCAAGGAGGAAAAACAATGAAATGGTCCGTCACCAAAATGGTCACTACCGCAATGCTTGCCGCAGTTGCCGGCGCGCTCATGTCCCTGGAGTTCTCAGTCCCGCTGATGCCCGTCTTCTATAAGGTCGATTTCAGCGACATCCCGACCGTCATCGCGATATTCACCATGGGACCCGTATCGGGCTTATGCGTTGAGATCGTCAAGATCCTGATCAAGCTGCTCACCGTCGGCACGAACTCCAACTATGTCGGCGAATTTGCCAATCTGATCGGCGCATTTATGTTCATTCTGCCGATATGGTTCATTTCCAGGAAAATGCCGGCGAACAGAAAGGGCATGGCTGCCACGCTCGCAGCCAGCGCCGTTATCCGCGTTGCCTGGTCCTGCTTCTGCAACGCCTGCATCACCCTGCCGATGTACGCCGCCACGATGGGCGTCTCGATCGACGCGCTGACAGCCAAGTTCACCCCGGCGCTTCCGTCGGTCCAGAATCTGGCCACATTCCTGATCTTTGCCACGATCCCGTTCAACTGCATCAAGCTTGCGTTGAACTACTGCATAGCCGTATTCCTTTACGACCGCCTCACCGCAGCGATCCCATCGCTCCGTACGGCGATGTCATGATGTAAATCCCGAGGAAAAGACATGATCCGTAACTACAACGAACTGACGCGTCTCGAAATGGAGCAGGTCGATAAGGCTCACACCGTCGTCCTGATCCCGCTCGGCGCGACCGAACAGCATGGCAGCCAGGCGCCTCTCGGCACGGACGCCATGATCGCCGGAGCCATGCCGGGCTATATCAAAGAGGAACTGGAAAAGGTTGACCCCGACTATCCGATGCTCATCTTCCCGGTGATCCCGGTGGGCTTTTCGGTCGAACACCTCGATTTCTGCGGCACGGTCAGCTTCAAGCCGGAGACCTATTACCATATGCTCTATGACATCACGGCAAGCCTTTCGCATCACGGCTTCCGCAAGATCGTCTTCCTGATCTGCCACGGCGGAAACCGCCCGGTCGTGGACACCCTTGCCCGCCAGGTGCGTGCGGACTTCGGCGTACTTCCCTTCGTCCTTTCGTCCGGAGCGTTCTTCCACCCCGACGTACAGGCCACCATCAGCCCAGGCAACGACTTCGATTTCCACGGCGGCGAGATGGAGACCTCGATGGTGCTTGCCATCAGTCCAGGTTCTGTCAAGCTTGAGCTCTCCGAGACCGGCTACCGCGGACCCACGCGGGAAGGGAAAACTGCGATCCGCTTCCAGGGCGAACATGCTCTCGCTTGGATGGGCGAAGAATTCGTCACGAAGGACGGACGTCCGATCGGGATCGGCGGCGATCCACGCGGCGCCACCGCGGAAAAAGGCCGCATCATACTCGAAACCAGTGCGCGGGAACTCGTGCCTTCATTCCTCGAGATCCGCGACTGGGAGTAAGCACAAAACAAACAGAAAGCAACAGAAAAGGGAGGACTGCGTCATGCGGTCCTCCCTGTCTTTATCTCCGATCCCGGTCGGGATCTCTCGTAGATTTTCTTATTCTTCCACGAAGTCGTCCGGGAATATCTCTCTGAGCCGCACAGTCTCGATCTCTTCCAGTTCGTCGCGGGACCGGACCTCACCCTCATACTCAACACCGGTGATGTCGGGATTATTGTCCATGTACCGGATCATGTCATGTACGGCATAAGCCCGGTTGAACGCCAGCATTTCCGCCGCGTCATCGTAGGAAGTGCCCAGTTCGTCACACATCTCCTTAAGAGAAGCAGCTTCCTTCTCCCCTTTTTCCGCAAAACGCGCATCCGTGATCGTGATGCTGCCGTCCTCTTCCTCCTTGAAGCTGAACATGATCACGTCGTCCCCTATATCCGCAAGACGGAGGACGCCGCCGTCATCCTTATTGTAGTTATACTGGAGAGCACTGTAGATCTCGCGGAATTCCTTCAGGTATTCAAAGTCTTCCGAACTGGCACAGCCGCCCGGAAGGAACTGTATCTCCCCCGGCTTCAACAGGCCGGCATTCCGGTCAAGGATATACTCGTCGATCGCGGCATTCACCTTGTCGAGTTTCTCAAAATACGCATCCAGGGAGCTGAAATCCCCGTCTCCGCCGGACACATACGACTCATAGAGGCCCTGACTGTAGGCAGCCATGCTTTCCACGGCCTCTTTCGCGGACTCCGCCTTACTCATAACCTCCTGAGCCGCACTCTGAACAGTTTCCGCCTGCTCCGTCACAGAACCCTCCTGGCCCTCGCAGCCCGCAAGGACGGCACACAATAAAGAAATGATTATTACTGCATATTTACGCATGCTTTTATCTTTCTTTCCCTAAATACTCATCAGAACTCTTACCGGCATTCAGTCCGTTCCGCCATCCGCGGATTCACTTTCCGTCTTAGACTTTTCCAGCCATTCTGTCATCTTCTTTTTTTCTTCCTCGCCTCGCTTCATCAGTTCCTCCACTTGCCGGTCAAATGCCTCGACATCTTCCCAAGTGACATCCGCAATATCCTTATCCGGGAAATGCTTCGAAAAGTAATTATGGAACATATAGTCATAATCCGTACCAGGGAAGTGTTTGAAGAAATGCTCATGGATCTCCTCCATCTCCTTCGGCATATCCTCATACATCCCGGGATCGTGCAGACCATCGTACGCAGATTCCGGCAACTTCTTACCATCAAGCCAGTCCAGTTGGAACTGATACGCCCGATAAGCATCAAAAGCCTGCAGTGCCACGTGATACATCTCAAAATACACTCTCGGTGTCAGATCCTGATCCGTCTGATAAAACTCCCGCAAACGGGCGAGCTCCTCATTTCTGGCATTTACCGCTCTGTAAATGCCTGACATGATATCAGGATCCGAATGGCTGATCGCCATTTCAGAGTAATTGATACTATCCTCATTCAGTCCCTTTTCGCTAATGATATCACTGAGATACTGCTCATACTCCGCCTCTTTATCCATGAACGCATCCCAGGAAGTATCCGTATCCATCAGGTCATACAGCCACCACACATCCCGGACGATGTTCCAGTTCTGCTTCATCTCCAGCGTATAGTAGGAGCGCATCTGAGTCCGTGCCTTTAAATCCTCATCATAATTGGTGAGCCACAGCGCCAGCAAGGCACTGAAAATAATGACCGACATATCTCGGATGATACTCGCGGCAAGATATGCCGGTGTATCCTTCTCCTTACTGTCGTTTTTATCCTCCTTTTTATACCTGTTCTTCATGACCGTTGAAACGATCGAGATCACCAGCGTAATAAATAAGACTTTTGTTCCCATTAAAACAGATCATCCCCCATTAAGCAATATACTTTCGATATCCTTCAGCAACCCTGCTCCTCAGCTTCTCTCGTGTATCCGCCGGATACTGCAGTTCACAGGTCCCCATATGTGAAAGACAAAAGCCCAGGATCTTCTCCTCATCATCCTTCACCCGGACTTTCAGCCCCGCATCCATGACCGTCAGGACCTTGACCTCAGCAAATACTTCCGCGATCACTTCCCACAGCTCCTTATCACAAAGCAATGTCGCCTGCGTTTTTGCCGCATCCTTATGCAGGATATGGCGGTCGATATAATCTCTGGGATTCAGGCCGCCGAACATAATGTCAGAACGTTCTTCCATTATGCGGATATCCTTCAGCCGGTCGACGCGGTAGTGATTCAGTTCGTCCTCAACACTGTCCTTTACAAGCACGTAGTAGATGCCGTCCGCCCAAATTGTCATCAGTGGGCTGAATATGAGCTGTCCTCCGGAAACTTCTTCCAGCTTCATGTCATAACCCTTCCGAAGAAGCGTGGCCGAAACGGTACAGCCCTGGTTGATCGCGGCATTGAGCATATCGATATTGTAAAAAAGCCTTCTTCCTGCTGCATTCGGTTTGGCATCTTTCATATACAAAGTCCGTTGGATCATGCGGCCTTCATAGATGCTCTGCGTATCGATCAGTTTGCTGATGATTCTCTTCGTTTCTTCTCCCCCGATCTGCACCGATGCTGAAACCGCGTCACATAAAAGGCGCACTTCATGCTGCTCGAACTGCTTACTCTCCAGATAGTATCCCTCATGATTATTTTTATACCCTTCGATCTCAAATCCAAGTTCGCGCAGCGCCTTGATATTGCGGTAAACAGACCTGCGTTCCATGTCTACATGGTACATCTCCATAAGTCGCTTTCGAATCATGTCCACACTGAGCACATGATCCGGATCGGAGTATTTGCGAAGAACCTCATACAGACAGTATATCGTCGCTTTCTGGCTGATCATCCGATGCCTTCCTTTCAGCTTCATTATTTCTATGATAATGCACAAGACAGAGACTTGCAAGCGTTAACAGTACCATTTATAGCTCATCAACTGTGCCACATTTTTACAGCAGACTCTGCTATACTTCAATTACAAAGATAACAAACAAACGGAGGAAATCAATGAAACCCCACCCGCCCAGAGTCACGCCGATAAAAAACGCATATCAGAACATAGAAGAAACATGCAGGAAAAAGCTCACACGTATCTACCCGGCAGGGATCCCGCCTTTTGCGGCAGAACGCCTGGATCTGGAACTGACCTGTATCAGAAGCCACCCGTCCATGCAGGACGACCTGGAAATCTACCGTAAGATTTCCGAAAGCATCGTCCGGGCCGGCTCCTTCCTCTTTCCAAGAGGTTCCGCAGCTGGTTCCTTCCTCTACTATCTGCTCGGAAATGTCCCGCGTAATCCACTTCCCGCGCATTATTACTGCAGTGAATGCGGGCACTGGGAGCTGGCTGACGGGAACCTCTTCGGCATAGACCTGCCCCAAAGGTCATGCCCTAACTGCAAGGCATACATGATCTCCGACGGCTTCAATACCCGGGTCGAAATACTCTTCGGGTTGGACGGTGACCGGTCTTTCTCACCTGACTACAACGTGGAGGATGAGACGCGGGCATTCTTTCGAAATGTCCTCAGTGAAGTCTATCCAAACCATGAGATCGAAGTTCTGAGTACTCCGGTCATCTCCGGTTCCGTGCCCTCTGCCGCATGCCGCCCGGCAGGTTTTGCGATTCTTCCCGAAGGATGTACGATCGAAGACTATCCGGAACTCGCCAGCTATCTCGAGAACGGCAATCCATGTATCAGGTACGATTTCCTTGAAATAGAACGGGCCGGCATCAAAAGAATCAACTTTCTTCCGAACGATACGGTAAAAGCCCTGGTTGCACTGCAGAAGGCAAGCGGTTATTTTATCGTTGATATCACCCGGGATGATCTTAAAAAGATCAGATGGAATGATTTTGCAAACACCGGTGCTTATCCGGTCTATGCAGAGAGCGTCATACGGCATCTGCAGCCACGTTCGTTTACTGAAATGACCCGTATCGAAGCCGCATGTCACAATACAACAACATTGACACGCTATGAAAATCCCTCCGAAAGGTCCGAACTGCAGATTGAAAAGTTTTTCGGGACAGAAGAAATGAAGAAGTATCACTGCTGCACCAGAGATGACTTCTATGACGCATTTCTGGCACTGGGTCTCCCCCGTGATACGACATACAAACTGTACTTTGCCGTGGCACTCGGCAACGCCAACCGCAATACAAAAAATCGCTGGACGGAGCTGATGGAACAGGTAACGATACCGGATGACCTCCGGCACCTCTGCGAGCAGTACCTGTATGCCTTTCCGCGTTGTCATGCGGCCGTCTATACGCTGTGCAACGCCATGCTGGCCCATTACATGCTGATGGATAGTAAGATGTACCGCAGGGTGATGAAGGAAGTGAAACAATAAAGAACAGGAGGGCTACTACAGCCCTCCTTGATTTTGTCTTTGATTATGATAATGGTTTATTGCTTTTATTCGACCTTTATTCGCACAAAATAGTCTTGTTTCACGATTTACTGATTAAGCTCGATTTTGTCGACCCAAACTGCCGGAAGTGTTATTCTTGTTCCATTAACCGCTTCATAACTGTACAAACCTACTGAAGTGCCATATATAGTAACTATATCTTTTTCTAATAAACGATAACCAGATGTCAATGAAGGATCGTATCCGCAATATATGACTTCATCTGAATCATACCAACCATATGAACTCTTGTGTATGCTAAGACGAATCTGATTCTCTTTCTCGTCTTCCATCACCTGAAAGATTTCTCCTTTGAATTTTACTTTTTTACCTTTGTAATCATCCGGAGTTCTCACCAGTTGAGTATATGTTATGCCTGTATCATAACCAGCTTTCTCTTTTGCCTCTATTTCAGCCTGCTCAGCAGCTCTTGATTCTTCTTCCTCTTTTGCCTTAGCTGCAGCAATTGATTCAGCTTCTATTCTTCGGGCTTCTGCTTCTGCAGATGCCAAGTCTTCATACTCTGACATTGCTTCTTTATAATCGGAGTATTCTGCTTTAACCAATTCCAAAGCATTTTCCTTTTTCTCAAGTTCTTTCCTTAAAGACTCTACCTCGGCTACGAGTGACTCTTTTTCAGCCTCTGCCATTTTTAAGCGTTCTTGCGCCTTAGCCTGCTCAGCAATTGCCTTGTTATAGTCTTCTGCACTGACTCCGCTACTGCAAGCTGCTACAGAAAAGGATAATCCTGTGATTATAACTGCTATCCATTGTTTAATCTTCATATCCTATACTCCTTTTAAAGAGTATTATGATTCTTCTATCCGGAATCAATTATACTATAGCATCTTATATTACAAAAGTTATCTGCACGAAGATTATCGATCATACATAAAGATATGACACTCTACACCTGCTGCCTTTGCCTGCTTCAGCATGTTCCCGGTACCGCGGCTTCTGCCATCCCAGAACGCCGCCACAACAGGATGAGCCTCGCTTGCATAAGTCAGCATTTCTCTGTTCCGTATCGGTCCGGCGGCCTTACCGTATTTTTTCCAGTCCGGTGGGAACACCTTGATCGGGATCGCATTTTTACCGGCATATGTTTCCGCAAATGTATCCGCTCCTTTTGCGTGACCTGACACGAGTTCAATATGATCATGGTTTTGTATCAGGCTGTCCATCTCCTTTTCAAAGTACCCGTAATCTTTAAAATCCTTACCTCCGCAGACGATCATTCTGATCAGACAGGACGTATGTTCTTTGCTGATGTATAAATCCATTTCCTTTCTTTCCATATCCTGTCTCACCTCCAGTTTCACCTCTCTCTTACGACTCCACACACTCCTCGATGATCCTCTGTATGATCCAGAGGATCTTCTCCAGCTTCTCCGGGATGAACTCCCCCTGCTCATCGCAGTAGATCCGCCGGTTCAGCTCGATCATAACGGCAATGCAGTCACATCCGCTTTCTCCGCGCATCACAGCATCCGGTACGAAACAGCCGCCGTAGGGGTAATTGACAGCAGCCGTATATCCCGCCGTTTCAAAGCATTTCCTGACGATTCCGGTCAATGTTTCCGGCGTATACACAGGATCGGTCCCGATACATATATCCGGAGTCATGTTTTCAGTAAGAAGTTCCGCCGGAACGATCTCATCCGAATAACTGTGCAGATCGATAAACAGTATACGCGGATGTTTGTCACACATCCGATCGACCTCATCATGGTGCTCCCGGTAATACTTCAGCGTCCTTTCCTTCAGGTCCTCTGTGACGTTTTTGATCCGCGTCCCGTCATACGCCCGCTCATAGCAAAAGCCCATTCCGTACTGTTCCATGATCTCTTCCGGACCAAGAAAGCGCTCCACGTCACACAGCAGCCGGCTCACTCCAAATCTGACGACATTGGATCCGGTACGGTAAGGCAACGGAACAGCCTTGTTGATATGCCGGTCCCGCATCTTTTCATGGAATGCAAGGAACTGATCCCGGGGGATGCACTCCGACTCCATCAGTTCATCCGGAAACTTCCATCCGTCATGCGGGATATGGAAAATCGGAAACCTCGGCACGATCCTGAAATCAAGCTTTGCCAGGCGCTCAAACTCCCCGACCGAGTAAAACCGCACACCGGTGCTTGCCATGGCGGCACAAGCCGTTATACTCGGCACGCCCCACGCTTCCTTTTTGAAGATATTGACCTCGTATACATTGGTCGCATTCGGATAGAACTTCCGGTCATGCCAGTCCCTCACCTCAGGATATCCCAGATCCTCCATCAGGGAGTAGAAATGCACCAGATCCTCTTCCGTCACGACCCGGACCCGCAGGATCCCTCTTTCCCGAAAATCGTTCTTCATCCGTTCATCCTCCATCAGTCCCACAAAAGAGTCTCCTTCCGAGTTATCCCACAAGGTATTCCCTGATCTTCCTATCAACGATCCGGAAGAGCGGCAGACTGAACACCAGCACGAAAGCGTCCGCCCAGAAAGCGTAGATATTCTTTGCCAACCTTAATGCAAACGGCTGGGAGTAAAGCGCCCACTCGACTGCGGACTTCACACCGAGAATCCCGGCAGCGCATGCCGCGATGATCACTACGGCAGAGCCAATGGCAACAGGAGCAGTCAGCTTCTTATCGCGGGTAAACCGGAACAGCAGGCCCAGTACAATACCGATCACAACATTGCCCGCAGCCCAGCCCGGCATGCCTCTCAGGCCGCTTGTCAGCACACAATAGAGGATCACGCCGAAGACCCCGACGATGGTTCCTTCCGCCAGACCCACCGAGTAGCAGTAAACTGCCATGACGATGTACCCCAGGCACAGGTAATAGTTCTCAAACACCGGCACCTGCAGGCAGAGTGTAAAGACAACAAACAAAGCGATTCCCATTCCGGTAACAGCGATCCTTTTGATATTGCTCATACGATCCCCCCTTCATCAGTCCTCATGCAGATTTTGCCTTCATTGCCTTTGCGGCACTTCCCTCCTCTCACCGCTTACAGTATACATTATTAAAGTGTGTTTAATGTCGCTCTGTGGACGACATTTTCGTCTATTATTCTGCTGCTTAATTAAGATAGTCCAAGTCGCAATACTCATCATCGACAACTACAGTTGCTTTACCGCAACGGGGACAATATTCCGGGTATTTGAGCCATTCTTGACTTTTCCAGTGTTCACCGCAGTTGGCGCAATGCAGTTCCATGTTATAAGGAGGTCCATAGACGATCGGAACAATGTTCTCATACGGTCGAAACGCTCCTTTGCCTCTGGCGGTGCCACAGTACACGCAGTACTTTGCTCCATCCCTCAATAACTCGTGGCATTTACCGCAGCGGTTGCGGTAGTCTGTAGACTTGATAATACCATTCTCCTCCAAAAATGATCTGGTTTCTTCCGGCCCGGGAAACCGTGTGGCTGCCCGCTTTAGCGTTTTCACTTCCTTCAGCCAGCTGCCTGCATCCCTGTTATACAGATTCTCCGCTTCGCATTTGATAAATATATTATCCAACTGGTCACGAAGCTGATTCAACGGTTCATCACCTTCAGGGCAGAAAAAGAGCAAGTAAACGCTTTTGCCAATCACCTTGAATGCGGCCAGATCCCTGTTTCGAAACTCTGTTCCGATAAAAAGAACAACATTGTCATAGCCGAGCTCTATCGCCCGGATATACAACAACTCATGATTTACGATCAGGTAGTACTGTTCTTTTGTTGTCGGAAGCTGAATGGTCATGTCTTGATCCTTTCTCCCAGGCGCTTTCTTCAAGTATTCACGCTTTACTCCCAGTTCTTCTCATCCATATCCAACAGCCTTATAAGCTCCTTGAAGTTATACGGATAAGCATTGCTGCCGGATATCTCCACCGACTTTCTGTGCCCGTCAAACTCAATTTTCAGTTCCCATTGGGTCCCGTCCAAGGTCAATGGGTCGTCATACTCTTTTTTCCATTCTCCGATATGTATTTCCCTGAGGCCTTCGATAAAGTCCCTTTTAGCGATAGTGTAGCTAGTATCAAACCGCCGATTTTCTGAAAAGTCCAGCCATAGGGGTTCTGCTTCCACAGTTACATTTTCACCGGATACGGTGCATGTCCTCGTTTCCCAACCACTGAAATAACCTCCGATAGAAAAGACCAGTTTCTGTACATCTTCCAATGCCTGATCAAAGTCCCTGCTCTTCTTCTCATCTTTGGTCAGTTCATACTTTCCCCCGGCATCCTCATATGCCCGGATCGCCCGCTCCAGATACTCACGATAACAACTCAGCCTGGTTAATGGAGTTGGGAACATCTTTGCCGGTTCACCGTAGTACTCTTCCAGATATTCTTGAAGACTATGGATCTCCTGTTTCAAAGAATCAATTTCCTCCAGGATCTCCTGCTGAGATCTTCCTTTCAGATCAATTTCATAATATGCTTCCGGTCCGATCATCATAATTTATCACCTCCAGGATACAGTATATCAGAATCTCTCATGAGAAAGGTCGTTTTGCAGGCGACAATCTTACTCCGCCGCCTTCAGCCGCTGCGCTTCTATCACCTTGAACAGCTCGTCGATCCTCCGGTCCTGCTGCCTCTGTGCTCTTCTCTCTGCTGCCTTATAGTATCTCTTCTGCCTGTTGGTCTTCTTCGGAAGCATCCGGTAATCGATCGCAATGACCTTCATCGCGTCGTCATGCTTCTCTATATATCGGATCAATTCCTTTACAGTCCCGGCAGGTTTCACGTCTTTCTGCCGGTGAAAAAGTTTCCGCTGCAATTCTTCTGCAGATTTCTCCGGGTCGAATCTGTTGAGGTGGTAGAGGACATACATTCCGTCCCGGCGGAAGATCTTCCAGAAACCGATATCGGTTTTTACATACAGCGTATCCGTCTTGCTGTCATAGGTAAATGTGTACCCCTTGTCATGCTTCAGCTGCTGAATAATATACTGTTTCGTGCGTACAAATCCCCTGACGCCGCTGCAGTAGCTGCACTCATGGTATCCGCGCTTTTCCGCCTCTTCGTGGTCGATCCAGAGGCGGTTCTCATATTTGATCCGTTTCAGATACAGGCATCCCGTATCGTGGTAAACCATTGATCTGCTCTTCATGCTGATTGCTGTCGGCATAACTTATCCCCCTTTCCGACGACTCTATACTGCAAATGCTGCCTTCCGCTTTATGCTTCACTTTATAAATATCAGAAAAGCTGTCCGTTTTTCCGGACATATAAAAAACCCGGCCTCCTTTGCGGGAAACCGGGTTCCTGGATCCAATGCCACTTATTCAACAAATGGCACGCCATATTCCATAAACAATTCCTTCAACTCGCTTACGGCTTTTTGAGATCCATAATTATTATCTATTTTTATGATTGCATTTTCATCCTGCAGCAAAGACTCGATTCTTTTCTTGCTGACCTCTGCGCCGTCAATGTAATAAACATCTTTCTTGATCTCAATTACATATTCTATCTGAGAAGCCGGAGCATCAGTATCCTCTTCTACAGATTCCTCTGTTGATTGTTCAGATTCTTCCGTCGTTACAGCTTCTTTTGTTTCTTCAAAGGTTTCCGTATAGCTTTCGTCAGTATTATCTGTTCTCTCGGAAACCACAACGATTCCGTCATCCGAACCGCCCTTACCCGCACCTTCTCCCAGGCCTATCAGACCCGCGCTGCATCTTGCCAGTGAAGTAAATGCAAAAACCGCTGCACATAAGACCACGGCCGTATTTGTCCTTTTTTTCATGATTCATCGCTCCGTTTAGAATATGCCGGCTCTTTCAATATAACACTTTAACCCGCGGTCATTCTGTGTATTATTAATTGCCTTTTCTATGATATCCAGATCAAGGCTTGAAAAGTTCTCGTCCAGTTCCGGATATTGAATCGTTATATAACAATACTCACTGGTATCCAGTACCAGATACTTCTCAAGAAACTGCGTCATTTCCTGCTCTTGTCTGGCATTGATGCGCTGGCGTTCCTCTGCTGTCAGGTCGTAGTCATGTACAAGGTTGAATGAATCCGCATAGATTAGATCATTATCATATGTTTTGTCTATGTACAGATCGACTTTTACATTCCAGTTATCTGACCGTTCTTCCGGTACAGGCTCGCATACAAGAGTACTTTTCATAACTCTTCTTAACACTGCCGGATAGGCGTTAAGATTTGTCTGTCCGTATTCAGTGATCGCAAGCAGATCATTATAATGCTGAGATACTATATCTAGTTCGACAGTCAGTTCACTGTTATGGCTTTCAAGCTCGCGTATGCTTTCTTCCAGCCTCAAAGAATGATCTTCGAGTTCAGCGACCCGGTTCTCCGCCTTTGTTAGATTGTCTTTTGTTACCTGGGCTTTATGTCCTATTCCTGCCAGAACAATGAAAAGCAGGATCATAATGACATCTAATAAGGGGGTGAAATCTAAATTATCCCTTTTCATCTCCGGACCTTTTCGGATTCAATAAAAACTCAATATGCTTTTCGTTATCTTCGATTTTATAGCCGAGACTGATATCAAGCCCCTTGCAGAAAAGAGCCCATACGATACCCCAGAATGTAGAAGTCAATGCTCCGAAAAACAGCTGTGTTTCTTCGGCACCGATGGTATCTACCATCGGAATCAGTGCCATTACCGTTCCGAGCATTCCGAACAACGGAAACATAGTTGTCAGTGTCGTGAATTTAGAATAATGCCTGTTCATCTTCTCTCTGCATTCAAGCAGCTCCGATGAAGACATCAGCACTTCTTCTCCCGTAACCGCGGCAATATTCCGGGCAGAATCCTTTGGAAGTGAGGAGACCCGGTCGGTCCTGGCAAAATGCCTGTGCAGTTTATTTGCCTCAGCTCTCGCCAGACGATAAATAAATGCGCAATTATATATACCGAGAACAATAATAAGAGCATCAACTACAGTAAACTCTGTAACCAACACCTTTAATATCATCAATACATCCATTTTTGCTTACCTGATCCGATATAAATCTCTGCAATAAGAATTGAGCTGAGTGGCGATTACCTGTTTTTACCATAACATCAGTGGCTAATGTCGTCAATATAGTACGTTATAATACGTTATCCAGTGGATCAATAAGCGCAGAATTAAAATAAGCCTGCCCCGTCTTAATCAAGCCGGAGCAGGCCAGTCTCACTGAAACAAATATTCTGGTTGCCTGATCAAGTTCCATCAGGTATGTGTTGTTATACCGGCTCTCTTCTGCGCGGCAAGCGAAAGCAGTACCACGATCAGATCATCGATTGGCCCCGGGCACAGATCAACCGGGGATACCACGTACAGGAGCACAAATAAAGCAAGTACAACTTTAGCCATTCCTTTCATTTTTCAGCCCTCCTTATTCGCATATCGTATAATACTGTCTGATAATCACCTTGTATTTGCTTATACATGTATTATAGAATGCCTGGAAAAGCTGATATACAGTGACAATGGCAAAATAAGCCCGGTTATTCCGTATCCCTTAAGGAGTTATTATGCCGAGAATATCATCCGCGAAGGACGAATCCACCTGCCGGATCGGCAGGAAAATGCCTCTGTTCCGGGCGAACCATTTCATCTCATAAAGCCCATAAAGCCGTTGTTCATTGGCGGTCCATAAACACCCTCTATTATGTTCTCCACCGGTTCGAATGCGGCTTCTTCAGCATCAGATATGGTGATCCCGCAATGCTCGCAGCATAAAGATCCAGCCTTAATGATCTTGCCGCATCTCGGACATATCACGTCTTTTGTAAACTCTTTCTTTGTCATTGCTCGTTCCTTCCTTTCCGATGCTTTTTTACGGTTCCCTCATGATACTTTGCACCTTCATCTTCAGTCCAGCGTCGCGCCCCTCGATGCGGAGGACACGGTTTTCACATAACGCCCCAGATATCCTTTAAGTTCCTGCGGTTCGTAATGCCAAGCCTTCCTGCGCTCTTCAAGTTCCTCATCGCTCACATGCAGTGTAAGTTCATGCTTATATACGTCGATGGTGATCCGGTCCCCGTCCTTTACAAGAGCAATGGGGCCGCCCGCTGCCGCTTCTGGGGAAATGTGCCCTACGAAACATCCGTTGTTGGTGCCGGAGAAACGTCCGTCGGTGATCAGCGCAGTACTCTTGTCAAGTCCCTGTCCTTTCAGGAGCTTCATTGCGCGGAACATCTCCCTCATGCCGGGACCGCCTTTGGGTCCTTCATAACGGACTACCAGGACATCGCCCGCCTTGACGCGGAGATTTGAGATCGCATCCAGGCAGTCTTCCTCGTGGTCAAAGCAGACTGCAGTTCCTGTAAAGCGCCGTACCTCCTCTGCGATACCGGCAGGTTTGGCCACGCCTGTATCCGGCGCCAGGTTTCCTCGCATGATCACAAGACCCGGGAGAGTACTGTGCGGGTTATCAAGGCTTCGGATCATGTCGGGATTGGGAGCATAACTGCTCCGGAACTCTTCAAGGTTTTCCCCGACGGTCTTTCCGGTCACAGTCATACAGTCAAGGTGGATCAGGCCTTTCAGCTCCTTAAAGACCGCGTAGACGCCGCCTGCGCGGTAGAAATCCTCCATGTCATAGTCATGAGAAGCAGGATAGATTTTTGCAAGATGCGGGATCTTTTCCCCGTACTTGTCATAAGCGTCGATGACTGCAGAAGGATCGATTCCCAGTTCGTGCGCAATGGCACAGAGATGAATAACGGAATTGGTGGAGCCGCCGGATGCCAGCATGAACATCACGGCGTTTTCGATGGCATCCATGGTCAGGATCTGACGTGCCGTAATGCCTTTGTTCACAAGATTCATAACAGCCTCGCCGGTCTTAAGCGCAGCCCTTTCCCGCTCTGCATAGGCTGCAGGGATCGCGGAAGAACCGGGAAGCGCCATGCCGATGGCCTCTGCAAGGCAGCCCATCGTATTGGCAGTCCCGTAAAACTGCCCGGAGCCTCCGGAAGGCGTGCAGGTATATTCAAGATCCGCGACTTCTTCCATGCTGAGTTCCCCCTTCTGGTACATGCCAAGGGCCTCCGCGGGGAAGGTTGCGTCCGTTTTTCTAAGATCTTTAAAAGACGGTCCGGAAAGCATACAGCCGCCGTTGATAAACACGGTCGGAATATCGAGGCGTGCAGCGCTCATCAGCATACCGGGCACGATCTTGTCGCAGGACCCGACCAGTACCAGGGCATCCAGCCGGTGAGCCTCCGTCATCAGTTCCACGCCGTCGGCGATATTGTCTCTCGAAGGAAGGATAAAGTGGTTGCCGCAGTGTCCCTGGGCAACGCCGTCACAGGGCGCGATGGTGCCGAACTCAAGAGGAGTTCCTCCTGCCCGGTAGACACCGTATTTGCAGTACTGGGAAACCAGGCGCAGATTCGTATGTCCCGGCGTGATATCCGTAAAGGAGTCCGCAATGCCGACGGCAGGCCGCGCGAGGTCATCGTCCGAAAGCATAGAGGCCTTATAGGTGAGCCTGCTTGTAATGTATTCCGGCTTTAAAAGAGAGTATGAAAGTTTTTCTGTAAAAACGGAATAAGGAATTCCTTCAGGGTCTCCTGTGATATACACTAATCACAGGAGGCCTTTACTATGGCAAAAAGAGAAAAGAAACCCGTCCATAAAGT
>Ga0129307_1001908_pt1 | contig 19227 bp, 16 predicted proteins | sample P1105metagenome_FD_94437 | JGI IMG/M metagenome (GOLD analysis project Ga0129307, IMG submission 94437) | Capybara group fecal microbial communities from Wisconsin, USA - P1105 metagenome | ecosystem: Host-associated > Mammals > Digestive system > Large intestine > Fecal | place: USA: Wisconsin... | reverse complement strand
GCGACCCCGACCTTGGCAAGGTCGTGCTCTACCAACTGAGCTATTTCCGCAAATTTTTGTCCCAAAAATTTGCGGCTTTTCGTCGCGACTCGGCATTGCTCAAACAAGTTTGGCACTGCTCTCGCTGCTCCGAAAAGTCCGCCTGGGACCCGTTGCAAAATTTGCGGCCTTTCGTTGTGACTCGGCAAAGCCAAAGTAACCTTTGCTTTTGCACTCGCTACTCCGAAAAGTCCGCCACCCTCATACTTAGATTAGAAGTCCACATGGGGGCTTTTCTTTTGCGGTGCAAAATTACAACTTTTTTGAATATGAAAACAAAAAAATTGAAAAAATTTTTCTAAATCACAACACCTTGATTCTCAAGCACTCTAAACACCACATCTTCATCAACGACTCCAATACTTTATAAACTTTATGAACTTTAAACTTTTAAACTTGTTCAACTACTCTAAACTCTACACTCTAAACTATAAACTTCAAAATTCAGTACTTCTTCAGCATCTTCTTAATCTCATTGAGCTTCATCAGTGCTTCGACCGGAGTCAAAGTATCGATGTTTATGTTCAGGATGTCATCTTTGATTTGCAGCAGAAGCGGGTCATCAAGCTGGATGAAACTAAGCTGCATGTTGTCAACTTTCTTGCTTTCCTTGATGGCTTGGTCAAGATTGTCATGCGAATGCGACTTTTCCAGCATCGAGAGCATGGCGTCGGCCCTGTCGATCACCTTGCGAGGCATGCCAGCCATGGCCGCCACATGAATACCGAAGCTGTGAGCGCTGCCACCACGTTTCAGCTTACGCAGGAACACCACCTTGTTGCCCACCTCTTTGACGCTAACATGGTAATTCTTGATTCGCGAGAACGACTCCTCCATCTCGTTAAGTTCGTGATAATGAGTGGCAAACATCACTTTGGCCCGCATTGTCGGGTGCTCGTGCAGATATTCGGTAATAGCCCATGCTATGCTGATGCCGTCATAGGTGCTTGTGCCTCGGCCTATCTCATCAAGCAAAATCAGACTGCGGTTCGACACATTATTTAATATTGAGGCCGTCTCGTTCATCTCCACCATGAAAGTCGACTCGCCCGACGAGATATTGTCGCTGGCGCCCACACGTGTGAAAATCTTGTCGACCAAACCTATGCGGGCCGCTGAAGCCGGCACGAACGATCCTATCTGCGCCATCAGCACTATCAATGCAGTTTGACGCAGCAAAGCCGACTTACCCGACATATTAGGTCCGGTGATGATGATAATCTGCTGCTTTTCACGGTCAAGGTAAACATCGTTGGCTATGTATTCCTCTCCTACAGGCATCATCTGCTCAATCACAGGATGACGGCCGTCTTTGATGTCAATCACATACGACTCGTCGACATTCGGCATGACGTATTTGTTATTCAAAGCTATATGCGCAAAGTTGACCAGGCAGTCGATTTTCGCCACCAGGCCGGCATCGGTTTGTATAGGCGCGACATATTGGGCTGTAGCTTTGATAAGTTCCGCATAAACTTGATCTTCAATCACTTGTATGCGCTCTTCAGCCCCGAGAATCTTTTGTTCGTATTCCTTCAGCTCCTCGGTGATGTAACGCTCGGCATTTGTCAGCGTCTGCTTGCGGATCCAATCAGCAGGCACCTTGTCTTTGTGGGTGTTGGTCACCTCAAGGTAATAACCGAACACGTTGTTAAATCCCACTTTCAACGAGGAGATACCCGTCGCCTCAGCTTCACGACGCTGAATGTTCATCAGATAATCCTTGCCCGAACGCGACAAATTGCGCAGTTCGTCGAGCTCAGCGTTGACGCCTTCGGCTATGTAGTTGCCTTTTGCCGTCACAGCTGGAGCATCCTGACGAATTTCCTTCTCAATCCTGCGGCAAATTGGCATGCAAGGGTCAAGTTGCTTTGCATAACCCCTTATGGCTTCATTATCGCTCTCATTGCAGAGATTACGGATGATGTCGATCTGCTGCAGCGCATGAGCCACCTGGAGAAGCTCGCGAGGGTTTACCCGAGCGAGCGACACCTTCGATATCAGCCTTTCAAGGTCGCCCACCTGACGGATAGCGTCCTGGAACTTGTCGATCATCTCCCTGTTTTTGTAAAAATAATCCACAATCTCATATCTGGCCTGAATCTGCTCTTTGTTTTTCAGCGGCAGTGATATCCAGCGTCGCAGCAGACGCGAGCCCATAGGAGACACAGTCTTGTCTATGATATCGATAAGTGTTTTGGCATTCTGATTGGGAGTGCCCAGCAACTCGAGGTTGCGGATAGTGAACTTGTCGAGCCATACAAACTGACCTTCGTCAATGCGCGATAGAGAGGTTATGTAATCTATCTTATCGTGTTGTGTTTCATGCAGATAATGTATTGCGGCACCGGCTGCGACCACACCCTTCGGAAAATCGTCGACGCCGAATCCTTTCAGCGACGAGGTGTCGAAATGGCGTGTCAGAATGTCGTTAGCATAGTCATCGGTAAACACCCAGTCGTCGAACAGAGTCAAGAAATACTTGTCGCCGAAGGTCTCGACAAAATCGCGGCGTTTATTGCGTTGGCACAGCACTTCCGACGGATTGAAGCTCTGCAGCAGTTTGTCGATATACTCGTTGTTGCCCTGTGTAAGGTAAAACTCGCCAGTCGACACATCCAAAAAAGCTATGCCACTTACGTTTTTATCGAAATGTACAGATGCCAGGAAGTTGTTTTCCTTCTGCGCCAGCACAGTGTCGTTGTATGTAACACCAGGGGTAACCAGCTCAACCACTCCGCGCTTGACTATGCCTTTTGCCGTTTTCGGATCTTCAAGTTGCTCACACACAGCTACTTTCAGGCCAGCTCTGACCAGTTTCGGAAGATATGTGTCAAGAGCATGATGCGGAAATCCAGCCAGTTCGACACTGTCGGCCATTGCGCTTGAACGCCTTGTCAAAACGATACCCAATATATCGGCCGCTTTAACCGCATCCTCGCCATAAGTTTCATAAAAATCACCAACACGATACAACAGCATGGCTTCAGGGTACTTGGCCTTGAAAGCATAATACTGCTTCATCAACGGAGTATCTTTCGACATTTTTAATTATATATTTACGATGCTATAATTCTACAAAAGTACAATATATTCTTGAAACAGCGTCCAAAAAAAATTACTATTTTTGCAAAAAATTCACACATGCGCAAGCTTACAATGCAGGAACTGAACCGTCTTAACGTAGACGATTATCACAACGCTAAAAAGATACCTATTATTATAGTGCTCGACAACGTGCGCTCGATGGAGAATGTAGGCTCGTTCTTCCGCACCGCCGACGCTTTCCGCATCGAGGCCATCTACCTCTGCGGCATCACAGCTTGCCCGCCGCATCGCGAAATTCACAAAACCGCCCTTGGTGCCGATGAGAGTGTCGACTGGAAATATTTCAAAACCACCAAAGAAGCTTGTGAATATTTACAATCGATCAATTATAAGATATTTGCGGTCGAGCAGGTGGATGGCAGCATCATGCTCAACGATTTCAAGGCATCCGAAAATTCGGCTTATATATTTGGAAACGAAGTCGAAGGTGTTGACGATGAAGCGCTTGCATATTGCGAGCAGGCCATCGAGATTCCGCAGGAGGGCACAAAGCACTCATTAAACGTGTCGGTTAGCGGAGGAATTGTCATGTATCATCTGTTCAACGATATGAAAAATTTCTAAAAACAACATACATCTTGTTGATTATCAAAATAATACAAATTATTATTTTTTTTGTCATTTTTTAATTTCATATTGAAAAATATCCTATTTTTGCAGTTTGAAATGGATTAGGAATTAATAGGTTAATTTAAATTTTATAATTATGAAAAAATCTACATTTGCAAAATCATTGCTAATCATCGCTTTAGCAGTGCTTCCATTGACATTCTTCGGCCAGAACGAGAACGGCAATGAGAATCAGAAAAAAGAAAAAGGCAGCTATTGGTATGTTGGTTTTGACGAAGGTGCAACACTTTTGTTCGGTGACAACAAGTCATTCGACTTCAAGAACGTCAGACCAGAACTGAGCATCAACGGCGGTTATGTGTTTGCCAAGCACTTCGGTGTTTACGGCAGAATCGCAGTCGGTACACTCAGAGGTGAGTTGGAACACGTGTTCACAGTGAACAACGCCAGCTTCATCTCTTACGACTTGAACGTGAACGTTGACCTCATCAGCCTCTTCTTGGGTTACAACCCTGACAGAGTGTTCGGTTTGAAGCCGCACGTCGGTTTCGGTCAGTTGCAGTATCAGGCCAGAACAACATTGGCCAACGGTACAGTGGTTAAATACGGTTATGACGATGCCACAACAACAGTTAAGGGCAACGGTATCGCCGGCAGAAAAGTCGTTTGGGAAGTTCCTATGGGTGTTGAACTCGAGTTCAATATCAACAGAAACATCGCTTTGTTACTCGATGTCATGACAACTTACACCGACACAGATGATCTTGAAGCTGTTACAGGCGGCGACCACTACGACTGGTTCTCAGGCGTCAACGTCGGTTTCAGATACAAATTCAGAGCAAAGAAGCCGGTTCCACAACCAGAACCAGCAGCTCCTGATTGCGAAGCATGCAAAGAAGCTATCCAAGAGGCAGTGAAAGAAGCTGTTGAGGAAGCTTTGAAAGACTATCAGCCAGCTCCAGCAGCAGAACCTGCAAGAGAAGAAGCAAAGGCTGTTGAAAAAGAAGAGCCAATGAAGAACTTCGAAGAGAGAGACATTCACCTCACATTCACAGTTGGTAAAGCTGAAGTGAAAAACACTCAGGCCAACAAGGACGAAGTGAAGAAGATCAGCGAAGACATGGACAACGGCAGAGAGATTCACACAATCAAAACTTTAGGTTACGCTTCACCAGAGGGTAACGAAGAGCAGAACAACAAGCTCGCCGCTGACCGCGCACAGGCTACATCAGACTTCATCGAGACACAGCTCGGCGAACAGGCTAAAGGCATCACATTCGACGCTGAAGGCATGGGTTCAGACTGGGACGGTTTCTACGAGGCTCTCAGAAACTCAAACATCGCTCAGAAAGCTGAGATCGAGAACGCTATCAAGAATTCAGAGGAGCCAACAGCTACTTTGAACCAGATGAAAGCTAAATATCCACAACTCGATGAGATCCTTAACTCACTCAGAGTGACCAGAGTTTACATCAACAAGTAAGCTAACGGATATTGACAAAACAAGAAAGGTCTCCGATTGGAGACCTTTCTTGTTTTGTTACAATACCAATCTGTGGATTCCCACATCGTAAGGCTGGTCGATGGCATCCAAAATTTTATCGTAATCGCTTTGGTTGGCCACAAAATCCAAATTATTAGTGTCAAGGATGAGAATGCGCATATCGGTCTGCTGCTTGATAAAGTCGAAGTAACCCTGCTGCAGATGTTCCAGGTAGGAGTCGTCAATCTGTTGCTCGTAATCGCGTCCGCGCTTGTGAATATTGCGTTGCAGATGCTCCACGTCAAGGTACAGATACACCATCAGCTCAGGCTTGGGAATATTTGAAAAGATGATGTTGAAAAACCTTGAGAAAAGGTCGTATTCGTCGGGTTGCAGATTCTCGCGCGAGAAGATAAGCGATTTGGCAACGTAATAGTCGGAGATGATGAAGTCGTGAAACAGATCCAGATTGAGAAACTTGTCCTTCAGCTGCTGATAGCGCAGAGCCAGAAAAGTCATTTCAACCTGAAACGCGTATTTGTCAGGCTCCTTGTAGAATTTGGCCAGAAATGGATTCTTGTCAGGCTCAAACTCCTCGAGTATCAGTTTTCCGTTGAGCTCGCGGGCCATACGGGTCGACAGCGTCGTCTTGCCGGCACCCATAGTTCCTTCTATTGCCACGTAATTATATCTCATACCTTACTTAAATTTTCTAACTTTACCCGTATCTTCACAGCGCTCCAACAGCTGACTGTTGGTAAGCTTCAAAACTGGATGCACCATATCCGGAGCCAATTCACATAGCGGCAGCAAGGTGAAACGCCTCTGATGCAGACGCGGATGCGGCGCTGTAACCATCTTTGTCGCGACAATCTGATTGCCGAAATAAAGTATATCCAAATCCATGGTTCGCGAGGCATAGCCATCGTGTATGACTTGGCGGTCGCGGCCAAGCGCTTTCTCTATCGACAGCAGCACGGTCATCAGCTCGTCGGGTTGCATCGTCGTCGATATGCGTATCACCTGGTTCAAGAACCATTGTTCGGCCTCAAAGCCCCATGGCTCCGACTCGTAAAGACTCGATTTTTCCATGATTTCACCGCACTTCTCCCCTATCATGACGCAAGCTTTGTCAATTAAAGACTCACGATTGCCAAGATTGGAGCCAAGTAGAATAAAGACTGATTCCGAAGCCATGAAAATTTTTAATCTTTGAAAACGCAAATATAATGAAAAATACAGTATCTTTGAAAAAAATTTGCTGGTATGAAACAGTTCTTCAAATTTATGTTCGCCTCATGCCTGGGTTCGGCATTGATGCTTATTGTTTTATGTTTGATTTTGATTTGGTCGCTGGGCTCATCGGTATCGAGCGATGTCTCTGTCAAGCCACAATCGGTGCTGTATATGAATCTCAACTACGACATTCCTGAAAGGACCACCGAAGACGATTATTTGGCAATATTGAACAGCATTCAAGACGAAAATATGGATTTGTCGGGCATGAACGACATAATCGGCAACATCGACGCCGCAGCCGATGATCCCAACATCAGCGGCATATTCCTTGAATTGTCGTCAATAGGAACCTCTTCGGCCAATATCGAAGAAATCAGAGAACATCTGATAAGTTTCCGCAAATCGGGCAAATTTGTGATTTCATACGCCGAAACCATGGCTCAGAACGCCTATTACCTGGCCACAGCCGGCGACGAAATCTACCTCAACCCCGATGGCATGCTCGACATACGCGGAATGGCGTCCCAGGTGATGTTTTACAAGCATTTGCTCGATAAGCTTGACATTGAAATGCAGATTATCAGAGGCCCGAACAACAAGTTCAAGAGCGCTGTCGAGCCTTACTTCCTCGACAAGATGAGTGAAGCCAACCGTGAGCAGATGGAAAAACTGCTCAACTCGATTTGGTATAAAATCGTATGCGACATCACCGTTACCCGTGGCATCAGCATCAACAAAATCAATGAGTTGGCCGACAACCTCTCCTTGACATTCGACACCAGTGTAGCTCTGGAGGAACATTTCGTCGACGGTCTGCTCTACAGGGACGAAATCATCGCCCGCATCAAAACCTTGGCCGGCATCGACAATTCCCAAAAGATTAATGTGCTGACAAACTCACAGTATGCGGCTGCAATGCCAAAGCCTAAAGCCAAATCAGCCAAAATAGCCGTCATTTACGCAAACGGGCAGATCTTTGACGGCGACGGTGACGACACCAAGATTGGCTCGACAACATTGTCCAAGGCCATACGCGAAGCCCGCGAGAATAAAAAAGTGAAAGCCATAGTGATGCGTGTCAACTCGCCTGGCGGCAGCGCCTTGGCATCGGAGGTGATACGCCGTGAAGTGGAACTCGCAAAGGCTGTAAAACCGTTCATCATCTCAATGGGCAGCTACGCCGCATCGGGCGGATACTGGATTTCGGCCGAGGGCGACTACATCTTCGCCGACGCCACCACCCTGACAGGCTCAATCGGAGTATTTGCCACCTTCCCCAACGCCAAGAAATTCCTCAACGACAGAATAGGTCTTACATTTGACGTGGCCAAGACCAACAAAAATGCCGACTTCGGCAGTATAGCCGAGCCACTGACACCTTATCAGAAAGCCACATTGCAAAAATACGTCGTCAACACTTACGACGACTTCACCTCGCTGGTGGCTCGCACACGCGGACTGCGCAAGAGCTATGTCGACTCTATCGGGCAAGGACGTGTCTGGTCGGGTGTCGACGCCATAGGGCTCGGATTGGTTGACGAGTTGGGCGGTCTGGACAAGGCCATTGCATACGCCGCTAAGCAGGCCAATCTTACCGATTTTTCAATCAAAGAGTATCCTAAACAGACCGACATTATTGACATGATTATGAGCGGCAATCTGCCGGAGCCTTACACAAAGTCGTTGATTAAAAACAGATTAGGAGATAATTACACATATTTCGAGTCGTTTGAGAACATAACGAAGCTTGAAGGCGTGCAGGCGCTGATGCCATATATGATTATTCAATGATATCCAAAAAAGAGATACTAAATGGTTTTAGAAGACTTTAACGACATCCGATCATATACCGACGCTGAAATTCCGGCAGCGATGGAGTATTTCATTAACGACGAACTGTCGTTACAAGTGGCCAAGACTGTGTTCCCTGATACATCTTTAGATGACATCAAAGATATGCTTAAAAGCATTAAAACCATTGATCAGTTTCAGAAACAAGTGATGACGCGCTTTGTCAGCTGGATAGTTAAAAATTCGATGAAACACATTGACACTCAGAATTTTAACTATATTGAGAAAGGCAAGGCTTATCTGTTTACAGGCAACCACCGCGACATCACACTCGACGCTTTCCTACTGCAAAGCTGCATGGTCGACAACGACCTGCCAACCTGCAACATTGCCTACGGCACCAATCTGATCATGAACCAACAGATTGACGTCTTCGGCCGGGCCAACAAGCTGTTCCGCGTGGAACGCTCGCACAATGTGCGCGAGTTGACACAGAATTCGCAGCATCTGTCGGATTACATCAGATTTCTGATTAGAGGCAATCAGTCGGTTTGGATAGCCCAGCGTAACGGACGCACCAAAGACGGCAACGACAAGACCGACCATGGCCTGATAAATATGTTTTCGATGTCGGGCGACAGGACAAACCTTGTTCCCAACCTGGTGGAATTGAACATCACACCTATAGCAACTTCATATGAATACGAGCCATGCGCTATGATGAAAGCCCGCGAAAGCTACATCAAGGAGCGTGACGGCGTGTATGTGAAACAGCCGATGGAAGACATGGACAGCGTGCTGTCTGGAATCATGAAGAAAAAAGGGATAATGAACATAAGTATTTGTCCCAGCATAACTTACGACGATTTAAAGCCTTATCAGGATGCCGACAAACGCGAGATAATCAGCGTTGTGGCCGACCTTATAGATCAAAGGATATATCAGAATTACAAGCTTTATCCCAACAATTACATAGCATACGACTGGCTGTCTGGCACCTCCACTTATCAAAGCCGCTATACACAAACCGAAAAAGACACCTTCAAGGCATATTGCGACAAGATTTTCTCGAAACTTTATGAGGAACTGGGCAGCGAGGCTGAAAAACGGTTTACTGAGATTTTGCTAGGGATTTACGCGATTCCTGTTGAAAACAAACTACATTGCTAATTCTCCCCACTTGTCGATTAAATACTGGAGTTCTTCTTTCTTTTTGCCGTAATTCCAGTAGAAATTGTCATCGACTTTCACTTCGGGATGGGCCGAAGGGTTTGCCATTATCTCATCAAGCGTTGCGAGTTCCTTTTCGAGAGCGTCGATTTGCTCCTCCAACTTTTTGATTTCCTTCTCGACGCGGCGTTTCTCGCGGTCGTCGGCTTTCTTGGCCTCGTAGTCGATTTTGTTTTGCGAGACTGTGGGGGCCGCCTGTTGCTGAGCCTTCTGCTTGCGGTTGAGGTCGTCAAGCTCCTTGAGGCGCTTTTCTTCGAGGAAATCGTAGATGTCGCCGATATACTCCTTGATATGAGGCTTCTTGAATTCGTAAACCTTTGTTGTCAGACCCTGCATGAAGTCACGGTCGTGCGAGACCACGATAAGAGTGCCGTCAAACTGCAGCAAGGCCGACTTGAGGATGTCTTTCGAGAGCATGTCGAGGTGGTTGGTAGGCTCGTCCAAAACCAGCAGATTGGTTGGGAAAAGCAGCATCTTAGCCAATGAGAGGCGTGCTTTTTCGCCTCCCGAAAGCACCTTCACCTTTTTGTCGATTGTCTCGCCGCTGAACAGGAAGGCGCCAAGCAGCGACTTCACCTTCACGCGCATGTCGCCAGTGGCAACATCATCCAAAGTCTCAAATACGGTCTTTTCAGGGTCGAGCATATCCTGCTGATTCTGAGCGTAATAGCCAATTTTCACCTCATGACCGAGCTTCACCTCGCCAGTGTGGTCGAGCACGCCGCAAATAATCTTAGCCAAGGTGGATTTTCCTTCGCCGTTGCGGCCCACAAAAGCTATCTTCTCCCCTCTCGGAATCAACAGATTGATGTCGTTGAGTATGTTTTTCTCGCCATATGACTTCGAAACGTGGCTCAGTTCAAGCGTCACCTTGCCTGAATGCGGCGCAGGCGGGAACTTGAAGTGCATCACCGACTTGTCGCGGTCGTCAATCTCGACTATATCCATCCGCTCGAGCTGTTTCACTCGCGACTGCACCTGTTTGGCCTTAGTGGCTTTATAGCGGAAACGTTCGATAAAGGCTTCAATCTCTTTGATTTCACGCTGCTGGTTGTCGAATGCCGACTTTTGCATCTCGATGCGCTCCTCGCGACGCTCCACAAATTCGGTGTAGGCGCATTTGTAATCGTAAATCTTACCGCCAGAAATCTCGATGGTACGGATAGTGATATGGTCGAGGAAGGCGCGGTCGTGCGACACCATGAAGATGGCGCCGTAGTAGTTCTTCAGATAGCCTTCGAGCCACTGAATTGACTCGATGTCAAGGTGGTTGGTAGGCTCGTCCAGCAGCAGCAGTTTCGGCTTGCGGAGCAATATTTTGGCCAGTTCCACACGCATCTGCCAGCCGTTGCTGAACTCGTTCATCTGACGGGTCATGTCCTCGTGGTCAAAGCCGAGGCCCACCAAAATCTGTTCAGCCTCGCCCTCTATTGAATGGCCACCGATAAGTGTCAGCCGCTCGTTGAGGGCGCTCATCCGCTCGCAAAGCTTTTGATAGCTATCGCTTTCGTAATCAGTGCGTTGCGACAGCTCATCCTGCAGCTGAGCCAATTTCTTTTCAATCTGATGATACTCTTCAAAAGCCGTCATCGTCTCGTCGAGAACCGTTTTGGTGGAATGGACGTTTTTTTCCTGCGGAAGATAGCCGATAGTGACATCGTCCGACATCACCACATCGCCATGCGAAGGCTGCTCAAGGCCGGCAATGATGCGGATAAGCGTAGTTTTTCCGGCGCCGTTCTTGCCAACCAGACCAATGCGGTCCTTTTCACGAATCAAAAAATTGATGTCGGTGAAGAGGTCCTGACCAGTGAAATGTATACTCAGATTTTGTATCGAAATCATTGAACCACGACTTTTTTAAGCACCGAATTGCCGCTGGTGGAAATTATGTTCATGAAATAGATGCCGCTGTTGAAGCCACTCACGTCAACAGTTGACTGGCTGTCGGCGTTGCTAAGGTTGATTTGCAGCACCATCTGTCCTAAAGCATTGTACATGTATGCGGCATCAAGGCTTTCGCCTTTGATATTGACTGTCGAATTGGTCGGATTAGGCCAAAGGCTGACCGTCACGGCATTGTATTGGTTCTCGCCGACGCTCCACATCGGATCCCAAATCATCTCGGCAAACTCAGGGTAATCGACAAACGGATTGCGGTTGCGTTGTATCTGGTAAACAGCGTTGTTGCGATTTATCTCTTTGTCGTCGACAGGGTCTTGCTCGTGCCAGCGCAGCAGCATCTCCAAGGCCCAGTCCTTTATCACCGATTTAATAGTCATGTCGGAGTTGCCCCAGCTGCTGTCCTCCTGATAGTAGCGTACGCTCACATACATCAGGGCACGGGCTATGTCGCCTTTGTATTCGTCGATGGGCTCGAACACCGTGCCATTGTATCCGCTAACGGTGTTGTTGCCAAGTTTGCCGCCATTGCGCGATGTCCACGAGGCATTTGACACCTCGCCAAATGCGTAATTGCCACGGCGATTGTTGACATAGCCGTCGGTTGGATACACATGATGCAAGTCGGTTTTCTCGTCACTGTCGTTGCCAGTCCACGACTGAGCCCATAGGTGCTCGCGGTTGTAGCAGTCGCCTTCGCTGCTGTAGCTGCCGCACTGGTCGGAGCCCAATGTGAAATTATATGGCGGTGTACCGTTCGGCACATCGGAATAGATATCCCATACATAGTTGGTGCCCGGACGCTTATCGGTTTGATAATAAGCGCTCCATAAGCCGCTGTACGAAGTATGGTCGTCGTTTTTTATAATGTTATGCAAACGGGTTTTCAAAGCGTTGCCAGTAAGGCCTTCGGTGCCGTTGTAATATCCTTGAGGCTGGGCATTCAGCGTGACAGCCGTGATTATCAGGGTTAGGAAGAGATATAACTTATTCATTTTAAGGTGTTTAAAAAATTAATAATTATATTGTTTTTAGATTACAAAGATACAAAATTTTATTAGTTTTTGACAGTGTTATTTCTTTTTTACAGGAGGGATTTTGAAAAATATTATTTTTGCAGTTGTAAAGCCAAAGACTTGAATTGTGAGACCTTGTATACTATCGGGTATAGTCTCAATATTGTTGTAGAAAAGAAGTATAAAGGCAAAGAAAAACAGTGGGTATTAACTGCGTTTGATTTAAGAAAAAAGCCACGGAAATGATCCGCGGCTCTTTATACGAATTTGTCAAAATCGTTATCGCTGACAAAATTACTCGCCTACACTGTATGGCGAAACGCTATTTCTTTTATAAAAAGTGGGAATATTCAGAACGTATGACGTAGAATATTTTAAATTTGGTCCGCTGCACCAAATAACCGTTGCAAAATTACAATTAATTTCCCAAATTGTAGCCAGGATTCTGAAAAAAAATATTAAACCCCAACAAAAAAGGCGACCCTCAAAAAAACGAAGGTCGCCTTCTAAAGTTTGTTATAATCTGATGCCGATTATTACGGCTGATAGGTATAAATAAAGCTTTTCTCATTTTATTATTGAACGATAGCTACGATGCTAGTGGCAAGTATCGACAAGGCTGCAACTATATTTAACAAGCTGTTAATCAACAACTTGGTTTGTGAAAACTTGGTTCCGATGCCGATCAGGCCCCAGATGAGGGAAAAGCCCACAATTAACAATGGAGTGGTTTTGCCCAGCAGCGGCAGAAAAGCGTCGCCTGCCATCAGCCCGGCAATCAATGCATTGATACCCAATGCTATAGCAAGGATTATAAGCTGTTTGGCAGTTTTGACAAAAAAAAGGTTCTTTCCGCTTTTGATTTTCAAAGTGTCGAGTATCATTCTGAATGTTATCATAAAACATAGTAGAATTACTACGACTTTGGCGAAGCCTTCAAACTTATGCATGAAGGTGCCGCCGAGCAGCGAGCCCAGCCAGTACATCAGCCCCTGCCCTGCCGCCAACGCGCACACAAACAGCATGTTGCGCCACCAGCCGTTCTTTTTTTCAATGTTAAAGGCGGATGAGGCGACGCAGACGCAGAATGTGAGGGCGATGACGAATATGAAATTCATTTTTAGTTGACAGTTGATAGTTGACAGTTGACAGTTAAGAGTCGGTCATTACAACTAACTGATAACTGTCAACTGATAGCTGTTAACTATTTAAGGCGTTTGAACTGACAAGTGAAGTGACGCATCAGCTCAGCCTCCCAGGTGATTTCCAAACCACGTTTGATGGTGTCGCGGCGGTCGTAAACGTTCTTCAAAGCGGCTGCGATGACGTCCATGTGGTTGTTGGTGTAAACACGGCGTGGGATGCACAGACGCACGAAGTCGTTGCCACCGAAACGGTTCTCGCGTGTGACAGGGTCACGGTCGGCGAGCACATAACCGATTTCGCAAGCGCGGATTCCGGCTTCGAGGTAGAGCTCGCATGTCAAAGTCTGTGCAGGGAACTCTTCCTTAGGGATGTTGGTCAAAACCTTGTCGGCATCGACGAAGATGGCGTGGCCACCTGCAGGACGCTGGTAAGGAATGCCGTATTCATCGAGTTTTGAAGCGAGGTAGTGAACCTGTTTGATACGTGTCTCGACCATTTCGAATTCGATGTTTTCCTTCAAACCGACAGCGAGAGCGTCCATATCACGGCCGTTCATACCACCGTAGGTGAGGAAGCCTTCGAACGGGATGCAGAACAACTTGGCGCCTTCGTACCAGTCTTTCTTGTTGGTTGCGATGAAGCCGCCCATGTTGACCAAAGCGTCTTTCTTTGCTGACATTGTCATTGAGTCGGCATAGCTGAACATCTCTTTCACGATCTCGCGGAGGGTCTTGTTTTCGTAACCTTTCTCGCGTGTCTTGATGAAGTAGGCGTTCTCGATGAAACGGGCGCTGTCGATGTTGACCGGCACGCCGTATTTATGGCAGAGTGCGCAGGTCTCGCGGACGTTCTGCATTGAAACAGGCTGACCGCCGACTGTGTTGTTAGTCACTGTCAATACGAAGAACGGAACGTTGCCTTTATTTTCCTTCAAGATCTTCTCGAGTTTCTCAAGGTCGACATTGCCTTTGAAAGGAGCTTCGAGCTGTGTGTCGTAAGCCTCACGCACTGTGACGTCGATAGCGAATGCCTTACGGCTCTCGATATGACCCTTTGTTGTGTCGAAGTGAGCGTTGCCCGGGATGATCTGACCTGGCTTCACGAGGTATGAGAACAGCACGTTCTCGGCGGCGCGGCCCTGGTGTGTAGGGATAACGTATTCAAAACCTGTGAGTTCGGTGATGGTGTCTTTCATGTGATAGAACGAACGAGCGCCGCCGTAGCTTTCGTCGCCCTGCATCATAGCTGCCCACTGACGGTCGCTCATGGCGCCTGTGCCAGAGTCGGTCAGGAGGTCGATGTAGACGTAGTCGCTCTTCAACATAAACACATTCTGATGGGCTTCGTTGAGCCATTTTTCACGTTGTTCACGAGTGGATTTCTTGATAGGTTCAACCATCTTGATTTTCCACGCTTCTGCAAATGGTAATTCCATAATATTCTGTAATTTAATGATTTAAAATTTCAAAGATTTAAAGATTCGATATCTTTCCTTATTAAAAGGTTTGCAAAGGTACGATTTTTTTCAATAGAGAATAAATTCTTTCACAAATTTTCCGGTTTTGACATTGCCGCTGTAATCGTAAGCCTCAACAATATAAGCGCCTGCCGGCAACTTTGTTATGTCAACCTCAACCGAAGCCTGGTTTTTAGCTGACATCTTTTTGACAGTCTGCCCCTGGGCGTTGTAAATCTTTATCTTTCTGCATCCGTCACACTCGATTTTTATTGACGACACGGCCGGATTGGGATGAATCTTCAGCGAGTCGGTGACGGTGCTTTCGATAACGGCGTCATCCTCAAGCGAATCGGCGCCGTCGGTGAGCCATTCTATGTTGAAATTGTAAAAAGCCGTGGTGTAGAGTGTGTTGGTGGGCGACTCCTCAACATAAAGGCCGATTGTGCCGTCCTCCAGCACACAAAGCGACGAGTATGCCGAGCTGTATGGTACGATGGTCTTTTTCACGGGCCACGTCTCGCCCTCGTCGTAGCTTACATACACCGTCACATGGGTGCGCGAGTTGCCGTAAGGCACCGAGTGCAGCAGACGGTTTTTGTTTCCGCCCTGCTCAACCGATGTATAGCGGATGATATCGCCGTTGCAGGCCGGCGCTGCGATGTCGTTCCAGGTTGAAGTGTTAGGCATCCATGTCTGACCGCCATCTTCGGAAATGTTATACCAACGGTGTCCGGAATGTCTGATGCTCATTAAAATGCGGCCATCAACCAACTCGGCCACTTTGGCCTCGTCACCGCCCACCGAGGCGCGGCCCGACACCTGCCAGGTGACGCCGTTATCGTCAGAATAAACGGCGTAGTTGTTCAACGACTGGGCCGCGCCTTCACGTACCGCCGCCACAAACATAATGCGTCCGGTAGAGGTCAGCAGGCCGTTGCCCGAGCCGAAGAAAGAGGCACGCCACGTTTGATGCTCGGGAATGACACAATCGTCGCCGAAGATGAAATGTGTGATGTCTTCAGGCTCGGTCCATGTCTGACCATTGTCGTAGCTGTATGATTTATAAGATCTTATAGGGTTGGAAGAAGTCGAGTTCCAAAGCCCGACACCGCCCACGAACACGGCTATGAGTCCGTTGTCGTCGTTACTCCATGCCAAAGCGCAGTCGCCAAAGCCATGGTTGTAGCCAGTGCCCTGAGCTATGGTGTAAGGCTCACTCCAAGTGAGGCCGCCGTCGGTGCTGCGGTTGCAGATGATGTCGATGTCCTGCGGCAGGTCGCCGTCGTTGTTCTTACGTTTGTCGGTGACAATGACAATCGAGCCGTCCTTTGCCTTAATGGCAGCCGGGATACGATATGCCACCGAGCCGTAGTCACCCGGATGATAAATCTCAGTGCGGGTGAAAAGTGTGTCGTTTTGTGCCGACGCTGACAAAACCATCGCCAGCAGCATCATAAGGGTAATTTGGATTTTGTTAATCATATTGCGCTTATTTCGCACAAAGATACAAAAAAGTATGATTTTTAAAATATTTTTATCTTCATTACTAAAAATAATCTAATTTTGTTCATTCAAATATTAAAAACGATGAAAAAGCTATTTGTTTTCTTATTGGCGGCATTAGCATTGGCAATGTTTCAGCCAACGTCAGCACAGGCACAGAATCTGAAACACTACAAAAAAATTGTAAAGGAGCTCAGTTCCAAGAAATATCAAGGCAGAGGATATGCCAAAAACGGCGTCAACATGGCCGGTAATTATCTTGTGAAAGAATTCCAAAAGGCAGGTGCCGACGAGGTGGTTTGCCAGTCTTTCAAGATTGATATCAACACTTTCTGCGGCAAGATGGATATGTGGGCCGACGGCAAAAAGCTCACTCCGGGCGTAGATTTCGCCATGCGCGAGTATTCTCCGGGCGTACACGGCGAATTTAAAGTTTATCACGTCGACACATTGAATTTCGATGCCGAGAAGATGTATGCCGACCTGGCGAAGCCGGAATACGACGGCTGCCTGGTGGTGTGCGACTTCTGGTTTATGTATAATCATCCTGAATTTCGTCCGTTGCATAAAAAAGACTCAAGCGTCGGAGGATTCATCCAGACATGGATATCGCCTATCAAGTTTTACAAGGCATACGGCAGCCGCGTAATGGGCAAGCCTATTGTTTGGATTACTCCGGAAGCCATCAAAGGTGTGAAAAGCGTCAAGTTGGATATCGACAACGAGTTCCTCAAAGACTATGAGCTTTTCAACGTCATAGCAAAGGTGAACGGTAAAAAACACGACAGTTGCTATGTGTTCACAGCACATTACGACCACCTCGGGAACCTTGGTAATAAAGTATATTACGCCGGTGCAAACGACAATGCTTCAGGCACTGCCACCATCGTCACCTTGGCTGAATATTACGCACAGAACAAGCCTGAATACGACATGTATTTCATAGCATTCTCGGGTGAAGACTCAGGTTTGAACGGCTCACTATATTATGTCGACAACCCGACGGTGTCGCTCAAGCAGATTAAGTATCTGTTCAACATCGATATGATTGGCGACAACAACCCGGTGCAGTACTGCGAGGTTAGCGACGAAGGTGTCCGAGGATACGCTTTGCTCGAGGAAATCAACGGTGAGAATCATTATTTCGAGGCTTTGAACAGAGGCGAGCTGGCTGCCAACAGCGACCATTATCCGTTTGCTGAGCAGAAGGTGCCATGCATCTTGTTTGAGAACGAGAATGGCGACGCTTTCAAGTATTATCACACGATTTACGACACATATAAGAACGCTATCTTCGTGACTTACGAGCCTATTTTCAAGATCATCACTGATTTTGTCGAGAGATATTGATTTTTTTAAGAAATGAGAAGACTCTCATCATGGAGCCACGCGCACTGTCGCTCGACGGTCTCTACGGCTGGCTGTTACGCCGTCTGCAGCTCCTTTCCCATTTCGTGCAACGCCTTACGGATCTGATTGAGGCGTTGCTCGCTTGGTTTTGAAATGCCATAAATATAGCGAGCCAACAGGCTTTTATTGATTCCGATGGTATTAGCGACCTCTGAAACGTTCAGCCATGGAAATAGGTATAAATTATACCTAAGTGTTTTTTTTTGAAAAATTTTTTATTCTTATCTATAAAACTGAAATAGTTTGTTAAATTTGCGGTTGCATTACGATATAGTTAGTAAGATTAATTCTTATAAAAGAACTATGAAAGTTATATAAATCTAAATATGGAACACGAAATGAAATTTTGTCAGAGTTGCGGAATGCCTCTCAACGCTGAGAACCTCGGCACCAACGCCGACGGAAGCAAAAATGAAGATTACTGCATGTATTGCTATCAGAATGGCAAGTTTACCAATGACTGCACAATGGACGAGATGATTGAATTCTGTGCGCAGTTTGTCGACGAGGTGAACAAAAACATGCCGAAGCCAATGACCAAGGAGGAATACAAGGACATGATGCGGCAGTATTTCCCGATGCTTAAACGCTGGAAAAAATAATGCAGGCCAACATCATCACAAGTATCCGTATCCTGTGCGGCATCGCCCTCTTGTTTTGCCCTGCGTTTTCAGCGGCATTCTATGCGCTTTACATCACCGCAGGGCTTTCCGATATAGCTGACGGTTGGGTTGCAAGGAAAACAAACACTGCCAGCGAGTTTGGTGCTAAGTTGGATACTGTAGCAGATGTTGTTTTTGTCGTGGTATGTTTGGTTAAACTGCTCCCAGTCATGGATATTCCGCTTTGGCTTTATGTTTGGATTGGAGTCATCGCGGTCATTAAGGTAATAAATATCGTCTCTGGTTTTGTTGTCCAAAAGCGGTTCGTGGCTGTCCATAGCGTGATGAATAAGGTTACGGGAGTGCTGCTGTTTTGTCTTCCGCTCACGTTATCTTTTATTGATTTGAGATACAGCGCTATGGCGGTTTGCTCCATCGCCACTTTTGCAGCGGTTCAGGAAGGACACTTCATCAGAACAAAAAAATAATAGAATAAATAATATGCAAACAGATAGAATATTGCTCCGCCCATGGCGGGAAAGTGATGCCGAGGCTTTATTTAAATACGCCAGTGACCCCGATGTGGGACCTCGCGCCGGTTGGCCACCACATAAAAGCGTGGAGGAGAGCAGGGAGATTATTAAAAGCTTCTTCAGCAATGACGATACATGGGCAATTGAGTTAAAAGAGACCTCTGAGATAATTGGATGTATCGGAGTCCTCAGAGCT
>Ga0129307_1001907_pt1 | contig 19234 bp, 16 predicted proteins | sample P1105metagenome_FD_94437 | JGI IMG/M metagenome (GOLD analysis project Ga0129307, IMG submission 94437) | Capybara group fecal microbial communities from Wisconsin, USA - P1105 metagenome | ecosystem: Host-associated > Mammals > Digestive system > Large intestine > Fecal | place: USA: Wisconsin... | reverse complement strand
CATCAACATCGGTTCTGGCAAGGAACTCACCATCAGGGAGTTGGCAAGCAAGGTGGTGGAGGCCACTGATTTCAAGGGCGAACTGAGATGGGATGCTACAAAACCCGACGGAACACCGCGCAAACTCACTGACGTGAGCAAGATACACCGACTGGGATGGCACCACAAGGTGGAAATCGACGAGGGCATACGACGGTTGAGACAATGGTATTGCGATGACCTGAGGGGTTGACCTCTTCAAGGCATAGGAGACAGGCACGAAGGATGCGCCGGCCTCCTATTTTTATTAAAAGACCCATCTCAAGCGCATCTATTCTTATTTCGCACAAATAAGATTGGGTATCTACCACAACAACAGCATCCCATTGGTGACTTTTGAAGGAAATGGGTGCACAAGGTGAGAATCGATTTCTGCAAATACCTTGTTGCCAAGGTGGCTGAATCAAAATGGATGAGGAAATTCAAGAAATGAAACCATACGACTACCTCATTGTCGGCTCCGGCCTTTTCGGAGCCACCTTTGCACACCAGGCACATCTGAAAGGCAAGAAATGTCTGGTGATAGACAAACGCCCCCACCTGGGTGGAAACGTGTATTGCAAGGATGTGGAAGGCATCCACGTTCACGTCTATGGAGCACACATCTTCCACACTTCCAACAAGATGGTGTGGGACTTCGTCAACGCCATCACCCCTTTCAACCGCTATACCAACTCCCCCGTGGCCAACTACAAGGGACGGCTCTACAACCTCCCCTTCAATATGAACACCTTCTACCAGATGTGGGGAGTCACCACCCCGGAAGAAGCCCAAGCAAAAATCAACGAGCAGCGCCGACAGACGATGGAGGCCATGCAAGCCGCCGGCATCACCGAGCCGCGCAACTTGGAAGAGCAAGCCCTCACCCTCGTGGGGCGCGACATCTACGAGCGTCTCGTCAAAGGCTACACCGAGAAGCAATGGGGCAGGAAATGCACCGAACTCCCCGCTTTCATCATCCGCAGGCTCCCCGTGCGCCTCGTCTTCGATAACAATTATTTCAACGACGCCTACCAAGGCATACCCATCGGAGGCTACAACCGCTTGGTGAAAGGATTGCTCGAGGGCGTGGAGTGCCGCGTGGATGCTGATTTCTTCGACAACCGAAGCCAATGGGAGGCGATGGCCGACAAAGTGGTATATACCGGAAAAATAGACGAGTATTTCGACTACCAGCTGGGCAAGCTCAACTACCGCACGGTGCGTTTCGATCACGAGACACTTGCGCAACCCAACTACCAAGGCAACGCCGTGGTGAACTACACGGATGCGGAAACACCTTGGACCCGCATCATCGAGCACAAGCATTTTGAGATGTTCGGACAGCAGGTCTATGACAACCCACACACCGTCGTATCACGAGAATATTCCACCGAGTGGACGGAAGGCATGGAGCCTTATTACCCTGTAAACGACGACACCAACAACCGCCTGGCCCAACACTACCGCGACATAGCTACCGCGCAAACCAACGTGCTCTTCGGAGGACGCCTGGCAGAATACAAGTACTACGATATGGCACCCATCATCGAGAAGGTGCTGCAACTCGACATTTAAACTCCTGCAAATTTACCTCCTCAGCCCCGACTCCTAACTACACAACAAAACTTATCACCCCTTCACCCTACTAAAACATGAGAAAACCTATCCTCACACTCCTGCTGGCATGTATGGCATTGTCAATACAGGCACAGCCCATCGACCGAGAGGCGGTGGTGAGACGCAACAACCCACACGTCAACTCTTTCGACACCTTGGCCTCGCTCACCGTGGGCAACGGAGGCTTCGCATTCACCGTCGATGCTACCGGGTTGCAGTCATTCCCTAAAATGTATGCCAATGGAGTGCCCTTAGGCACCATGAGCGACTGGGGATGGCACAGCTTTGGCAATCCCGAAAACTACCGTCCCGAAGAGGCGCTCAAGGCATACGACTTCGGTCACGGACACACAGAGTTCTATTCCACACAGTTCAAGGAAGGTCGCCCGCACGGGGCTTCAGAATGGTACCGCCAGAACCCCCATCGCATGCACTTGGGAGCCTTGGGCTTGCAATTGGAGGCAGGTGAAATCAGCGACATCGAGCAGGCCCTCGACCTGTGGACCGGCATCATAGAGAGCCACTTCACCTATCGCGGGCACCGTTACCACGTCACCACAGTCTGCCATCCAGAGCGCGACATGGTAGCCACCCGCATCGTGAGCGACGCTCCCGACAAGCAACTCACGCTCAAGTTCCCCTACCCCACTGGCAAGCATAGTGATGATGCCTGCAACTGGGAGGAGTGGGAGCGCAACATCACCAGTTTCGAGGGTCTCGGCAACACCTGCACCGACACACTCAAGCGCATCCTCGACGGCAAGTCGCGATTTGACAAGGCGGCATATTACGTCACCCTGCACTGGGGAAAGGGGCGGCATCAGTACTGCAAGCGCGAGGGAACGCATCCGTTGTGGAACGAGCAATACTTCAACTGCCCCGACACAGTGACAGAACTCACCTGCGAGTTCTACGAGCAGAAAAACCCCGGACGTAAGCTTCTCACCTTCGACGAGGTGCTGGCGGCTTCACGTGAGCATTGGCAGCGTTATTGGCAGCAGGGAGCCATCGTGGATTTCTCCGCCTGCACCGACACCAGAGCCAAGGAACTCGAACGGCGCGTCGTACTCAGTCAATATCTACTCGCTGTCAATGACGGAGGCGACACACCTCCACAGGAAACCGGACTGACATACAACTCTTGGTTCGGGAAATTCCATCTCGAAATGATATGGTGGCACCAGGCACCTTTCGCCTTGTGGGGACACCCGGAAATCCTGGAGCATTCCCTCGACTGGTATTTCACCGTTCTGCCCGTGGCACGTGAGATTGCCAACCGCCAAGGCTTCAAGGGAGTAAGGTGGATGAAGATGACCGACCCCTCTGGCACCGAGGCACCATCCAAGGTTGGGAGTTTCCTCATCTGGCAGCAGCCGCACCCCATCTACTTAACCGAACTGCTTTACCGTGCCGCCGACGCTGCCGGAAAAGAGCGGTTGCTGAAAAAATACAAAGACCTGGTGGAGGAAACCGCCCTGTTCATGGCTTCCTTCGCCACCTACGACAAGGCAAACGACAGATATGTGTTGAAAGGATGCATCCCGGCCCAGGAGACACTGCGAGCCGACGAGACCGTCAACCCACCCTTTGAGTTGTCATACTGGCGCTTCGCACTCAGTGTGGCACAGCAATGGCGGGAGCGCACTGGCGAGGCACGCTCGCAGGAATGGGACGACATCATCGCACGCCTCTCACCACTCGCCGCCAAAGACAACCTCTACCTGGCGGCGGAGACAGCACCGCAAACCTACCAGGACATCAGGTTCACCAGCGACCACATGGCCGTCCTGGGAGCTGTGGGCATCCTGCCCGAAACGCCACAGGCCGACAACAACATCATGCGCAACACCTTGCATTGGGTGCTCCAAAACTGGAACTGGGACAAGACCTGGGGATGGGACTTCCCCATGACGGCGATGAACGCCGCACGCATGGGTGAGCCGGCCAATGCCGTCAATGCCTTGCTCACTCCACAGCGCACCAACACCTACCTCGTCAATGGGCATAATTTCCAAGACAACCGTCTGCGATGCTACCTCCCCGGCAACGGAGGACTGCTCACCGCCGTGGCAATGATGTGCGCCGGATGGGACGGCACTACCCGCCACAACCCCGGCTTCCCCGACGATGGCACCTGGAATGTGAAATGGGAGGGACTGCTCCCACTCCCCTAAGCAGGCGCTATAATGGTTTGAGGTTTGAGGTTTGAGGTTTGAGATTTGAGATTTGAGATTTGAGGTTTGAGGTTTGAGGTTTGAGGTTTGAGGCATATAGCCACTATAAAATAAATATCCCGCCCCTATGAACTCCCTCCTTGCGCTTCAGCAGCAGCGGTTGTTGCTCGAACTGGAATACACCACGGAACGCGAGGCCTACCGCCGACAAACTGAGGCCATGGGGCTGATGCGCAAGGTGAAGCGCGGCGATGCCTGGTATCCCGTTCGTGGCGGGCGCTCCTATTACAACTCACTCAACCAACTCGTTGTGGAGGTGCACCGCACACAAGACGAGGACATCGAGCACAATTTCGAGTACGGGCGCCCCGTCTGCTTCTTCCATGTTGGCGATGACGGAAAGGGCGGCGAGAAAATCAGTTATTTCAAGCAAACAGGCACGGTGAACTACGTGGACGGCGACCGAATGGTGGTCATCGTGCCCGACAGTGCCACTGCCGCCGAGGTGCAAAACGCCAACAACCTTGGCGTACAACTCTATTTCGACGAGACCACCTATCGCCTGATGTTCGAGGCACTCGACAGGGTGACCAATGCCAAAGGCAACCGCCTGGCCTACCTGCGCGACCTCTTCTACTCCCACCAACAGGCTGCCCACTTCTCCTTCGCACCACTCCGCTTCCCTTGGCTCAACACTACGCAGGAGAAAGCTGTCAACGAGGTGCTAAGGGCGAAAGACGTGATGGTGGTGCACGGCCCTCCGGGAACGGGGAAAACCACCACCTTGGTGGAGGCCATCAACGAGACGTTGCACCGCGAGAGCCAGGTGATGGTATGCGCGCAAAGCAACATGGCGGTGGACTGGATAGCGGAGCAGCTCACCGACCGTGGCATCAACGTGCTGCGCATAGGCAACCCCACCCGGGTGAACGACAAGATGCTGTCGTTCACTTACGAGAGGCGTTTCGAGGCTCATCCCGACTACCCGCAGTTGTGGAGCATCAGGAAAGCCATTCGTGAACTGCGCCAACAACGCCGCCGGGGCGACAACTTCCATCAGAAGAAAGACCGCCTGCAAGCGCGGGCCACCGAATTGGAACTGCGCATCCAAGCTCAACTCTTCGGCGAGGCTCGCGTGATTGCTTGCACCCTTGCGGGATCGGCCAACCGCATCCTCGACGGACAGAAATACGCCACGTTGTTCATCGACGAAGCCGCTCAAGCCCTCGAGGCCGCCTGCTGGATTGCCATACGCAAGGCCACACGTGTGGTGTTTGCCGGCGACCACTGCCAATTGCCGCCAACGGTGAAAAGCATCGCTGCCATGAAGGGAGGGCTGGCAAAGACCCTCATGGAGCGCATCGTGGAGAACAAGCCGGAGGTGGTGACGCTACTACGTGTGCAATACCGCATGCACGAGGACATCATGCGCTTCTCCTCTGACTATTTCTATGGAGGCATGGTGGAGACGGCACCTCAAGTGAAGCACCGCAGCATCCTCGAATACGACAACCCCATGATGTGGGTGGACACCGCCGGTTTGGACTGTAAGGAGGAATTTGTGGGCGAGACCTTCGGACGCATCAACAAGGCGGAGGCCAACCTCACCCTCGAGACTCTCACGCTCTATCTCAAGAAGATTGGCAAGGAGCGCATACTGGAAGAACGCATCGACGTGGGCGTCATCTCACCCTACCGCGCACAGGTGCAGCACTTGCGCCGACTGATAGCGAAAAGCGGAGACCTCAAGCCATTCCGGCACCTCATCTCCGTCAATACGGTCGATGGCTTCCAAGGCCAAGAGCGCGACATCATCATCATCTCATTGGTGAGGGCAAATGAAGAGGGGCAGATAGGTTTCTTGAAAGACCTAAGACGAATGAACGTTGCCATCACCCGTGCTCGTATGAAACTCATCATTCTCGGCGACTCGGGCACACTGACACGCCACCCTTTCTATAAGCGTCTCTATAACCATGTCATGTCTGAGGTAGCCCAAACTCAATTCAGCTAATACGATGTATAGGCCAAGAAAATGGTCATATCCTATATCCACCCTCTAAGTTTTGGGAAGGAAAATAATCAAAAGATTCACTTATTCTGAAATGAGAAAAGTAATAACTTTCGGAGTTTACGACATGTTGCATATTGGGCACATCTTGCTTTTCAAGCGTGCCAAGGAATTAGGCGACCACCTGACCGTTGCCGTTCAAGACGGTGACTTCATCAAGAAATACAAACCCGAGGCCGACATGGTGTACACCACCGAGGAACGCCTCTATATGGTAAGTTGCATCAAATATGTCGATGAGGTGGTCACTTACAAGGATGTGGACATCGACATCCAACAAAATGACTTCGACATATTCGCCAAAGGCCCCGACCAAAGTCATTCGGGATTTCAGCGAGCTGTTGAGTGGTGCAAGGAAAATGGCAAGGAAGTGGTCATTATTCCAAGGACGGAGGGCATCTCGTCCACCTTATTGCGAAACTACAGCAAATCGAAATAACCACAATACATTTTGAGACAAAAAATCATTCAAATATGAACATAACAGTAATTGGCAGCGGCAATGCAGGACTGATTCACGCTGCAAAAATCTATGAAAAAGGATTTCCTGTTGGTGTGTTGAAAACATCAGATTATGGGAATATGGACTTTTTCAATAGAATTGCAGAAAAAGGAGAGTATGATGTGGTGGATTTGACCAACAAAGGTAAACAATTCACGGCAAAGATGCAATTCATCACACGCGATGTGAGAAAAGCAATAGATTTTGCAGATGTCATATTTGTCATGACAACTACCCTTCAACACGAAGACGTGGCCAAACTTATTGCACCACACGTTCGTGATGGCCAACTCATAATCCTCTGCCCAGGATACATGGGAAGTTTGATATTCAAGAAATACATCAAAAAAGATGTCACTTATTCTGAATGGGAGACTACAGCATATAACGGACGTATTGTTGACGGCAGTTTCGTACGTATTACTTTCTACAATCCAAGGAATGCCATCTCAGTGTTGCCATCAGGAAAAAAACAAGAGGTCTTGGGCATTCTGTCACAACTATTCGACAACACAAGATATTTCAGAAAGAATATTTTGGAGTCTGCTCTTCACAATCCCAACATGATTGTCCACCCTATAGGCATTCTTTTTTCGGCATCACGAATAGAACATAGCGGTGGTGAATTTTGGATGTACAAAGAAGCTTTCACGCCATCGGTGGTTCGTGTGATTCAAGAATTTGACAAGCGTAAGAACAAAATCTTGGAAGCCTTTGGATGCGAACCCTTGGACTATTTCGAGGCTGCCAAATGGCGCAATGAAGAAGACCTGAGCATACCGGCAATGGATGTATTCCATTCTTTTGGAGAGTCTTCCAACAAAGGTCCGTCGTTTATCGACCATCGCTATCTCAACGAAGACGTTCCCATGGGTCTCGGCCTTTACATCTCCATAGGCAAGGTACTTGGCCACGACACAAGCATCCAAGAAAGCATCATGACATTGGCATCTGCCTTGTTGGGAAAAGACCTGAAAGCGAAATCGCGTACAATCCAATATTTGCTGGGAAAAGAAGATGTGACTATCGACGACATAATAAAAGAAATTTCATAACAAGAGTGTGATTACATAATGAGCCCTATCTGCAAAAAAGACATGATGCAACTCGGCAGCAGGGCTTTTTCATCTCGGCGACATTCCATATAATGAAACCATCGGCAACATCGTGAGATTGGGAATCATACTATTTGAAATAAATACGAAAGGATGACTTTATGGCTGTGAATTTAAGGAAGAAAGCCCTCTCTGGAATGATTTGGACATCTTTCCAAAGGTTTTCCAAAATGGGCATAGGGTTTATTTCCGGAATAATCCTTGCTCGTCTTCTCACTCCTTTTGACTATGGTTGTATAGGAATGCTGTCCATCTTCATGGTTCTGGCAGACTCTTTTATAGATTGTGGTTTCGGCTCGGCACTCATCCAAAAAAAGAACCCAACCCAGACTGACTATTCCACAATCTTTTATTGGAACATATTCATGGCCTGCATATTGTACACCATTATCTTTCTTAGTGCTCCTGCAATAGCCAGATTTTACAAGATACCTCTTTTGTGCGATGTATTGAGGGTGCAGGGATTGATTTTATTCATCTACGCATTCAACATCATACAACGAAACCAACTGAAAAAGAAAATGAACTTCAAGTTGTTGGCTATCGTTTCGTTGATTGCAACAGTTGTCAGCCTGACAGTGACCATTATTATGGCTTATCACGGATTTGGCGTGTGGTCTTTAGTCGCACAGAACCTTATTCTTTCCTTCATTCCATCTCTTGTCTTTTGGTTTTATGTCAGATGGCGTCCAAAATTGACTTTTTCTTGGAAGTCTTTTAAAGAGCTCTTTAGTTTCGGAGCTTACATGTTCTTGACGCATCTTGTCAATAGTTTTTACTCCAACTTGCAAGCCCTATTAATAGGCAAGTTGTACAATCCTGCCACTTTGGGTTATTATTCCAAAGCTGTTGGATTGGAAAAAGTAGCCTCTCACAGCATTTCATCGGTATTGACTTCCATTACTTATCCTTTGTATGCAATGGTACAAGATGACAAGCCGACCATGATTAGCATGATAAAGCGACTGACCTCGTCTATCAGCTACATCACTTTTCCATTGATGTTCATACTTATCCTCACGGCTAAACCTATCTTCGTACTATTGTATTCCGACCGCTGGTTGCCAAGCGTGCCCTATTTTCAAGTCCTTTGTATAGTCGGCATTTCAAGCTGTCTGCAGGCAGTGAACACACAGACAATTGCAGCCATTGGCAAAAGCCGTACGATGTTTTATTGGACATTGTTGAAGAGAGGAGCTGGATCCTCATTTATAATAATAGGTTTGATCCTTTATGGAATGAAGGGCTTTCTTATCGGAGTAGTAATATATAACTGGTTTTGCTATTTTGTCAACATAGGCTTGGTTTCCAAGCATATTGGATATAAATGGCATCAACAGCTATTAGATTTGTATCCTGTTACTGTAGTGTCGATTGTGGCGGCCATCATTAGTTACCTTTTAGTAAACATGTTAAACTTGGGATTATATACAGATGGTATCGCCAAGGCATTTGTATTTGTGATGCTCTATTTGGCATGGTCTATCATTTTCAAGCCCAGTTCATTTACGTATGTTATCAGCCTAATACCCCCCAAATACCACTTTTGGAAAAGGATGGCTAAGCATTCTTCCAATATTTAGAACGGGCTAAAGGAAAGTGGAATTTTGAAACATACCCTTCAAAAAATGTAGGCATTCAAAGTCTGTGCTATGAACAAATCTGAAATGAAATTGTTTTTCTGTGGAGATTTCTGCTCCAAGCCATCTACCCATCCCATCACGGTATCAGATGAGCTAAGACAACTTATTCAGTCTTGCGACATCAAAGTGGTGAATTTTGAGGTGCCTTTGAAACCAAATGTCACTTTGCCTCCACAAAAGCGAGAGAGGTTTTATCAGAATGAAGACACTCCTGTCTTTCTCCGTGAATTAGGATTCAATGTTTTCTCTCTTGCCAACAATCACACATTTGATTGGGGAGAAGAAGGCTTCAGAAAGACCAAGTCTGCATTAGGAGATGCCGCTTTTGGAGCAGGTACTTATGAAGAAGCTTTCAGTGTCAAAGTGATGGAAGCAAATGGTGTGAAAGTTGGTTTCCTTGGTTTTACGTTTGCTGCATACACTGGTGTATTCCACGATGTAATGAACCATAAAGGATTGGGATGCGCTTACATCAACGACCTGAAAGTGAACCATGCCATCATGAAAGCAAAAAAGAATGTTGATTATTTGTTCATATTGCCACACGACGGAATAGAGTACATCGACATACCCATGCCAGAGACAATAGCCCGCTACCGCGACTTCATCGACTATGGAGCCGATGGAGTAATAGGCTCTCATCCACATTGCCCACAAGGATGGGAAGAATACAAGGGAAAACCTATTTTCTATAGTCTTGGCAACTTCTTCTTCAACAGCAAAGAAGGCTATGATTATCGCGCCACCAACCGCCCACATTGGTATGAAGGGCTGTGTGTGGTCTTGGATATTGCAAAAGAAAAGATGTCGTGGAAAGTGGTGAGTACAAAAAATGTGGATAACCTTTCCATCCAAATAGACCATGACGAGAAAAGAGATATCCACCATGCTGTACTGTGCAACTATATTCATGACCATAAAGCCTATATGACATATTTCAAGCAGATATGTACAGAACAAGGATATGGTAAAGAGATGTTTCTTGTTGACAAAACTTTCCACCCTTCAAGTCTTAAAGAATGCACAAAGAAATTATTGAAAAACTGGATGCAAAAGTGGAGAGGCAAGGATTTCACCAATGATTACCAATTGATGCGCCTGTTAACTCATGACGGAAGAAAAAACCTTCTGATGCATGCCATCAGGCAAAGACTAACAAAACAATAATTACAAATATGATTGGAATTACAGACTTTCTTGGAAAGATTTTACGTGAAAGGCGGAAAAAGGCGTTATCAGAAAGATTCAAAAGAGAATTGACAAATAGCCAGAAAAATCTGAAAACCCAGAGAAAACTTACAAAAAAGCAGAAAAAAGAAATTCAGGATTTTTACAAGAGCATCATTGGAAAAGAGATTGACTTGTATTCTCATGAATATTTCTATTCACGCACTGGGTTGTATTCAAAATATTATGTGCCCACCAATATGCACCAGACCGAACTATTGGGAAGAGCCAACATGTTGCCCTACACCAATGCATACGGTGACAAGAACATGACAGATGTGCTCCTAAAAGGGGTTAGGCAGCCTCATACAATACTGAAAAATATGAACGGCTACTATTACTTTGAGGGAAAACCAATGACAAAGGAGGAAGCAGCAGCACATTGCAGCCAATTAAAAAATGCATTGATAAAACCCACCCTGAAATCACGCGGAAATGGCATACAAGCACTTGAAGTCAAGGATGGCATCACCAACATTGAAGGAATGACGGTATTGGAATTGTTCAAGAAATATAAAAAGAATTTTCAAATACAAGAAAGGCTCAAGCAACATCCCCAGATGGATGCTCTTAATCCAACTTCCGTCAACACCATTAGAATCATAACATTCCGTTCTGGAATGGAAATATTGGTGATAAGCGTTGTTGTCCGCATAGGAAGGAAAGGCGCAGTCATCGACAACCAATGCGCAGGGGGCATCAGTGCTGTGATAGACGAAAAGGGGCGGCTGGGCAAATATGGTTTTGGGGGATTCGACCAAGACAACATTTTGAAGACTGACACCGGTACTGTATTGGAAGGTTTCCAGATACCGTCTTTTGACAAGATTGTGGAAAAAGTGAAAGAACTGCATTTCCAACTTCCATTCTTCGACCTCATAGGTTGGGACATGGCTGTGGCAGAAGATGGAGAGCCTGTTCTTATAGAATGGAACACACAAGTTGGGCTGAGCCAATCAGCCTATGGCCCCGGTTTTGGCAAATACACAGAAAGAGTTTTGCGTGAATTGTGGCCAAGAAAGAACACGAGATTTTCTTAACTGATGATATATATTCAATGAAACAAAAAGTAATCATCATTGGGCAAGGTTATTCAGGACGTTTAAGCATAGCTCATTCTGTTGGCGAAATTGGCTGTGAAGTTGTAATTATTGCATTGGTTCCCCATAATGAAGATGGGAAAACATTGTATAAGAAAAAGCCCATTGACGCCTATTCCAAGTATGTGAAACAAGTTTATTTCTGTTTCCAAAAAGATGGTGATGGAATTATAAGAATTCTATTGGACAAATGCAAAGAAAAGGATTCCAAACCTATCATCATTCCCGACAATGATTTCTCCGCAGCCATAATCGATAAAAACAAGGACGCATTAAAAGATTTTTTCCTGTTCCCTTACTTAAAAAGAGATTCGGAAACTGTTACCGGTTGGATGAACAAGACCAAGCAAAAATCGCTGGCTATCCAATTGGGTCTTCATGTTGCCTCTTCAACAATGGTCGAGATAAGAAATGGGAAATACACCATGCCGCTTGGTGGGGTAAAATACCCTTGTTTTGCAAAGCCTATGATGTCGATCGTGGGTGGAAAATCTGGCTTGAAGAAATGCGACAACGAGGTAGATCTTCGTAACCATTTGGATTACATGTGTAATCGCGATAATGTGGATGTCCTCTTGGAAGACTACAAAGAAATACAGCAGGAATATGCCGTTTTGGGGTTCTCCGATGGAGAGAATGTTGTCATTCCTGGCATTCTTAAGATATTGAAGTTGGCACATGGAGGTCATTATGGTGTTGCCATCCAAGGCGAGGTGTCTTCCATACCTCCAGAACATGAACATATCATCGAGGTTTTCAAGAAATACATACTTGCCGTAGGGTTCGTGGGCATATTTGACTTTGACTATTACAAAAGTGAGGATGTTCTTTATTTTGGGGAATTGAATCTCCGTTTTGGAGGTTCTGGTTACGCCTACACTAAGATGGGTGTGAATCTTCCTGCAATGTTTGTAAGATTTCTCTCCGGAGAACAATACAAGGACATGCAAAAGACTATCAACGGCAGTGCCACTTACATAAATGAAAGGATGTTGATTGACGAATGGTATGATGGTTATATTTCTAAAAAGGAAATGAACCATCTTTTCAATTCTTCAGACATCAAGTTTGTGGCAAGCGAGGAAGACTTGGAGCCAATGAGGCAAATGAACAAAATGATTAGAATTAATCAAATAAAGAAGTTTATCAAGCTATGCATAGGCAAGAAATAACTATAATACCAAAACCGCCATCTGTTTCATGGGAAGAAATCAGCCAAGTTCTCCAAAAGTCACATAAGGAAAACGCGGAGAAAGGGGTTATAATGCCGTTTCCTTTCATGAAACCAGACGAGATAAGAAAAAAGATTGAGAGCAGAGGCGGGGTGATGTTTGTTGCTTTACTTGACGGTCAATTGATTGGGACTGGTGCAACTTTGTTTATTGACAAGAATTTTTGGTGTGGCAATGGCTTGTATGCCTATAATTGCTTTGTATCCGTACTTCCAGAACATGCGGGAAAAGGTGTTTACAAGAAAATGGCACTTAAACAAGAGGAATATATAAAGTCTAAAAACGTCAACAGGATTTTCTTTGACACTCACGAAAAGAATAAAAGAATAATTGAAGTGTCCAGAAAAAATGGATATGAGTTTGTTGATTTCATATTAAGAAAAAAACACAACTCCATCTATATGGTCAAATGGCTCGACAATCCACCATATACGCATTTTCAATGCGCCATAAAATTTTGGAAATTAAAGATACGCAAAAAATATAGAGCTTACAAGAAGGAATTTAAGAAAAAACGACACTTATAATATCAAGGAATATGGCAAATGCAAAAATCCTCATCGCGGGCGACATCTTTCCTATCGACAACAATCAGCAATCTTTTTGCAACGGCAATTTGAAAGAGTTGTTCGGCGATAAGATATGCAATCTTTTCTCTGATGCTGATTTTTCAGTATGCAACCTCGAAGGAGCATTGACAGACCATGGCGAGAGATGCAAGAAGACAGGGCCGGTGAAAGTTGCTCCTACTAAGTGTATTGAGACATACAAAAAGTTGGGGTTCAAATGCTGCATGCTGGCCAATAATCATGCCACGGATGGAGGGCATCAAGGTATGATAGACACCATGAATACCCTTGACGAGGCTGGCATTGGCCATATAGGGGCGGGAAAAGACAAAGATTCAATTACGAAATCAGCCATTTATGTGATAGGCGGCATGAATATAGGCTTCTACAATGTAAGCGAAACGATGTACAACAAGCCAACCGAATCACATGCAGGAGCATGGCTTTATGACGAATATGTGGTTTGCCGTGACATAGAAGCTTTGAAAAAGAAATGCGATTACCTGATTGTGATTTATCATGGCGGGGTGGAGAAATTTCCATATCCATCACCAGAAACAAAAAAAAGATTCCACCGGATGGCCGACAATGGTGCCAACATGATCTTGTCGCAACACACCCATTGCATAGGTTCTGAAGAGTATTACAATGGCTCTTACCTGCTTTACGGCCAAGGAGATTTCTTGTTAAAGAACTATGCGCCAGGACTTACCGATACCGGACTTGTTGTAGAATTATGTATCAACGACGGCAACATAAGCATCATAAAGCACAAAGTGGAATCTGTGGACAACAAGTATGTGAGATATTCGGAAAACCAAGACTTAAGCGACTTCAACGAACGTTCTTCTCACATAGGCGACGATGCTTACATTCTCCAGCAATTTCATAATTTTTGCAGGGGTGAATTGCACCTGTATTTGAAAGCATTCAAGAGTCCTGGTAGGTTCATGCAGAGATTTAAGGACCATTTTCCTAAAAGATTCAGGAAATGGCTTTTCTCTGACGCTTTTAACGATAGAGACTTGATGTTCTCACTGCATACATTGCGCTCAGAACAAAACAGGGAAACGGCAATAAGGGGAATAGAAGACTTGCTGGAAGAAAGAACGGGGCAAAGCATACAATGACCAAGGGAAAAAGCATCATCATCATTGGCAGCAATCCCATGACTCGCCTAAGCTTGATACGCTCCATCGGCGAGGTGACCCATTGCGACATCACCGTGGTGGACATGGTGCACGAGATACCTAAAAAGGATATCAAACCTGTGGACTGTTATTCCATATATGTGAAGAGACTTCTTCGTGCAAAAAAATACGATGCCGACGGACTCTGCAAACTCTTGCTTGACCAATGCATCAACAATGATGACAAACCGCTGATACTATCTGTTGATGATGACTCCGCATTCTTGATAGATAGTTCGCTCGACAAACTGAGAGAGCATTTCCATTTCGCCCACATCAACAACAAACAAGGGGAGATTGGCCGGCTCATGAACAAACAGGTGCAAAAGCAATTGGCCGTCCAAGCGGGTTTCAATGTCACCAAAAGCTGGGTGGTGGAACATCGTGACGGGCATTATGTCCTGCCAAAAGGCATCACCTACCCTTGCTATTTGAAAGGACTGCTTTGCTACCATACGATGAAATCCAACCAAGGGCGTTTCGACTCAGAAGAAGACTTGGCACGTGCCCTGAACAAATTGGGACGCTCTTCCAAGCATCCATTGATGGTGGAGGAATTTATCGAAACAGAGAAAGACTTGGGCATCATGGGATTCTGCGATGGAACACACTGCGTGGTGCCAGCCATCGTTGACTTGCTTGAGTCTGGCCGTGGCGCACACAAAGGCGTTTCTGCATTCGGGATGGTGAGGAAAGAGAAGAAAGGAGAAGGACTTGCCGAAAAGGTTGGCAACCTCGCAAAATCCATCGGATTGTTTGGACTATTCAATGTGGACTTGGCAATAGCTAAAGAAAAGGTCTATTTCATAGAACTTAACCTCCGTTATGCAGCCTACGGCTATGCTATCACCAAGGCTGGCGTGAACCTGCCGTCAATGATGGTCAAGAGTGTTTATTCCGACGTGCTGGAAATGCCAGTCCCTGCCATCCAACGAGAATGCAGCTACATCAACGAGAAAGTGGCTTTAGACGATGTGGCCTTCGGTTTGAGGTCGATGAAGGATTTCAGGTCACTCCAACAAAAAGCTGACGTGGCATTGATGAACGAACCGACAGACAACACGCCTTATTTGGAAATAACAAGACGTTTCCCCATGGACCTCATCAAACAAAGAATAAAAAACATACTCCACATCAAATGAAATGCTCGTAGAGCCATTCTCATCGATTTCCCCCTCCCACCTGAATACTGAACACAACATAATTTTTATGAAAAAAGGAGAAAGACTTTCACAAGACGAAATAAGAAGCATCCAATTGAGCATGCTGGATGAAATTGATGCTTTTTGCAGAGCCGAAGGCATCAGATATTCCATCGCGTTCGGGACGTTATTGGGAGCCATACGCCATAAAGGCTTTATCCCTTGGGATGACGACATGGACATCATCATGCCCTTGCCTGACATGCAAATATTCAAAAACAAATTCAAATCCAAGGATTTAGAATATCTTGACATCGACACATACAAGCATTTCGACTATCATTTTTCCAGAATAGGTTACAGGCCTACATACTGCAAGACTGGTCAATTCGACCATACATACGGTGTCAACATCGACTTGTACCCGGTTGTAGGAATGCCAGACAGTGAAGAGGAGATACAAGCTTTCCTTAGAGACATGCAACCTTTGCTTAAAAAGCGAAACAACATCATATTGTGGAAACTACGCTTTGACAGGAGATTGGCAATAAGGACTATTCCTGGCTTCGACCGCATTACTCGAAAATACCATGACACCATGCTGTTCAGCTATCCCTACGAGGGGGCGAAAAACTTTTTCCATGCAGGGGGATTAAAACGCTGCAATATTTTCGATTTCGATGTCTTTGAAGAACAAATCGACGTGGACTTCGAAGGTCACAAATACAAGGGCATCAAGAGATATCACGATTATCTCACCCATTGCTACGGAAACTACATGCAACTGCCACCCGAAGAAGAACGGGTATCCTATCACGCTGGCGTTTACTATTGGGAATAACCTTATGCTCCATCAAGACTATTTCATTCGTGTCCTTCGCGAGTTCTTCGACGCGCTGGCTCGTGCCATGCGCAAGGAGGGCGAAGACCGGAGCCAAGCCGTACACGAACTATACAGGGAATATTTAGGCGAATATGAGTGCTGGCAGAACGCCAACGTGGAAGAGGCCATGGAGTTGCTTGCACGCTATCCCGAGGAGCAACGCCTGAGCAGGATGGAGATGCTCGCCGAATTGTATTACGCCGAGGCTGAGTTGCGCACCTACCCCATCAGCGAGACGCTGCTCGAGCGTGCGCTCACCCTCTTCGAGTACCTCGACCGTCACAGCGGCACCTTCTCCATCAGCCGCGGGATGAAGGTGGACGACATCCGCCGACGCTTGCACACCACGTGATGGCTCCCACGAGCGACATGACGGTGGGAAGCCCCGCACGGTGCATCCTGCTCTTCGCACTGCCGCTGATTGGCGGCAACCTCCTCCAACAACTTTACACCGTTGTCGATGCCGTCATCGTGGGGCGGTTTCTTGGCGTGGGAGCATTGGCGGCTGTTGGAGCGTCGTGGGCTGTCATGTTTCTCATCATGGGTTTCTGCAATGGTGCATGCGCCGGCTTTGCCATCCCTGTTGCACAAGCCTTTGGCGCACACGACCACACCATCATGCGCCGCCATGTTGCCTACTCGCTGCGCCTGGCCGCCATCATCGCCTTGGGCTTCACCGCAGTCACCACATTGTTGTGCCGTCACATCCTCCTTTGGGTGCGCACGCCCGCCGACATCATGGCCGATGCCCACACCTTCTTCCTCTTCCAACTGCTCTCCATCCCCTTCATCATCGCCTACAACATGCTCGCCAGTCTGCTGCGAGCCGTGGGCAACTCCCGGCAGCCTTTCTACTACCTCATCATGGCCTCGATGCTCAACATCGTACTGGCCATTGTGTTCATCGTCTTTATGGGGATGGGCGTAGCCGGAGTGGGACTTGCCACGATGGTGTCGCAGGCGGTAGCAGCCTTGGCGTGCGGAGCCTACATCCGCCGCCGTGCCACCTTGCTCATCCCCCGGCGAGGCGAGTGGCGGCATGAAGCAGGCGAGACACGCCACATCCTGGCCAACGGTGTGCCCATGGGCTTGCAGTTCTCCATCACTGGCATTGGCATCATCATGCTGCAAACGGCCAACAACTCCTTGGGAACCATCTGTGTGGCTGCTTTCACCGCTTCCATGCGCGTGAAATACCTGTTCACCTGCGTCTTCGAGAACATTGGAGCGGCGATGGCCACCTATTGCGGACAAAACATTGGTGCACGGCGTCTCGACCGCGTGGGGCGTGGCATACGCGCTGCCCTGCTGCTTTCCATGGCCTATTTCGTCGTCACCGCCATCCTCATCCAACCCTTCGCCGACAACATGATGAGCCTCTTCGTGGAAAGTGGCAACGAGGCAGTGACCTCCAAAGCGGCGATGCTCATGCGCATCGCATGCTGGTTCTATCCAGCTCTCGGAGCACTCACCGTCTTGAGATATTCCATCCAAGGGTTAGGATGGTCGAGACTTGCCGTCTGCTCCGGTATTATGGAGATGTTGGCCCGCGGTGGGGTGAGCCTGTGGTTGGTACCGTCAATCCACTTCCTCGGTGTGTGTTACGGCGACCCAGTGGCCTGGCTCGCCGCCGACTGCTTCCTCATACCCGCCATGGTCTGGCTTTATTTCAAAGGCATTCCACGGCAACTGGCAATGGCTGAAAGATGATAATTGCACAATTGAAGTAAGTGGAATTTCTGTTATGGTGCCTACCAAAACATAATGATAATTCGCGATGACAAATCCCACAAATGAGATTCCTTTAGAAGAGGTAAGAAAAATCCAAATGGATATGCTTGCAGAGATGGATGCCTTCTGCAAGAAACATCACCTCAGATACTCACTGGCCTATGGAACGTTGCTGGGAGCTATCAGGGAAAAGGGTTTCATCCCCTGGGACGATGACATGGATGTCATGATGCCCTTGCCCGACATGCAGGTCTTCAAAAAGACATTCCATTCGGAAAACACTCGCATTTCAGACTTTGACACCAACAAGGACTACCAATTCCCCTTTCCCCGCCTCGTTCATAAGCATACATATTCCAAAGAAGGACTGAAAACTCGCGGCGACGGCATTTTGATTGACATCTATCCCGTGGTGGGACTGCCGGACGACCATTCTGAAATTGAGAAATTCATCAAGAGGGCCGACCGCCTATACAACATCAGATACTTTTCCTTCAGAATGCGTTCATGGATTATGAGGCATTCTACGTACAACTTCTTCCCGGTCAACAGATACATGCAAAGAAAGTTCCGGGATTACCTGTATCATTTCGAATACAAGGAAACTGGTTCCTTTTTCGTGACGCCCAATCCCAGATGGCAGCACGTCTTCCATGAAAACCTCTTCGAGGAGACGATGGACGTGCCGTTTGAAGACCACACCTTCTCCATCATCACGAAATACGACACTTTTCTAAGTCAAAGATACGGCGACTATATGCAACTCCCTCCCGAGGAAGAAAGGGTGCCCTTCCACGATTTCCATTTCTACTGGAATGAGGATGGCATACCGCCAAGGGACTCCACCTCGGTATGAAAAAAGAACAAGTTCTGAAGATTTTGTCCGCTTAAGGACAAAATCGTGTCCTGCACTCGTTTTTTCGTAACTTTGGATAAGTTACTCCACCTCGGCATGAAAAAAGAACAAGTTCTGAAGATTTTGTCCGCTTAAGGACAAAATCGTGTCCTGCACTCGTT
>Ga0129307_1001906_pt1 | contig 19239 bp, 20 predicted proteins | sample P1105metagenome_FD_94437 | JGI IMG/M metagenome (GOLD analysis project Ga0129307, IMG submission 94437) | Capybara group fecal microbial communities from Wisconsin, USA - P1105 metagenome | ecosystem: Host-associated > Mammals > Digestive system > Large intestine > Fecal | place: USA: Wisconsin... | reverse complement strand
TGCCCATACTTATGGTACCTCCTGTTATTTTTTTGTTTTGTGGTTAAAACATCTTAACATGATGTACCTTTGTATGGGTATTTCTTTTCTTACTATTTCAAGTTCATTTTACAATCTTCCAAAGAAATTTTATTTTTAATAAGCTTTTCATTCATAATAGCCACCCCCTACTATTTACCTTTGGCCACGTATAACGAAAGTTTGTCCATTCTGATTCTCTATATATTTGATTGTCGACGGTAATCTATAAATACTTAAAATATAACTATGATATAATGACAATACTTTATCTTGAAGGAACTGATTTTTCTCAAGTGCAATAACTTTTAATCCAAGTCTTTTACACTTTGAAAAATCATAATGTCTGTCATGAACTTTAGACGCATCATGACTAGCTAATTCATCTAGAATCGTTTTAACAAGTTTTTTCTTATTTTTAGATTTCTTAAACTATTTTCAAATGGTCTTGCATAAATATCATGTAATCGAAAAATTTTTCTAGAAATAAAATCACCAATAACAATCGGAAACAATATAATAAATACTATAGTGCGAATTGAAATCCTGGCTACAGATCTAAAAACAGAACCATATTTATGTTCTTTTTCATAAAAGCAGCAGTTTTTATAAAATCCTTTATTAATCGGAGTTTCAAATAAATATTCAGAAGGATAACCTAAAGTCCATACAGAATACTTTTCTACAGACATTGAAGAAAAGAAACTTAATAAATGCCCTAGGATATAGAGTAAAATCACAGAAATAATTTTTTCTTCTGTTAAATCTGGATTAGCAAATACTGTAATTGATACATTACCATATTTTTCATAATTAAATAGAAAAACGAATGCGTAAAACGCAAAAATACCAAGAATTAAGTAACCAATAAAATCATATATTGAAAATGGTTTATCATTTATTTGCATTGTTGAGTCTCCGAACTTCTATGTATTTGTATATGATAATATTTTGAATGTCTCGCTTTTTTTTCTCTAACTTATTTTATATCAAGCAACAAAGAATATAACTATTCAAGTATCAGTATTTTCTGATTGTGCATTTTTGTATTCATATACTCAAGATGATACAGATAAAATTCTTATAGCCGCTGCTAATATTATGCGAAACTCTATAAAAAAGGGATTTTTACCAAGTGTGGAAGGTTATTCTGGTTGTCCAGTATTTGATTTAGCTTATGAAACAAATGGAATATTAACAACTACAAGAGGTCAAACATGTTGTCATGGAATTATGCATGGAACATTATGTGATAATACAGGTGGAAAAATTGCAATGGTGACACCATCCTATTTTTTAAAATATATTATTGATTGTTGTTAGCGTCAGGCGATTTCAACCACTTCAGGAAATCTATTTTCGGCATTGACACTACATAAATGACAGCTCAATAAAAGTTCAAAAGGAGATTCTGTTTAACACAGCATGATGGATTTGTGGCTTTTTTCAGAAACGAAATTGCGAACTAAATTTGACACAATCAAAGAAATTGCAGCGCAAAAAGCAGAGAACACAGCTGTAATTTATTCTGGCAAGAATTTGCCTGCGACAAAAGAAAGCGGTGCTTATATTTGCTGGAGGGAGATTTAGTAAAAAAAAAGCCATCTGATAAATACAACAGACGGCTGAAAAATTAATTGCGAATAGTGCATTGCGAATTGGGCATTCCCTTACATCCTTCCATCCAAGAACTTACCGGTTTCCTTATGATTAAAGTTTGGAATCATATAGTTGAACAAGTCAATTAATTCCCCTCTACTCCACTCGCCTTTCTGCTTGCAGGCAGCAATTGTTTTGCAGAAGTGGTCCAGCTTTGCCTGGTCAAAATCAACCGGATTCTTAATGATTCCCAAAGACTCAAACTTGTCCATAACAAGAGTTTCTTTATCAGTATAGAACTCCTCAAAGTCCTTTTCTCCGGTTGTATCACTCTTGAAGAAGTATACCGGATACTGATGTTTTGCTTTAAGTTCGTTTACGCGGGTGCGGGCTTCATCCTCTGTAGTACACTGCACAGGCTCATAGCCAAGATTACGAAGATATTTTTCTGCAATGCTTGAGAATGTAACAAGATTTAAATCGTGGTCGAGTTTAGGGAAGAATACATCACGGTTTTCACCAAGAAGACATGACATAACACAAAGCTGACCTGCTTCTTTTGGAGTAACAAAGTAACGACGGACATCATTCGGAGCACTCAAAGGCTGATTCTTATCCAGGCGGCGGTTAAAGCCGTAAAGAAGAGAGCCGTCACTGAAGGCAACATTGGCAAACCGAGCGGTAGAAACAGGCATTTCAACAGAACGGCGGTTTAGGAAGAATTCCATAATGCGCTTGCTGGCACCCATCATGTTTACAGGGTTTGCGGCCTTATCAGTTGATACACAGAAATACTTCTTTGCACCACATTCTTTTGCCATAAGCATTGTGCTGTCAGTGTTGAAGATATTTGTATCAATCATGCGCATGAGAGTGTAAGGGTCTTTCTCGCTGCGAACATGCTTAAGGGCACTTGTATTGAAAACATAATCATAGCCGCCAATGCGCTTTTTCTGATTATTGATAAAAGCACGGAAAATATCGCTTCCACAGTCGAGTGCAAAAGTCGCAAATTCTCCATCACCATAACCAACCGATGAGCGAATATCGCGAACAAGTTCTACCATGTTATTTTCGCTGATATCCACAACATGGAGAACTTTAGGATTACGTGCAAAAAGCTCACGACAAATTGCAGAACCGATTGTACCAGCCCCTCCTATTACCAGAAAGCGCGAATTACGGATAGTTTCAGAAAGATATACTTCGTTTACAGCAATATCTTTTTCAAATAATGGCGCAGTACGCCCGATGAGTGGGAGAATGTTGTCTTGCATGGGATTTGTCCTTTTATTTTTATTTAACTGATTAATTTAACTAAATGTGTATACTCTTGGTATGCAAATTGTAACGATGATAATGCTGATGAAAATGATGGACTAGAAAAATCCTCTGACATTTTATCAGCAGAATTATAACAATCTGATTCATGCCCATTTAAGAAATGAGCATAATCATGTTCTTCGTCAACTGTTTCACCATCAAAGTACTTTATCCAAGTCTCAATATTTCGTTTTGGGACAAGGAGTAAAAGCTTATCCTTTGGGCTTCGCTTATCTACACCTGCATTTCCACAAGCTTCGTCTAATTGTTTTTGTCTTTCAATACAGGTATTTAAATCCGCATCAATTGCTACTATCAATATATTTGACACATAACTGGTTGAACGCAAATAGCTTAATTGTTTTGGATACTGAGCTCTTACATATTGTTCACCACAACCAGCTGCAGGTAAAGGTAATGCATTTATTCTTCTAGCATTAACTCCCTGAGAAATCAAAAAACGGCGAATAAAACAATGAGTCAGTTTATCTTCGCATAAAATATTATATTTGTAGTCCTTACTCAGCTTCATTCATACCGCCCTGAGAAATAATTTCTGAATAAGTCAGGCCAGAATCAGATTTAGGAGGAGTTGCAATTGTTGTGGCTCCATAAGAACGACGCTCAAGCCAGATTCCATTTGAAGGAGCAAAAAAGTCTATAACACTTGGATGATGAGAAATCAATACACACTGATTTTTTGTTGTTGCTCTATCCTGAATAAACTGAACAAATTGCCCAACTTCCGGTAAGGAAATGAAATTGTCAGGTTCATCAAGGAAGAGGGAATAATCATCCTCAAAGTTCATTACAACAATAAAATATAAGATAAAGAGCATACGCTCACCATCTGATATTTCATTAATTGAATATGAGTTTTTTACACCATTATGGTCATACTCAAAATAAAGTACCTTTCCATTATCACCATTTAAATAGGTTCTGACAAAACAAGGATTTATTTCTTTCAGTACCTGCCACAGCTCCATCATTTTTTCAGGATTTCGCTGAACAATATACATATAAACATTAGTGATATTACTTGCAGAATAATCAAGGGCCTTCTGTTCAGCAAAAGAAAGCGAAAAATCAAAATCAAATGGAAGTGGATGGCATACTATAATCTTTTCAACAGCCTGCTTAAAATCATAAAGTTTTTTATAATCAGAATGTTCATAAACAGAGCTTATACCAGAAGATAACCAGTTTATGAGAACTTCTGGGCCTTCTTTATACGAATCATCATACAAAATGGCTTTTCCATTTTCAGCTTTAAAAAGTAAATTGTCATCGCAAAGAACAATTTCTTTCTTTACCCTATTCTTTTTTTCTTTAACATCAAACTCAATTTCAAGTTGATAAATATATACAGAGCCTTTATAGGTTAGTGAAATTTCAAAAGCCTGAACTGGTACAGACTGCCACCGAGTAAGAGTCTGAAATCCAAAGGCTGCAGATGAATCAGTTTTTCCCAAAATAAAAGCTCGCAAGATTGTAATGAGAGAAAAAATTGTTGATTTTCCCGTTCCATTATTTCCCAGAAGAAGATTTATAGAAGAAAAATCTATCTTAAAATTCACGAGAGAACAGTAGTTATCGGCTTTTATGTAATTTAACATACGAATACCTTGGTTGGTATATTATTTTATATCAATACAGTATCATTATCAAGGAATTCTTAAGTTTCACCAGTATCAAATAATAACAATAAGAATGTTTTCTTGCATGGTAAATCCTATTCAGAGACTCTCTCTCCAATTATTTCTATATATTTTTGATATGAATCTTTTATATCTTTTACAGTAAAATCTTTTGCAAGCAATTTTTTAAAGCTTTGTATCTTTGTCTTTTCATTATTTGCAGCACTTGTTATATTGGCTATTGCAGATTTTGAATTATCATAAGTATAATTCTCTGATAAATTATTCTTTATTGAACGTTTTATATAATCATCCGTGAAAAAATCTTCCAAAGTTTCTATTGAATCATTGCATTCTTTATATTCAATCCAAGAAGATTCATATTCTGGATAATGTTCTACAAATGCTTTCTTTTTTGAAGTAGATGTTGTATCAGAATCTGCTATAACTAAGAACTTCTTATTAGCCAAAATAAGAAGTTGAACTAATGTTTCTACTCCAGAGATTCCACTTAAAAATACTTTTCCAATATTCTCAAATTCTTTTTTTATTTTCTTTATTTCGCAATAACGTTCAAAAACCTCTTTATCAAGCCATCCTTCAAAAATTAAATTATTCTCTTTTAGGCATTCAAAAATACTTGTACCTATACTTCTTAATAACAATTCGTCTTCTGAATATTGCGATAGTTCTGTAGGTGATGTTACTGTAGTGACATCATTTTCTTTTTTAACAATTAAGTGACGCTGTATATTGCTTGTATCAAGCATATATTGCGAATGAGTTGTATAAATTACATAACTATTTTCTGAAATTTTTAAAAGCTCGTCTTTTAGATATTTTGCACTTGTTGGATATAAACTTTGATCAGGTTCATCAATTAAAATTATATCATGGTCTGTTAAACCATTAGACCGAGCTTTTGTAGATAGCATTAACAATATTGAAATAAATTTTTTGAAACCGTCACTTCTATCCTCAAAAGAATATTTAGCCTTTTCTGAAATTTTTGTAAGAATTTCAGTTCCGCTTGAAAGTAATTCAATTTTTGTATCTTTAAAGTCCTTCCATATTCTTCTAAAAACTTTTGTAGTCTCAGTTGATACTTGTTCTAATAAATTTGCATAATCTCCATCTTCTGAGAGTGCATCAGAAAATTCTTGTTCAACATCATTTCGATTACATAATTGAAAAATATTATAAAGTGGTACACATATATTTGGATCTTTTGTAAAAGTTGAGATAGCGATATCATGAGGAATTAAATACTTAGTAGAATATTTCCAATAATGACAATTATAGGGATCGGAATTATATATTTTTTGACATTTATCAAAACAATATTTCTCTATATCAAATTCTTTTGATGATACTTCTTTTGTTAATGATACCCCATCTTGTGCTACATAAATTTTTTCTTTCTGATTAAATCCTTTATTTTCATCAATTTTCCAATACGAAAAATATGGAGATTCATTCTCTTCAATTTTTATGCAAATTAAGAAGTCGCTGAAATTACTATCAATGTAATCTTCTATTTTTTTCCCATTATCAAATATAATAATATTTGAATTTTTAAAATTCTTTTCTAAATCCGTTCTAATTATCTGTTTATCTTTCTCTGATAATTTGAAAACTCCTCGTATATAATAAGATTCAATTTTTTCATTTTGAATTCTTTTCCTTTTATCTTTATTGGTTACTTTATATTCACCAAACAAAGCCGCAATTGCCTTAAGTATATTTGTTTTACCAGCTTCATTTTTTCCAATAAGGATAAGTCCTTTATTTCCAAAGGAAATCGTAACATCCTTTATTGATCTGAAATTTTTTATTTCTACTCTATCCAGAATCATATAACCCTCCTATTATAAAGATACTGATAAAAAAAATTCACAAATCAATTGTTTAGGAGTTTCTTAAAAGCTATCATTTTAGTTTTGTCTTGTATATAACAATTTACACCTGTAAATAATCAATCGGAATATAAAACTGTTCTTTGAGTTTCTTAAGATACTCTATTACTTCAGCAGTTTTTTCTCCAATTCCAACGACAACAAGCTTTTGAGCGTGCTCTGTATTTATATAAGGGAAAAAAGCATACTCCATCAATTGTCCGAGAGCTTGCCTTATACATAAGCGGGCATCCATTGCAGTTTTTATTTCAAAGAAAATAATTTTTCCCTTTTTTGTTTTTGCAGCAAGATCAACATAATTAATGACATTAACAGGATTTTCAGGAGATAAAGAAGTTTTGACTATCGGATCTTTAAAATCAAGTAAAGCATTATTTGCTTCTATTTTTTTTTATCAATTTTTTCTTTATCTGTTCATGTACAACATATATTTCTTTAGGTTCTCTATAATATTCAGATAATGCTCTTTTCGACGAACAACGTCTTCCGTATTCAAAAGAAAACTCTGATTTCCAATCTTGGTTAACATTTATAGTTTCGTTATATACATTAATCAATTTATCAAGAGTAAGAGTTTTTAATTTTTGTAAATTGGCTATAATTTTTTTCTTATCATTATAAGTAAAAATACTATTCTTAATTCTAAGTCCTACGCAATACCGTCTCCAATAAAAACATTCTAATTCTGGATTTGCTGATAATTCATTAATAACTTGCTGGAAATATGGACTATAAACTTTATTCTCAAAATGTATTTCAACGTAAATCTTATTTTTCTTGTGATTTTCCATATTTTGGATGTAAAGAAACACCAAATTTATTAAATACCTTATAATTGGGAATAAAGAAAAAACAAAATTCCAGAGATTCTTCATCAATATGTGCATTTCGAACTGAATATAGCATACTTTTACCGAAACAACTCCCCTGAAGCCAAAAACTTAAAATAACTATTATTTAGAATAACTTTATCGCAGAAAGTCACTGCATTTCCTCGATTATTTGATAAAAAAACATAAACTAAATATCAAACTCCGAATAATCAGTGCTTCATATTCATAAAGCACTTGAAATAATTAAGCTATACTATCATGTTCTTTTACAACATATTCCAAATCATGTTGCATCATAAGATGAACAAGTTCTTTAAAAGATGTTTTTTGTGGATTCCAGCCAAGTTTTTCTTTTGCTTTTGATGGATCTCCAAGCAATGTCTGAACTTCAGCGGGACGGAAGAATTTAGGGTCGACCTCAATCAGAACTTCACCAGTTGCCTTGTCATATCCTTTCTCGTCAACACCTTCTCCCTTAAATTCAATTTCAATTCCAGCTTCTGCAAATGCAAGCTGGCAGAATTCACGAACGGTGTGCTGTTCACCTGTTGCAATTACGAAGTCCTCAGGTTCTTTTTGCTGCATGATAAGCCACATGCATTCAACATAGTCTTTTGCATATCCCCAGTCACGGAGTGCACTCAAATTACCAAGATAGAGCTTTTTCTGATATCCTTTTGCAATTCGACTTGCTGAAAGTGTAATTTTACGTGTAACAAAGTTTTCTCCACGACGTTCACTTTCATGGTTGAACAAAATACCATTAACACAGAACATATCGTAACTCTCGCGATAGTTTCGCATAATCCAGAAACCGTAGAGTTTTGCAACGGCATAAGGACTGCGTGGCCAGAATGGTGTTGTTTCTTTCTGAGGAACTTCCTGTACTTTTCCGTAAAGTTCACTTGTAGAAGCCTGATAAATCTTACAAGTTTTTTCCAAACCTAAAAAACGAACTGCTTCCAAAATACGTAGAACGCCAGTTGCATCACAATCGGCAGTATATTCAGGTACTTCAAAACTTACTTTTACATGGCTCTGAGCTGCAAGATTGTAAATTTCTGTAGGCTGAACTTCTTTAATTATACGGGTAAGACTTACGCTGTCAGTCATATCGCCATAATGCAAAATGACCTTCTGTTTGATGTGGCTGTCTTTAATCAATTCGTCCACATACAAATGTTCAATACGTTTGCGGTTAAATGATGAAGAACGACGGATAATTCCATGTACTTCATAACCTTTTTCAAGCAAGAATTCAGCCAAATATGAACCGTCCTGTCCTGTAATTCCTGTGATTAGGGCAATATTCTTTCCCATAATAATTATCTCCTTATTCGTTTGATTGTTTTTGTGTTTATTTACTTAGAAAGCATATCTTTCCAATAATTGAATGTATCAGTTAGGGTTTGATGTAATGTATATTTTTGTTTCCAATTAATATCTGCTTCAAGTTTTTTATTTGAGCCAATAATTCTTTTGATATCGTTCGGACGTATAAGAGAAGCATCCGTTTTTGTGGTGATTTTTATTCCAGAAATTGCAGAAAGTTCTTCTATTATTTTACTCAGAGGGATTCCTTCTCCACTGCAAACATTGTAGACTTCTCCTTTTTTCCCGTTTTCTAGTAAAAGTTGATAGGCATTTACAACATCACGAACATCAAGAAAATCACGAACAACAGCAAGATTTCCAGTAGTCATTTCTAACTCTTTTTTACCTTCAACGACAGCCTGAGCAACCTGTTTAGTGAATGAAGCAACAACAAAATTATCACGCTGGCGTGGTCCAATATGATTAAAGGAACGAGTAGAAACAATATTCATTCCTAAACCATTGCTATACACTTTTGCCATACTTTCTTGAGCCATTTTTGTTACAGCATACGGATTTGCTGGATTTATTATCATGTCTTCGGTAAGTGGAAGATTTTTTTCTACTACAAATCCATACTCTTCGCTGGAACCAATATTTAAGATTTTACAATCAATGCCAGCATCCTTTACTGATTCCAATAAATTAAGGAAAATACCTGTATTATTAGAAAAATAACCAGACGGATCTTGCCAACTTTTCCCAACAGAACTAAAAGATGCAAGATGTACTACATTGGTAGGCTTAAACTTCTTTATTACTGAACGCACATCTCCTAAATCCATGAGATTTATTGATTTATGTGATATTTCAAGATTATTGAAATTCCAATCTAAAAAATCAGATGGTGTGTTAATATCTATACCAAGTACAGATATTTTTTCTTGTGCAATATTATTTAGATGTGCAATAAAGTGGTAGCCTACAAAGCCAGCATAACCAGTGATTAAATATTTTTGCATTATCTTCCTTTTTTGTTAATCCCACAAAATTTGAGATTTCCCTTAATTTTTTATCTGATTTCTAGGCTTATTACTCGTTAAATATATTGTTCCAATTCCGCTGGAACAGGTGGTAAGTTCTTAAACGCTTTTCGCCAGGCTTTTGAAGAAGGTTTTAATACAGCGAGCACTGTAAGCCAAATCAATTTGAAGTAAACAACTACAGACTTGTGCTGAACGAACCAGACTTCCAAAGCACCTTTATAAGGGGCGATAATAGTATCATGGAAATGGTCTCTGTCTGTTACGGCATTAAGCATATCTTCTTCGTCACGGAATGCAACAGAGCCAAGTCCACTGAGTCCGGGAGCAACTGTATCAATTGCAGATTTTACTTCAGCAGAATACAAATCATAATGACGCTTTGCCTGTGGACGGGGACCGATTACACTCATCTGACCGATAAAGATGTTCACAAGCTGGGGAAGCTCATTGATTTTTGTCTTTCTCAAAAATTTTCCCATTGGAAGAATTCGCGGGTCGTTTTTTTGTGTGAGTACACCACCGGCCATATTCGGGCTGTTTCGAAGCATAGTAGCAAATTTCAAAACTCCGAAAGGTTTTCCACCTTTACCAATGCGTTCCTGCTTGTAAAAAATATCATGCTCGCCTGTAAGCTTAAGCCCAATCATGATTGGAATCATAAACGGAAGAAGAATTATGATTGCAATTCCAGATAAAAGGATATCAAAAAATCTAGTCATTTATTTCCCCTGAGACTTCAATGCCTTAATGAGAGCATCACAAACCAAATCAACCTGTTCAATGGTCATTGTCGGATACAACGGAAGTGTTAATTCATGTTCACTCGCATACTGAGCTTTCGGTGTTTCATTTACGATACCTTTATAGCCAGTAAAATTCTGAATAACTGGATAATGAATACTTGTCTGGATTTCATCAGCTTTCATACTTTCAATCACAGCAATTCGATCAATTCCGTCTTCAAGCATGATTGGCATAATATGGAAGTTTGGCTTACCACGAGTGAAATGACGGAAAGGAATCTTAATTTCATTTACACCGTCAAGTCGCTCATAATAGTGATTAACAAGTTTTGTTCGGGCTTCATTTGCACCGTTAAGTTTCTTAAGTTGAACCAAGCCAAGAGCAGCGCGCATCTCATCTATGCGATAGTTAAGGCCAGGCATTGCAACATCATAAGTAATTGCACGACCTTTGAAACGGTCAAATGATGGAACAGTCATACCATGTGAACGTAGGCCACGGAGTCTTTCCAAAATCTCATCAGATTTTGTGACAACCATTCCGCCCTCGCCTACAGATAGATTTTTGTTTGTGAAGAAGCTGAAGCACGAAACATCACCAAATGTACCAAGTGCACGACCTTTATAATCAGCACCCGGAGTATGAGCACAGTCTTCAATCAAATAAAGATTATGTTTTTTACAAATCTCACAGATTGCATCCATGTCACAAGCAAAACCTGCATAATGAACAATAAGCACGGCCTTTGTTTTCGGCGTAATTTTTGCCTCAATATCAGCAGGATCCATGCTCCAGTCATCATTAGAAGTAATATCAGCAAGAACATTTTTTGCACCGCACATTGTTACAACATTCTGGTCAGCAATGAATGTAAGCGATGGTGTTATAACTTCATCGCCCGCTCCAATTCCAAGTGCAAGAACGGCCATGTGCAAAGCTGCGGTACCATTTGAAACCGCAAGTCCCTTTACACCATTTCCAAGATATGATGTAAAAGCCGTTTCAAAGTCTAGCGTCTTCTGCCCCATGGTAATCCAGGCAGAATCAAGAACTTCTTTTACAGCTTCCTGCTCCTGACCATCGAAATTTAATTTAAAAAGTTGAACCTTCCACATATGTGGCCTCCAAGTGAGAAAAAAAATTATATGAGAAATGATTTATTTCAAGTTGTATGTATTACAAAGAGAATCTGTTGTTTTAATTGATTTATATTTAAATAGGATTTTTATTAAAAAATGAGTTAGGACACAAAAATAAGATAGCAAAATATTATGTCCTTCAAAATCATGAAGAACAGTAATATATGGCTTTATCATTTTAAATTTATTTCTAGATATACTTCCTTTTCTTATTCGATATAACGCAAGACAAACTGGAATCCCCATAGCATTCTTGGATTTTTTAAGAACAGGGTAAAAAAGAGCATTATCATTATTCTTTTTTATATCCTTTGCATATACTTTTCCTACAACATCTTGATTATACATAACTGTAAGACAGCCAGGAAAGCAATGAAACATCATCTTTGTATAAGTCAGTTTTTTTATTACCTTTGCAACTTTCAAAAGAGATTTATTCTCTTCATCAATATGTTCATATTCACAGAAAGAAAAATCGCAGTTGTTATCCCGCATAAATGAAATTTGCTTTTCAAGTTTTTCAGGCATCCATAAATCATCAGAATCAAGGAATGCAATAAATTCGCCCTGAGCTAATTCGATAGCTTTATTTCGAGATATTGCGGCACCACTGTTTTTTTCATTGCGCACAACTTTTATACGGCTATCCTTAGATGAATATTCAAGAGCGATTTCATAACTGCCGTCTGTTGAACAGTCATCTACAATAAGCATTTCCCAACTTGTATAAGTCTGTGCTAAAACCGATTCAATTGTTTGTGCAATAAAACGCGCACAATTGTAGTTTGGTGTAATAATTGAAACTAAACCTTCTGAAAACATATTCTAATCCCTTTTGAATAAATCACGTGTATAAACTTTTGCCTGCACATCATCAAGGCAAGAATCATAACGATTGGCTATAATTGCATTACTTTGAAACTTAAACTCTTCGAGATTATTAACAATTCTGCTTCCAAAGAATGTCTCTCCATCTTTCAAAGTCGGCTCGTAGATTATTACATCCGCACCTTTTGCCTTTATTCTCTTAATTACCCCCTGAATAGAACTCTGACGGAAATTGTCGCTATTTGACTTCATTGTAAGGCGATAGACACCAATAACAACTTTCTTTTCAGCACTACCATCGTAAAAATTTGACTCTGAATATCCGTAGTACCCAGCTTTCTGCAGAACTCTATCCGCAATAAAATCCTTACGAGTACGGTTACTTTCGACTATTGCATGAATCAAATTCTCAGGCACATTCTGATAGTTTGCCAAAAGTTGTTTTGTATCTTTCGGAAGACAATAACCGCCATAACCAAAGGAAGGATTGTTATAAAAATCACCTATTCTTGGATCAAGACAAACACCTTTTATTATGCTTGCGGTATCTAAACCTTTCATCTCCGCATAGGTGTCCAATTCATTAAAATAACTTACTCGCAAAGCAAGATATGTATTTGCGAACAATTTTATGGCTTCAGCCTCGGTAAAACCGACTATCAGTTTCTGCACATCTTTTTTTATTGCTCCATCTTTTAATAAGTCGGCAAACTGATTCGCAGCAGATACAAGTCTTTTATCATTCAAATCTGTTCCTACACAAATACGACTTGGATACAAATTATCGCAAAGAGCTTTTCCCTCTCTCAAAAACTCAGGACTGAAAATGATATTTTTACTTCCCGTTTTTTCGCGGATAAATTCTGTGAAACCAACTGGAATGGTAGATTTGATAACCATTATTGCGTTTGGATTGCATTCCATAACCAAGTTTATGACAGCTTCTACTGCGCTCGTATCAAAATAATTCTTTGACGGATCATAGTTTGTCGGAGTTGCAATTACTACAAAGTTTGCGTCAGTGTATGCCGATCGAGCATCCGTTGTTGCGATAAGATTCAGTTGCTTTTGTAAAAGATATTCTTCTAATTCTTTATCCGTAATAGGAGCTTTTTTACTATTTATAAGCTCAACTTTTTCTTTGACAATATCAACAGCGATAACACGGTTATGTTGCGCTAAAAGCACAGCGAGACTGAGACCTACATAACCGGTTCCTGCGACAGCGATAGTATTGTTGTTTAACATAACTTTTCCTATTTTATGATATTTAATGATTAGAGTATGATAGTATTTAGCAATTATTTTTCAGTAATTTTTGTTTTATATTCTTTTATTCTCATATAGATTTGTACTAATAATTTATATCTATATTTTAATTTATATAAAAAAGATGTATTTTGTTTATAAGAAACAGAACCTTCATATATACGATAAAACATTAATGGATCCTCAATAAAAGTGCAGCGACATAGTTTTAAACATAGCAAGCCTATCCAATAATCATGAGCAATTAATTTTTTTGGGAAAGGTAATAAAAACTTCAAACACTCGCGCTTGAAAGCCATACAACATCCATTTAACTTGAATTTAATTAATAAACAAATCCAAAACTTTCTAAGCGGGTTTTCCTTATAACCAGAAATTTCTTTTATTGTTCCTTTAATGTCTATAGTAGTTTTATTATGAAAAATAAAATCAAATTTCTCAAAAAAACTTAGACAATATTTTACTTTATTAGATTTCCATACATCATCTTGATCAGTCAAGAAAATATAATCTCCTCTGCAATGATTTAAAGCATTCTCAAAATTGGCAGTTACCTTTTCATGATTTGAAAAATCACATGTAGGGGTATGATGTAGAAGTTTAATTCTTGAATCCTTAAAATTATTTATTATTTCCAAAGTTTCGTCTGTACTTCCGTCATCAGAAATAACTAATTCGTCAATATCTGATAATTGTTCAAGAATTGATAAAATCTGCTGCTTTATAAAACGAGAACCATTATAAGTAGCCATACAAACTGAAATCATATTCCTTACTTTCCTTTAACATGCAATGAGTTGATACATTTTATAAATAAAACTTCCGTTACGGAAAAATGCATGTTTAATATGCCAGATAACACGAGAGATTTTATTTAAACTTGTAAGTGAGGCAAATTGAGTCAATAAATTTAAGTCATCGATATTCATTGGGAAACTACATAATAAAAGAGTTTTGATTTGACTATAATAAGGATAAGTAGTTCCAGTCTTTATTCTAATAAGAAGTCTTTTAGAAAATGTAAGATGCTTTATTCCAATAACATTCTTTGAATGTTGTCTATATTTCATTGTTTGTTGCGGAATATAAAATTTAGATTTATTTAAATAAGCTATCAGAGCAAGAAACCAATCATGTTGAATTACTTTATTCTTAGAGAAATCGATTTGATTAACAATATCCCGCATAACTGAATTAATCATAACTGTACAACCAGTCACATCGTTTTGAAAAACTTGCCAAATAAGTTTATGTTCCATCCCCGCTTTATATTGATTAAATTTTTCTGTCTGCAGAGGTAATGTACATAGTTTCTCATCTACAACTTCAACGGCAGAATGTATAAGTACAGGCTTTTCCTTCTCTTTTACATTTTCATAATAAAATTTGAGTATTTGTTCAAGTTTGTCTGGATTCCACACATCATCTTGATCACAAAACATTATCAAATCTGATGATGAATAGTGTAATAATTCAAAAAAACTGTTCGTTGAACCTAAATTCTTATTATTACTATTATTCACAACAATAATTTTATCAGAATACAAGGCCTTATATTTTGAAATTATTTCCAAAGTATTATCTTTGCTACCATCATCACGAATTATAAGATTAAAATCTTTATATGATTGTAAAAATATAGAATCTAATTGCTCTTCAAGGAATTTTTCACCATTAAATGTTGATAATAATATATCAATCATATCTACTCCCATTTATAATTCTCAGTATTCGTTGTAACAAATCTCGCTTATTATGTTTTATAGTAATACAGTTAAATTCTAAATATATATTTTTATCACATACATAAAACATACAAATAATAATTGTAAAACCAGTTGACCCAATGAATAAAGGATTTGTCCCGGCTACAAAAAAGAATGATGCATAAGCAATAGTAAAAACAAATTTAATTATATTTTCAACATTCGATAAGTACAAATACATAACAGGAAGCAAAAAAAATTGAATCATAATAAAGCTTGGTAGAAATCCATAGTTTTTTATTAGCTCAAAATACGATAATTCAGTTATAGCCATATCCCTATGAGTACCCAACGAATACATAATAGTTCCTGGCCCACTTCCAATAAACAAAAATCTTATTGGATTAGTATTAAATAATTGGTAAAATGAATCCATATGTCCCATTTTAGTCAAATTTGAATGTTCCTTTTCTGTTACTACTGATAGTAAAAGAAATATAGCAACAGAAATAGTTAGTAATATAAGAACATAAGAGAATATAATCCTCTTTTTCTTATAAAAATTATATGCAAAAAAACAACTAAAAAGAATCATGATTGCTGCTATCATATTTGCTCTTGCACCTGAAATAAACAACTCTAGAAAAAAAAGAATAAAATGTAATAAATATTTTTTTTGTTGTGTTTTTATTAATAAAAGCAAGGATACACATTCAGGAATAATGCATATACTAGCAGATCGATAATACAAACAAGGATGTGGAATTCCAAAAACACTTCTAAATCCCACCATTATAAAGTCTGAATTATTCTGTATATGGTCCCATATAATTGTTCCAATTGAAGTATCAGTCAAAAAAGAAAATAATATAAATATTTCCGAAAAGACAATATAAATTGAAAAAAGCAATGCTATATAATAAAAAAAGTATAAAAATTTTAATTCTCTATTAAACACAAACAAGAGTGTTACCAAAAAAAGGAATGATGTTATATTCCAATTTGCTATTCCTGAGTCAATAGGTGAATATATTATTAATCCATGTGCATATGACATAAAGAATATAGAAATACAATATAAAGGTACCAATATATATTTCATACTAATTTTTCGAATATTAATTATACAAAACAAAAAAAAAGACAAATTTTTAATACCAAAATGTATATTACTTGGATCAAAAATGATACTAAATAATAATAAACAAAGAGATAAATAACTTAATATGAAACGTTTAGTATGCTTAGTATTAATGCAAAACATATTTTAATCTATTATATTTCAATTATATATTTTATAAGTTTCGTAAAATCTTGTTCTTGCTTTTTCGATATCCAAGAGTATTGTTCTAATGCCAATTTTGAATATAAATCCCGATTCTGACAAATCTTTGTCATGGCCATAAATAAATCTTCTGGATAATATGGACTGAAGTATAAAACTTTATTACCACAAACTTCAGGTATACTGGTAACATTTGAACATAAAACTGGAGTTCCATATTTCATGGCTTCAATAGGGGGATATCCAAAGCCTTCACTAACACTTGGATAAACTAGTGCATATGCATTCTTATATGCAAATTCCAAATCTGTAACCGACAAAGAATCTATTTGAATAATATTTTTTTCAGTATAATTTAATTTACCAATCATAATGGCATAATAGTTGTTATGATTTTTTTTACAAAAATAATTCCAGATTTCTGCAAATAAAGCTGCATTTTTATTATATCGTTCGCAATTTAGTAAAAGAAAATATTTTTTTTTTGAATATATTATTCCTTTAAGTAATTCATTTTGAACATTACAATTAGCAATATTGTTTACTTGTTTGTGTGGTGCATAAAAGACTTCAACATTATTATAAATGTCATCAAAAAAATATGAAATTGAAGCTTTTGAATATTCTGAATCTGTTATAACATATACATTTTCTTGTTTCACTAATTTTTCAAAATTTTTATAGAATTTTCCGACCTTATACGGCTTAAAAAAATGATATACCAGAGAGAGATATTGTTTTATTGATTTTGTTAAAGAGTTCTTTGTATATTTTTGTACAAATCTAAGTCTTACTGAATCAATTTTGTTATCATATTCATTACATAAATCACCTACATCATGGCATGTTATTAATATTTTACAAGAAAGTTTAGTTAAATCAAAAGAATTATATCGTTGTGCTATACCTATATAAAATTTGTCGATTTTTTGTTCTAATACAATTTGTTCAAGTGAATCCTGAATATAAAAACATTTTATAGTATATAAATTTATAATCTCGCTTAAAAAATTTGGAATTACTTTTTTCTTGTCTAACAATCCTATCAATTCACATTGTTTATTATCTATCAATTTCGTGAGAACTTTTAGTGTATATTCTGCTCCTCCATTAATAAATTTATCTTGCAATGATATGAAATCAAATAATATTTTCATTTTTTAAATTCCTTTTTCCAGTCATATAATTATTCTTTATAATTCTTCAAATAAGATTGTTATCATAGCCTTAGATAAATATTATTTTATTTGATAGAGAACACATATCTTCATAAGAAGTTTTGAAAATTAAATTCTTGTCTTTTAAACTTCTATAAAACGAATATACTATTACTTTATCATTAAGTAGACTCTCATAAACCAATGTACTAGATAAAACTCCTCCAATATAATTTATATTTGAATTTTCAACAATAGATTCAGCTGCATATCCAGAAAGATTTTCATCTAACAGGTCAATATGTAATAAATCAGCATATTTTATAACTTTCTCTTTATTTTCCCGTGGATGTGGTTTCAAAACTATTCTTTTTCCCTTAAAGAAATCAACCATACTTTTTAACAAGTTATACTCTTCTAATTCCGTAAGAACCTTTTGTTCAACAAATGGACCTGCTATCAATAATACGTCATACGGAAAAGATATAAGTTTCTCTTTTAATTCTTTATTATTAAAATCTGGTTTTATTGGGAAAAGACTTTTTGTATAATTTTTTCTAGTATAACAGTTTGGAAGCAAACAATATACATCTGAAAAATTTAAATCATCTGGAGATTTTAACGAAAACTTACAATCAAAATAGACGATTTGTCTAATTACCCTTTTCAGACAAGCATCTTTTTTTCGTAATTTGTCACAATATGAATCATAATGGCTTAACCCTTCTTCAAAAGAACTTAAAGGAATTTTATGTTTCTTTCCATACCAATACATTATTTTCTCTAAATTTTCTGCTGGGTATGTTATAAAAATTGAATCAATCTTATTAATTTTAGTTAGTTTTTTTAATACTTCCTTTTTCTGTTGTTTCCAAATTCTTTTTATTTCAAGAATTTCCCTTAATTTGTTGTAAGCATTATCTGATAAATAATACATAGAAATATTATCTATATTTGTCCATAATTCTTTATTCAGGTTTTTTCGTATTTTGTCTGCATATCCAGGCACATCTGATCTATCAACAATTAGTGCATATGGAGAAGATATTTTATACTGCCTTATTATGCATTCTGCAGTTATTACCGATATATAATTTCTTATTACAAAAACTGTCATTTAAATTTCCTGCTTAAAAAACGCTTCTTCTAACAATTATTTCTTTCAAAAGATAAATCCCTAGAATAAATGCTAACAACCATCTTATATACCAAAATGAACGGAATAAATATGTAATAATAATTGAAACAATAACAAAGATAATTCCAGGAATAAAAATTTTTACGCTATATTCATATTGTTCATTTATTACAAAACGCGATATCAATGTATGAAAAAGAAACAACAATATTTGAGCTATTAATGTCCCCAAAATTGCCCCCCAAAAACCATATGGTTGTATTAATATAGAATTAATTGCAATA
>Ga0129307_1001905_pt1 | contig 19242 bp, 24 predicted proteins | sample P1105metagenome_FD_94437 | JGI IMG/M metagenome (GOLD analysis project Ga0129307, IMG submission 94437) | Capybara group fecal microbial communities from Wisconsin, USA - P1105 metagenome | ecosystem: Host-associated > Mammals > Digestive system > Large intestine > Fecal | place: USA: Wisconsin... | reverse complement strand
TTCTGCCGGAGCTCCGGGTTATCCCGGACGGACTTCTGAAGGGCTTTGTTGTGGTCCACCCCAAATGGGGCAGCTTTACAAAGGAAGATTACATCCGAGCGTGTAAGAGTGTCGGCGGTGATGAGAAACCGGAGAAAGTGATTACAGGTCAGGCCGGTCAATTTGATCTCCGGGATTTTGAGATCGTGGATTTCAAGCTCTTTGAGGACAGCCAGGTCCCATCTGTATCTCTCCAGATCAAGGGAGTCCGGTTCAGTGCCTCCTGCATCCGAAAGATGTCCTGCGGAGAGTATGTGGAGATTCTGGTCCATCCAATCCAGAAAAAGCTGGCCATCCGGCCGACAACCAAGGATAACCGGTACGGTATTCAGTGGACAAAGGGAAGCAAAGGCGTCCCAAGAGACATCGCCTGCAAGGCCTTTATCAATACGCTATTCGATATCTTTGGCTGGCGCAAGGATTACAAGTACAGACTCTACGGCTGTGTATACAGGGACGGAGGGGAACTGGCCTGTATCTTTTCCAACATGGATGCCAGCGTATATATCCGGAAGGATGACTACCTCTCTGCCAGCGGCGTGGAAGCCAAAGGTCTTCTTCTGGATACATCCGGAAAGAGAATCAAAGCCGTGACAGGAGACCTGGGGAACCGGTTCGGACGAGGATTCTATGAGGAATGGAGCCGGGACAGCCATATGACCAGGGAAAAATGGCAGACACGGATCGAAGCACGACTGTGCGAAGCCGGGGAGAAGCTCAAAATAACCCCGTACAACGAATTGGAAGCATTTATCCGCCAGGAACTCGGAGACATATTTGAGGAGGTCAGGCCATGATGGACCTTACAACAGAAAACAGAGAAAACAACAGGGAGGGAACGATACCAATGGACACGCAAGTGATGGAAGGCATGAATTCGATGACGATGACTCAGGAAGATGCAAGGCCGCTTCGCGGTGAACCGATGCACATTGACTTTGAGGATTTTGAGACGCCAAGGGCGGAGATGTTCGGAGACACAAAGAGCCCTGCGTTCACAGTCAACGGCAGAGTGGTGGGGGCAAACTCCGTCTGTGTCCGCCAGCTGTGGGATGTGGATTATGTAGAGTTTGCCATCAGTCAGAATCGCCAGTTACTTCTTCTTGTTCCATGCAGCGAGTTTGTGGTTCAGGGCTACAAATGGGCCAGGGAGAAAGACGGGAAGCGGTATGCCACAACCAGAACGGGTGTGCCCTTTGTCCTTTCAATTTGCCAGATGATGGGCTGGGATCCCAACCAGAGACACCGTATTCCTGGCAAGCTGATTAATTCAGAGGGCGTGGAGATGATGTCCTTCGATCTGACAGCGGCGAAGCACTTTGACAAACCGTCCGGGCAAAAGGGAACGAGAAGCCAAGTCATCTTTACAGGCGATTGGGACGGCCACTTTGGCCCGAAATTCACGGAAAGTCGCCGGACGCTCCAGGTCAGCAAATTTGACAAACTGACCGTCTGGAGTATTAAGGAGGGCAATACGGAACAGGCCTTTGTGCTTCCAGAAGAGACACAGGGCGACGGGACAGCTGCAGAGGCAGATCAGGGACAGCAGTCGTTTACAGTCATGAGCGAGATGCAGCCTGAAGGAAAACCAGAGCAGATGACCTTTGATGCAGTTGATGGAAATGGAGTTGCTGATAATGCAGGAGATAACGGAGGATTGGCATGAATGAGGGATTGGGAATCTGGATTGATACCAAATACTACAGGATCCGTGTGTATAAAGCCACATTGAAAGCGCTCGGCAATCCGGAATACATCGTGTTCGGCATCGGAAGGAAAACGAAAGAGATTGTGGTGGCGGCGTCCACCAAAGAGGACCGGGAAGCGTTGCGCGTTGGATACAGCCAGTATGTACACAGCAAGCCGCTTTTTCTCGGGATTCACAGATATGTTGTACCGCTGGATGATGGAAAAGCATACAGTCTGCCAGGGAGGCTGATCGACGGTGTGGTCGTCTGCTCTCTTCCTGCAGTTGATGAGGAAAAGAGTGCTCCTATAGAAAATAATTAATATTCTTCACGCCATTTTTGACACGGCTGTGTCGTCGGAGAAACCGCTGCGCCATCGACGCTCTGGTGGTGTTTTCGGCATAAAGATATAATCATCGTGAAGCGCAGGTATACGAACGCAGGCACGACTTTTCGTGCAAAAAGAAACCACAATCACCACAGGGGAATGATAAAAATGAAGCTGATGACATTGCCGATCTTTGAACGGCTGACAGTACCGATATCCAACACAAGGGAGAATGAGCTGGCAGCGAGCCTGCTCCGTGAAGGCTGCCGGGAGCCAATTGCCGTCTGGAATGGAGTGATTCTTGACGGGCATAAACGGTATCGGATCTGTGAAATGGAACATATCGAATATTCCATTCAGGAAGTGGCATGCAGTACTGAGGAGGAAGCTATCATCTGGGTATGCCGTAAGCGAATAGCGGATTTGCCCACGGGCAGCCAGGCGTTCCGATACCTGATGGGAAAATGGTATCTCTGTGAAGTTATGATCAATCGCTCCGTGAAAAAACCAAGGGCACCCATGGAAGGCAGTTATTATGAGCGACGGGGGAACAGGACTTCCATCTTGATGAGCAAAGAGGTTGGAATCCATCATTCCACATTGGAAAAATACGGTTCCGCTGCGACGGCATTGGACGTGCTGACCCAAACAGAGCCGGATCTTCTGGAAGCTGTTATGACAGGGATGCTCTTCCTCAGCCAGCGGGAACTGATCGACCTTTCCAGACTGGACGAAAAAAGCCAGCATGATGAGATCCGGAAGCTTATGCGGGCGGCCAGCAGGAAGGCAAAGGATAAGTATGCTCTTGAAGAGAGAAAGTCCATGAAGCAGGCGGATGAGACATCGAGCATTCCACTTTCGATTGGTATCAAAGAAATGCCTGCTTTCAATCCGGATATGGAACTGCAAGGGCTGACGCTGACAATCTCTACGTGGATCAATGTGATGGATAGAGCGAAAAGGCGCTCAAAAATGGCGCTGGTAACCGCAGGTGCGAAAGAAAATTTGCGCACAGCATTGAGAAAGCTGGAAGATGAAATAGAAACCACGTTGGAGGAACTGTCATGATTTTTGATGATGATAAGTATACGGAACAGCAGAAGCGATGTATTCCTGATGTTTCATTTGAGCTGATTCCGATCAAAAACCTGGTATCAAACCAGGAATACCAGAGGCCGCTGTCTGAGGGGCATATTCGCCGGGCACTGGAAGAGTTTGATGTTTATCAGATTAACCCGGTCAAGGTCAGTCGGCGGGACGGGATCAATTTCGTTTTTGATGGCCAGCATACAATCGAGATCGTCGCTACGGAGTCCGGCAGCCGTGAAACACCAGTATGGTGCATGATTTATGACGATTTGAAATATACAGAAGAGGCACACATTTTTGCTGATCAGCAGAAGCATGTGAAGAATCTGGTTCCCTATGAGACCTTCAAAGCGCATATAGAAGCAGGCGATGAAAAGCAACTGATGATCCAGACAACGGTACAGTCATATGGCTTGTCTATCACAAGCTCTAATCAGCCTAACGGGATCGCCGCCGTCTCTACATTGGAGAAGATCTATGATAAATATGGCCAGAATGTACTGGATACGACGCTAAGACTTGCGGTGCAGACCTGGGAAGGAGAGAGCAATTCTCTTTCCGGCAACATTCTGATGGGGATCGCCCGGATCGTAGTTGCCTATGGAGATCTGATCAAAGAGGATGTGTTCAAGGATCATGTGGGCAAGGTATCCGTCAAGCAGATCATACGAACAGCGAAAGAGCGGCGGCCCGGCGCGATGGGGTATGCGGAAGCGATGATGATTCAGTACAACAACAAAAATAAGTATAGATTATCGCTGCGAATGCTGTACGGCGGGAAGAACGTCATATTTGAAGATGAAGACGAAGACACGGGAACCGGGGAGAATACGTAGGCAAAAGACGAAATGTGATGATAACGCACAATGTGCGGACAAAGCGAAAGGGGTATTTACATGAAGGAATTAGAATTGCTGGGTAAACGCTGCAGGGACATCGTCAGCGGACTGGAAGGAATCTGCATCGGCGTTGTGGAGTGGATGTACGGCTGCCGTCAGTTTGTGCTGCAGCCGAAAGCCGAAGACGGCACGAAACGGCATTATTCCAGCTTCTATTTTGAAAAGCAGCTGGAAGTGCTGGATGATGGTGTGACGAATAAGGTGGAGATTCCGGAGTACCGGCCCCAGCAGTATTTTGGCATGGAGTGCCGGGATAAGGTGACCGGCGTTGTGGGCATGTGCATCGGCAGAGCGGTGTGGCTGTTCAACTGCGATCAGTATGTCCTGGAGATTCAGCCGCAGGATCACTCCAAGGATTCCAGACTCCTGTGGCTGGATGACGGAAGAGTGGAACCGACTGAAAAGCAGGAGAAGTCTATTGATCCGGAATTGATCGGTGGTTCCCGCGCCGGCGGGCTCATGGATCCGTCCTGTTACCCTGACAGGAACGAGATGCTTTACAGCATGCTGATCTGACGGCGCTGATTATACGACAGGTTCAATGACAGGGATTTCTGCCGATGATACAATCGGGTGAGGAGAAACGATCCGTCGGAGGCTACATGAACGAAATGCATACAAACGGCGTACACAGGATTACCCAGATGGTTCCATGGAAGGAATCCTGGGAGGAGACTTTTCAGGAAGAGAAGCTGCTGATCACGGATGCTATGACAGCGGCAGGCCTGGACGCAGGAAATATCTTTCACGTTGGCTCAACATCTGTGAAGGGCATGATCTCCAAACCGATCATAGATATCCTGCTCTGCCCGAAAAAGACAACTGCTCTGGATGCTTATGTTCCGGTGTTGGAGCAAATCGGCTACACCAATCTGGGCGAGTGCGGCAGGCCGGGGCGGTATTTTCTGTCCAAAGGTAATGAGGAGAATCATACCTTCTATCTGCATCTGTGTTATGAAGATAACCAGGTGGCCATCGACCAGAAGCTCTTTCAGTTCATAGAATGCAATGATCCTACTGTGTTCTACACCTATATGAAGCTGAAGGAAGCCCTGGCGATTTTGTGCCCATTGGACCGGGATGTATACAGAGCGGTGAAGGGACGCTATGTGGAAGGCGTTCTTGCCGCTTACCGACTGGGTGAAAAAACGATGGCCGACAAAATCGATGCTGAGCTTCTTGCCATAGAGGATGAACGCATCAGATATTGGATCTATGAGTTTGAAATGCCGATTAAGGTTCGTCAGGAAGTTGAAGCAGTCTGTGCACTTCATGAGCTGACGCCGGATGAATTCTTTGAAGCAGCCGTCCTTCATGGGATCGAGCAGGCTAAAGCGGATCCTGAGGGTGTGCGGAAGAAGATACTGGAGAATAAAAAGGATCCGGAGTTGGAACAGATCCACCTTGTCCGTTATTACCCGGTGTATAAGGGTGAAACGGAGGCTCAGGCATACAAACGAAAACTGGCGGAGGAGGCGGCAAGTAAAAATGGATGCAAAGACCCAGAAGCCAAAGATTTATCAAGTGTATGACAAGCTGCTCCAGCATCCGCTTGGTATTGATGATACCTTCCGCTTTCGTTGTACGGAATGCGGGAAATGCTGTAAACAGCGGGAAGATATCCTGCTGACACCCTATGATCTGAACCGGATCGCCCGGTATCTGGATATTGAAGTGGGTAAGGTCATACAGGATTATTGCGTGTGGTATGTCGGCAAATCCAGCAGACTGCCGGTGGTGGCAATGGATATGCGGGGCTCCGAACAAAAATGCCCGTTTCTGGAAAGACGAAAATGCAAAATCCATGCGGCAAAACCGACTGTGTGCGCATTATTCCCTCTGGGGCGTGTTGGAACGAGTGCGGACGATTCCATACGCTACATTCTACAGCCTGTTGATTGCGGTACAAAAGAGGACGAACATACTGTCCGGGAATGGCTTGCAGGCTATGGCTTGGAAGAGAGCGAAGAATGGTTTCGGGCATGGCAGAAAACGATATTACCGCTGTCGCAGCGTATCAATGGTTATGCCGATGGCCTTTCCGAGAGGATGATCAACATGATCGGCGAAGGCCTGCTCAATGTATTATATGTACACTATAACAATGATCAGGATTTCTTAGAGCAGTTTCAGGAGAATGTGGAGAAGGCCAATGCGTTTCTGGATATGATTGAGGGGACACTCAGGCAATTTGGGAGGCTGCGATGAGCAATTATCCAAAGAAAAGGAATTTGGACGGCGTTTATTTCCGAATGCGGAGAGACGACAAGTGGTATGATCTCTGCTTTAGCGACCTGACAGAGGAAGAACGGGAGAAAGTCATGGAGAATCGGAGCAAAGAATGGGTAAAAGCGCTGGCAAATATCCTGGCGAATGCGATTCGCAATATGGGTGATCAGCTTGATCTTACAGCTGGTTTTAATGAAGAGAATGAAGAAAGCGACAGTGCAGATTGATTGGAGGTTAGAGCGATGTCGGAGAAAATGCTGGTGACCCAGGCGTTGGATGAGCGCGACCTGCTGGTCAAGAAGATCGGGGACAAGATCAGCAAGATGAAGCTGGTTGATGTGAAGAAACGGAACGAGGAAAAGACGGCGGACAGCCGGGCAACGCCGGAGGAGTTTGGCAGCACCGCATCGGCGGCGTATCAGTCCATTATGGATTTGATTGACCGCTTTCAGCGTATTGATGCCGCGATTGTAGCCTCCAACGCTTCCAGCACGGTGAAGACCATCTACGGCGAGTTTACTGTGGCAGGGGCCATTGCGCTGAGAAACCGCCTCAAAGGAAATGGTATCTATGACGCGGACGGTGCATTCGAAACAAGGCTGTCTACGCAGTTGGAGCGTCAATACCAGGCGGCGGTGCAGACAGCAGAATATAAGAATAAAAGCCTGGAATCCCAGGCGGAGACCATGCGCCTCTCTATTCTGGGCAAGGACAGCAAGGTAAAGGATACCAAGCCTCTGGAGGTGGTGGATGCCTATATCCGGGAGAACACGACGGAGGTTATTGACCCCCTGGAGAGCCAGAAGAAGGTGCAGGAATTGAAAGATAAGATCGATACCCTGCTGACGGAGCTGGATACGCAGATTAAGGTATCCAACGCGACCACAACCATAGAATTCTGATCATTATGCCTGCCATACGAAAGCCCTAAACCCGCTTCCCCCGCAGAGGGGTTATTCTGCAGATCGGCTCGCCCGTCGCCCTAGTACGGGCTCTATGGAGGCTCTCCGCAACAGAGTCGCTAAGCCGTTAACAGTCGTCCAATGGATAGGACACATGACCCGTAATCATGAAGTGCAGGTTCGATTCCTGCCTGTGTGAAAATGGCTTTCACAACCATTCAACGGTCCATGGTGAACGGTGAATCGTGAACGGAGAACTGTCAACGATCAACAAAGGAGAATTGTGACCCGTCAGAGGAGAACAGTTACGCAGGCATGGCAACATGCTGAAATCCATGAGAATGGTCTGGCGTTGAAGCGGTTGGCCGTGGGCTTCCCACATGGCTGTATGGCAGGCATTTTATACTACTGAAACAGGAGGAGAACAGTAATGAGCCGAAAACTGGCGAGCATCCAGAGAATCTGGAAGATTGAGCCCATAGAAGGCGCGGATCGGATTGAGCTGGCTCACGTGCTGGGCTGGCAGTGCGTTGTGAACAAAGGACAGTTTCAGCCGATGGACGCTGCGGTCTATTTTGAAATCGACAGTTTCCTGCCCATCCGGCCGGAATTCGAATTTATGCGCAAAACAAGCTACAAAAATAGCGATATTCTGGGTGAAGGATTCCGTCTGCGCACACTGACCTTCCGAGGCCAGATTTCTCAAGGCCTGCTGCTACCTGTGGATCAGTTTCCGGAACTGAAAGGTGAGCTTGAGATAGGCATAGACGTGACAAAGCAACTGGGTGTGAGAAAATGGGAAATCGAAGAACGCGCCACCACAGGCGGCACTGTAATCGGGACACTGCCCAGGGATATTCCACACACCGACGAAACCCGAGTGCAGGAGAACCCGGAGCTGATCCAGGCCTTTGCGGGGCTGGAATATTACATCAGCACAAAGATGGACGGTTCCTCCCATTCCATTGGTATTGACGAAGACGGCTTTCATGTGACAGGCCACAATTATGAGTACAAAGACGACGGCAGTAGTTCCTTTTATAACCTGGTGAAGGAGCGGGGTTATCAGGAGAGGATGGAGGCTTTCGCTGCAGAGAACAACCTGACCACCCTAACCATCCAGGGCGAACTGTGCGCACCGGGCATACAGCAGAACCGGCTGAAGCTGGCCAGGCCGGAATGGTATGTGTTTACCATCCGGGAGAATGGCAAGCGTGTCGGGCTCAAAAGGATGCAGGAAGTTTGCAAGGCATTGCAATTGACCACTGTGCCAATAGAAGAAGTCAATACCGATCTGCCGTCCAAGTATCCAACTGTGGAAGCATTGCTGGGGCGCGCCGATGGCAATTATCCCAATGGAGGCAAGAAAGAGGGTATCGTGATCCGGACCACAGAGCCGGTATTCTGTCCGCTGATTAGTGCTCCGCTTTCTATGAAGGTTGTGAGCAATAAGTACCTGCTGAAGAATGAGGAATAGAAAAGAGCACTATCACTATGACAGTGCTCCAATGGATGAGTTATTCCTTTTTCCGTTGTACGACTTCAGCCTTCGAAAACAGTTTGTACTTAGCATCTGTACGGATGGGATGCAACTTATCCCGGCGCATCAGATCGTCGATGTTCTGTCGGGAACAGTCAAGGATAACGCATGCCTCGGACGCGCTAACCACACGGTTCTGCACATAATGATGAAGGGCATCCAGCGTTAAGGGAATCGTTGCGCCGTGTGTATAAAGCGCTTTGTGCGGCAGCATTGTCTGATCGTTCCAGTAAACGCCGAAACCATCCGGCTGCACTTCAACGGCGTTGAAGCGTTCCTGACTGGCCAGATAAGGGGCAAGTGCCGGATAAGATAGTTCCTGGATATCGACGACCTTTGCTGACCCGTTCATGAAGAAAACCAGCAGGCGTGGACATTCCAATGGAACGACCTCTTCCACTTTGGTTTTCCAGCGGCGGGAGAGAAGGTCCGGAAGCGGAGCGGATGGGATTTCTTCCAGATAGCAGTCATCCTGCTCACAGCGTCCCATGGTGAGCATCAGGAGGGAAAATTCATCGTATTCTTTCAATCCGTTGTCTCTGAGTATCTGACCGATGTTTTGCCGATCCTGCGGAACGATTCGCTGCTGCACAAAACGGCGGCTCCAGGTGCTATCGATGCTGTACTCGCCGCGATCCGCAAAGGAAGAGAAGAGGAGAGGCATATCCCAGCTATCAGCGCCGTCCGGAAGCTCAATATAGAATGTTTTGGAGGGCTCATGGTAAACCAGGTATCCGAGGATCATATCCTGCTGCATAGTTTCATCTTTGATTGCGAAGATTCTCATAGATTTGCCACCTCCTCCAGATCATCTCCCAGATGCGCTCCAGCCACCTGGGTTTTAAGGCATCGTCCAGTCCCTCCAGCAGGTCAGCACGATGGGATTCCCGCAGCGGTTTCAGACGCGGGTAAGCATCCGCCGGGATCAGGTTCAGGTTTTCCCAGGCAGAGCGGGTACCAACAAAGCACTGCACCGGCTTATCCGCCAGGACATCTTCCGCCTCAAGGGCTGCATCATTTGGCGTGCGGCTAAAAAGGGATACGCCGTGGTCGAACAGAGGCGCAAGCCGCACTGATTTTCGATAACGATTGGTCAGTACCTCCACATTGGCTCCGTGTCGGTCCCTGTTGAGGATCAGGTAGTCGAAAACCAACATCTGATAGATGTATTCTGACCAACCATTGCGAATACAGAAGTCAAGCGGAGATTCACCATCCAGACGGTTGGCTGCGTAGTAGTCCTCAATCGCCATCTTCTTTTCACCACGCTGCCGGAAGTTGTAAGAGGCGCACAGCCAGGTACGGATAGGCTTTCCGTCTATGAGGATATCCGCATGGATCAGCAGATATTCCAGATGAGGAATGTCAAGTATGGTAAGGAGACGATCCGCAATGATCTCGTTGACAGACTCATGTCCGATAACGCCTTGAGCGGCGTTGTAGTCGGAAAGCTTATAGTAAAGCTTCCCCTGCGGTGTGTCTTCCTGTGATTTGAGAAAGGATCCTGCCGTACCGGAAGAATTACGGATCTTGGACCAGCTGAGATACGTTAGATCCTGGACATCATGGATAATCTGAGCCATGGGTTCACCTCCCACACAAAGGATAGCATATTACTTGAAAAATGTCAAGGGAAATACAAGGAGACTACGATGATAGAGACGGGAAGATTTTACCGAGCAGGTTTGATGAAGGAAATAGATCCGGGTCAGCCGGAATCAACGATACCGTACTACATAAAAGTAGAGGACAATACGCCGGTTCCGAAGGGAGCTGTTATTGAAGATGGAGAGTTTGCGCTTGCTGTCGTATCTGCGGGATTCGATCAGAAGACAAAGAAGCCGACACATTCCATGCGATATTACGTGAAAGCGACGCCTGAGATAAAACTGCATTTGGAGAAGACCTGTGATAGCTTTGCCCAATCGCTGGCGCGGCACTTGTATCAAAAAGCGAAAGAATACCAGGCGAAGGGCTTGGATTACTTCGATGAGATGAAAAAACAGGTGAACCGCGAAGCAGGAGAAAAAATGAATGCCGATAATTGATAACGGAGACGGGGCACATGTGGAGTTCAGTATTTCGCCGGAGATAAATAACCAGATCCCGGTATATTTCTATATAGCTTTTGCTGGGGAGCTTTACAGTGTATATGGCTGGGAGCGTTCACGGGGTATGCTCTATCCGGAAGTAGATGGCGGCGGATATGCCGATCTTGCCTCAAGCACCACCGGTTGGTTGCAGGCTTTCAAGGCAACGTGTAGGAAGCTAGAAATGGGCTGGCTTCTGGATTACTACAACGCACTTCCCTGGTATGAAAGCGATGTGTTCGATGGGATTCTTGAACAGGAAATCCGGCGTCACTTTATGTGCGGCAAAGAAAACGGAACAAACGAGTATTATCGGTATTTATGTAGTCGTGACGATAATGGAGGTGAAGCCAGGTGAAATACAAGACGCGGGTGTGGCGGCCATTTCAAAGGGATGCTTATCACTGGGCCTGGCATGAGGAAAAGCTCCCAGGCATTATAAAGGAGTTTGCCAGGGAGATCAGGTATTGCCATCAGCGGATATGGCGCGGGTATTGCGATCACGACATTTTCTCCATTTTTGACTGGTTCCTTGGGATCATGCCGTCGATGCTGGAAGCGTTCAAGGACAACCTGCACGGATGCCCTGATGCACCGGGCTTGATCTCGCATCGTGTTTTCCTGGAAGACGCCGATAAAGATACTGAAAGCATGAAGGCATGGACCGAAATACTGGACAAGATGGCTTTCCTGCTGAAGGAGGCTGATGAGAGTACATGCAGTCGGACAAACCAATATGAAGAGGCGTTTCTTAACGCAAGACAGGAATTTGAAGAGAAATATGGCAAGTGGGGAGAAAAGCTGCTCACACCAAAAGAACAGGACGATCTGAAGAATAACAGAGGCCGGCGGATCTATTTTCCTGGAGACGTGGATGAGTATAAGGAATTGAGCGATCACTATCTGGAAGAAGAACGACGGATTGCTGAGTACCGCCGGATTTGTAAGAATGAAGCATTGAAGCTGTTTTCAGAATGGTTCTATGATCTGTGGGACTGATGAAGAATACGGAGATTTAAATATGAGCGATAAACCAAAGATGAGGCTGTCAGAGCAGGAATCCACAATCCTGAGGGATATCTGCTATGCCAGGATGAAGGTGATGGAAGCAGGAGAAATCAGCATCGCGGAAGAACTTCCGAAGCATACAGAACTGGACGAGTTCGGAGCTCGTCAATCACTGTCTGTGTTCGACTTTTTCAGAAGTGCAATGGCAGGTAACGAGGTAGCCGTCAGGCGGCAGTCCACTGATCAGTACAGGAAAGGCCCGCATGCAGGCGGCGAATACTATGACGGCATGATCGGGGACTATCAGGTAATCATGACTGCGATGATGCAAGGTGGTGGGTACACAGAGGACGATGTCCTGCACCTCCAAAATCGTGTGAAGAGCTATGTGAAAGCACTGAAAATCGGCCCGGCGCGGACGCTGTATATCGCAGACTGCCATTTTTATCATCGTCGTCTGAATACCGAGATGGATATGCGCGGTTTTACATCTGCGGAAGAGATGAACGCCCATATGATCAGGCAGTGGAACGCAAAAGTGACGAAGAACGATACCGTATACATCCTGGGTGATTTCAGCCTTACGGGAGGCTTTCAGACATCCGGGATTTTGGATTGTCTGAACGGAAAGAAACATCTGATTACCGGAAACCACGATGACCGATATCTGAAAGACAAGTTTTTCGAAGATCGTCTCCTGCAATCTATTAATCCATATCAGGAAATCAGGGATAACGGGAGAACAGTGATTCTCTCGCATTATCCGGTATTCTGCTATAAAGGGCAATACCGGAAGGACAAGCAGGGCAAGTCACTGTCCTATATGCTTTATGGTCATGTACATAACACGCATGACGAGCTGCTGATCAACCGCTTCATTATGGAGACCAGGGCGACACTGGTCAAGAGCAGGCACGCAGAGCAACCGCATCCGATTCCCTGCAACATGATCAACTGTTTCTGCATGTTCAGCGATTATCAGCCGTTGACGCTGGATGAATGGATTGAGATTGACAGAAAACGCCGGGCAAAGATGGAGGGATCACATTGACCTCATGTGTAAGAGAATACTACGAAGAACATGGAGGAAATCATGCGACAGCTGATTATAGCTTGCTATGTACAAACTCCTGAGTCATAGATATCAGTGCCGGTTATGAAACTGGCTATTTTACGGAGAAAAGAATCGAGGACCGAGAGTATGAACGATATCATGTATCTCTATTTTGATTTTGATCAGAAGGATCATCAGGCTATGGATGCCATAGAAAAACTGCTGCCTGGCGTAGACTCGCTTCTGAAGGGAAATGGGTGGGAGTACACTGGATTTCAGAACATGTATCGTCCAGTAGAGGGCACAGACCCGGATGATACTATTGATGCTGCCATAAAAGCAATTGAGGATGCAGATTGGCTGAAGCAGTACAAGCCTTTCTTCAACGTAGGCATGCTGACGAATGCCTGTGGTCTGGAGGAGATTATCATTCAAGGCGAGGAACCGTTGGATAAAGAGAAATTCCGCAGGTACAGGGAGTACTATGAGAAAACGAAGCATTACGCGCACGGAATAATAGTAGATGAGAACCATGTGCTTAAGGACGGATACATGACGTACCTGATTGCGAAAGAAGAAAAGTATCGTCCTGATATCATGCTGGTCAGGCAAGGACAGCGGTTTCGGAAGGTTGTCGGTGGAAAATACATCGGCGGCGATGAACAGTGGCACGGCTGGTATTATGATCGCGGCCCCGCAGTTGTGCCCGGCGATGTGATTCCTGTTCCGGAGGAAGATGAGATAAAGCAGATGGTCGTGGAGAAGGTTTTCTATGTTGCTGGGAAACATGACTGCGAGAAATATAAGACAATCATAGAATCAACGAAGAAGGGACAGCCATTTTGCAAGCAACATCCTTGTGATCAATGAGAGGAATAAAAGCAAGTACAACAAATGGACAGTGCGAAGTAGAAAGGGATAGTGAAAATGGACAGGCGGCTGAGATTAATCGACATTTTTGAAGATACCCAGCAGTTTTATACGCAGAATTCGCAGCTTGCAAACGCGGTGCGGGTAGTAAAGGCTGGAACGAAACTGTATAAGCCGGATGATTATCCGGAGATTCCTTACCAATCGGAATCAGGGTGTGCGGTCACTGTTTCAAAGCATAAGACCTTTGAAGCGGCGATGGAAATACACCGATCTAATCCTGACTGGAAGATTGCAGTACTGAATTTTGCCTCGGCGACGAATCCGGGCGGCGGAGTGAAAACAGGAAGCAGTGCGCAGGAAGAAAGCCTGTGCAGGTGCTCCACTCTGTACCCGGCACTGGCACAGGGCTGGCTTTGGAATCAGTACTATCAGAAAAACCGGGATGCTCATGATAATCTGCATACCGATGCCTGCATCTATTCACCAGGTGTGGTGATCTGTAAGACCGACGATGCATGGCCAGAACGGATGGAGGAGAAAGACTGGGTTACAGTGGATGTGATTAGCTGTGCGGCTCCGAATCTGAGAAAACGGCCAGGGAACTATTATAACCCGGAATACGGTTCGGTATCAGAGATTTCAGCAGAGAAATTATATGCGCTGCATAAGAAAAGAGCAGAGCATATCCTCCATATTGCTGCGGCGAATCATGCTGATGCTCTGATACTCGGGGCGTTCGGCTGCGGCGCGTTTGCCAACGATCCGTATGTGGTGGCAAGAGCGTATAAAGATGCTTTGGCAAGCTATACGCAGTATTTTCGAATGATCGAATTTGCCGTGTATTGCAGGCAGGATGAAACAAGAAACTACGACGCTTTTGCGAAAACATTTTGAGGTAAAAGGCTAATGCGAGATTTTGAACGTATTTTTCTTACCGGAGATACCCATGGCGATTTCATGGATCTGATTGCAAAATCTACCCGATATGGATTCACGGAGCATGATTTGCTAATCATTCTGGGCGATGTCGGCATCAATTACTTTGGGAATCGTAAGGATGAAAGGCAAAAAGATAGGCTTGCCATAATTCCATCAACGATACTGTGTATTCATGGAAATCATGAATTACGACCGACAAGCCCTGAGATTGAAGGAAAGTATCACCCGATAGACTGGATGGGCGATCTCGCTTATGTTGAAGAACATTATCCACAGTTTATTATGGCGGCGGACGGGGCAAGGTACCATATCAATGGGAGGGATTTCTTTGTAATTGGCGGCGCATATTCTGTCGATAAGTATTACCGATTACAAAAGGGCTATCGTTGGTTTGAGGATGAACAGCTTACATCAGATGAGATGAATGCTATCAGGGAAAGCGTCGCCGCGCACGGCTATCTGGAAGATATCATCCTGGCACATACCTGCCCTTATGATCATCGCCCGATTGAAGCATTTCTGCCAGGTGTGGATGAAAGTATGGTGGATAATACGATGGAGTACTTTCTTCAAGAGATCGCTGATATGGCGAAATATAACGCTTTCTATTGCGGGCACTGGCATATTGAGAAGCAGGATGGAAAAATACGATTCCTGTTTCACGATGTGATCATGCTGGAGGATAAAAACCGTGTCTGATCAGGAACAATGCAGGCTTAAGGTCTTAATTGAAGCTCTGCAAAAGAATGAGATTGGCTTGAATGACGCTCAGAGAAAAATGCTGGCCAGGACGCCTGAATCTAACGACTGGGCTGCGTTTACGTATCGTATTGAAGCAGAGGAGCTGATTTGGATTGCTGCAGCAACCGGTGACAGCTTTGCACTGTTTCGCGGCGAGGACATTGACATTCTTCTTCATGGCCAGAACGACAGATGTAATGTTTCTGGATTGCTGCTGGATATGCTGGGCAGACAAAAACTCCGTCTGGTGGCGAAATGCAGTCCGGGCGAGTTGGTTTCTGACAGATATTGAGTGAGCCAGCTGGAGGTAAAATACCAATGAGCTTTGATAGATACGTTTTGAAAAAGCGGCGTAATCAACTGGGGCTGACACAGCAGGAGGTTGCAGACAGAGCGGGGATCGATATCAAACAGTACCAGCGTTTTGAAGCGGGAGACAGAGAACTGGCCAGTGCAAGCTTCATGACTACCGTACAGGTGATCAAGGCTCTGGAACTGGATCCTGTGAAATATGCCGCTGGGGAATACGAGATTAAAGAACTGATTTATCGAGGCCATGATGGACGGCTGTATAATTTCGATACAGATGAGCTGGTAGAGATGTAAATCTATGCAACGAACTGGGCGAGAACCGGGCAGGGGTGCACACCTGTATTCCCGGCGAAGGAGCGCAATGCAGAATTGTCGCGGAAGAGCAAGATAGTGAGAACCGGGAGTACAGAAGCGCAGGATAGGAATGTGATCGGCCTGCGGGAAGTTTCCTTCCGCCCAGTTATTTACAACCTGGAGGTGTAACCAGTGAGTTATCATGCTGTTCATAAAGAAATGGAACGAAAGCTCCGATGGGTAAGAATCATGTGATCGACCTTTCGGATCACTTTCGTTCCGTTTTCTTTGATGACCTTTTCGTCCGTTAACTGGGCTGAAGGGGAAAATGACGAAGCGGGCATGGAATCAGCTTTATATGGGCGGCGACTGTCGGTTTATCATGTATCCCTGTGAATCTTGTGAAAGGGGAATAAGCGGCATCTTCTGTTGCTGAAAAGAAAATATGTTCTAACAATCTTGTTTTTGGGTATATTCCTAATAATAATCTGTAGAAGTCTCTTGTCTTAGCGAAAGGAATGAAATCGCTTTGAATCTGTTAACCTCTTCATCTTGACACTGGCCAAATTCTGAGTATAATAATATATGCAAAACACATTACAAACAAATATTTAATTGTACTTTGCTTTGGATGCGTAGATGGAGGGTTGACAATGGCGACAGAACAGTCTTTGATTCAGATTCGTGTTGATTCCCAGCTTAAGGAGCAGGCAAATGAGGTTTTTGAAAAGATAGGTATCGACATTCCAACAGCAGTTAGAATGTTTTTTAAAGCAGCTGTTCGTGAGCAGAAACTTCCGTTTAATACAGATGTGGCAGAAAAAGACCAGAAACAGTCTTTGGGGCAGACGGATGCCGAAAATCTTATGAGGTTCGTCAAAGACATGATCATGTATGAACCGCCTGTGAGTTGGGATGATGACAGTGTGGTTTATGTATTGCCGCTGGAATATGGTTACGAGATTTCAGTCAAGATGTATGCTCAGCTGATAACAAAGGTGCCTGAAGGAAAAATAACTTGCTGGGAAGATGTATTTGCGTTCCTTGGGAAATTGTATAATCGGGAAGTGAATGGTTTTCCAGGCAAGAGCTTGCCACGTGTGGATTCGAATAATGCACCGCTTCCTTATTGGCGCGTGGTGAGTAAAAGAGGGGTTTTAGGAAATGGCATGGCGGGATCTCCTGATTTGCAGCGAGAGTCCCTTGTGAATGAAGGACTTGAAGTTGTTCAACGTGGTAATATTAATGGGTCTTATAGAGTTGTGAATTATAAAGATTATATGTTTAAATTTGAAAGCTTGAAGGTTGTAAGAATTTGAAAGCGAAAAAAGGAGAACGTGACAGATAATGCTTCTAAAGCCAAATGATTATAAATACAAAAAGTTAAGGCAGTCTCATGGCAATGGCGATTCTGGGCAGATTTATATTGGCACGCCTCAAAAAGAGAAACTATGCACAATTCTTATTAAAGATTTTTTGGTTTCTGATGCTATCAATGAATTTATAGCGTGCAATATTGGGCTGAAGATGGGAATCAATACTCCGAGAGCTTGGCTTTTTACGCAAGAAGAGATTCCATCGACACGATCTCAGATACGTTTTGATAGGGCAGTAGCGATTGAATACCTGGATGGCTTAGATGAGGGCATAGGCGGAAGTTATGAAAAAGAGGAATTAGCGCGTCAAACAATTCAAGGCCATCTCCTACATTACCTGATGAAAGAAGATGATCAGATATCTCTTGCACGATATGATGGAAAAGTCTATGCATTTGATTTTGCAACCAGTTTATACTTGCAGGCGGGAAGAAAGGATTTACCATCTCAGTTCACGGACTTAAAGCTACCGAATGGATTGACAATTTCTGAGGAATTAGTACTTAGAACAGAAACCCATATAAGAAGAGATATTGCTCGGTATATCAATTCATTAGAAAGCATAGGGATTTCAGACGAATTAGCAATAGCTGTATATGAGGATTTCAAAGGAAGATTTCTTACAATATATAATAGGAAAGGTTTTGACGATCTGCTCTATGAGATAGAGATGGTTTTTTCAACAGAAGCATCAAACTATGTTGAGTCTTTGATTGGATCAATGCAACAGGCGTTAGTGGCTGCTGCATAAAAACAGTAGTATGAAAAGGAAAAATCGATGCGAAGAAGCGAACTACGACAAAAGGTGATCCGCCGGATTAGGAAGTTTGAGCTCACAGAGGAAGAGCTTGACGATCTTATTCACGCCGGTGACTTATACAATGATCCGGAGTGTGAAGATGGGGAGCCCTTTGCCACGCTCCTGAGCATGATAGAATTGCTTCCTGATCGGAAACGGCATGATCTGATGTGCCTGATGTATCTGGGCAGGAACCTTGTGTATTACGGCCTGAATGAAGAAGTCGTAGATGATTTTTGCGCCTATGCCGATGAAAAACCAATAAAATCTGGAAGTACTGATCCTCGGTACCTTGCGGGGAAGATCCCGCTTTCCAGATGGCTCAGACGGGTGAAGAAGGAAATACGCCCCGATTTCTGGAGCATTTGGACGCGGTATGACGGAAATGTCAGCCTGCGGGAGATAAACACAGAGGACGCCGATTTCATGCTGCGTCTCGTCGGCGATCCGAAGGTGACAAGATTCCTCCTTGGGCTGATCCAGGATCAGGAGATGCTGATTTCCTGGATTCAAAGCCTGCGCCCGACTGATCATGAATACATCATCACCATTGAAGAGACAGGAGAAGAAATCGGCGAATGCAGTCTGACGAAACAGGGAGACAGCGCAGAGATCGGATTCATGCTTCTCCCCAAATACTGGCTGCAGGGATATGGGACAGAAGTGGTAACCAGCCTGATAGAAATTGCGCGGGACATGAGGTTGAAGGAGTTGACGGCAACGACGGACGCCAGAAATAAAGCGGCGATTCGCCTACTGGAGAAATGCGCATTCAAGAAGCAAAAGCGTGGCTGGATGGTGACGATCCCGGAAGACGAAGAGAGCAAAAGTGACGGCGGACAGAGCATCATCCAATTTCAAAGAAGCATCTGACATATCGTCCTTTGCAATCTGCGAAAATGATTTTACAGCGGGCCGACGGTTTTCAGGGCGAAATCCCACAAAGATTTGACCTACCCCCCAGGGCCCTTGAAACCTGAGATCGAGGCTCTGACTTTTCCAGGTCCCAACTTCTAAAATGAGCTCCGGACAACCACAGTCA
>Ga0129307_1001904_pt1 | contig 19248 bp, 17 predicted proteins | sample P1105metagenome_FD_94437 | JGI IMG/M metagenome (GOLD analysis project Ga0129307, IMG submission 94437) | Capybara group fecal microbial communities from Wisconsin, USA - P1105 metagenome | ecosystem: Host-associated > Mammals > Digestive system > Large intestine > Fecal | place: USA: Wisconsin... | reverse complement strand
TCACGCTACGTTGAGTGTGGAGTCGAAGATGAATCAGAATAAGAAGTGACAACGAGGACACCTCTGATCACCAAGGGCAGACTGGCGACACTGATAGTAGTCGCCATTCTCCTTATAGACCAGATCATTAAAATCTGGGTAAAGACCTCGATGACGCTGCATGAGAGCATCCATGTGTTCGACTGGTTCTATATCACGTTTATCGAGAACATGGGTATGGCCTTTGGCATGCAGTTAGGCAGTAAGATCGTGTTGTCGCTGTTCCGTGTGGTTGCCATCGCTGCCCTCAGTTATTATATCTGGCTGGAGGTGAAACGGAAGGCCCGCACAGGTTATATCGTCTGTCTGTCGATGGTACTGGCGGGGGCAGCAGGAAACTTGATCGACTGTCTGTTCTATGGTCTTATCTTCAATGAGTCGTCGCCTTATTACGCTTCCTATTTCGTGCCGTTTGGTACGGGCTATGCGCCTTTCCTGATGGGTAAGGTGGTGGATATGTTCTACTTCCCCCTGATCGAGACGGAATGGCCGACGTGGATACCCATTGTAGGTGGAGAGCATTTCGTGTTCTTTAGTCCGGTGTTTAACTTCGCCGATGCGAGTATCAGTGTGAGTGTGGTACTGCTCCTGTTGTTCTACCGTCAGGAAATCAGTCAGATATCGCTCAGTAGAACCATACAGAAAGAAGAGAAGAACGAGCCATGAAACCGCCAGTTGTCAAGCAGATGATCCTTCTGGCTGTGGGACTATTGCTCCTTGCAGCCTGTAAGCCGAAAATTCCGAAGGAATATATTCAGCCGGATGAGATGGAGGACCTGCTTTATGACTACTATGTGGCTCAGAGTATGCCTACCCGTACTTCCTCAAAGGAAGATATTGACTATGGTCAGCGGTATCATACGAGTCTCGTTCTGAAGAAGTACGGACGGACCCAGGCAGAACTGGATTCTTCCATGAGATATTACTACATCAACATGGAAGAGTTTCAGAAGATTTTATCAAATGTCAAAAAGCGCCTGAGTGATGAAGCCTTGGAACTTGGTGCTTCCACCGTCGAAGTGGAGCGATATACAACTCAATCACTCTCGGGTGATACGACGGATGTGTGGGAAGGTGCCAAACAGATGGTCATCCTTCCACAGCCTCCATACAATGTTCAGCAGTTTAGTCTGAAGGCCGACACCTCATACCATCAGGGAGACAGTTTCCTGATGACCTTCGGCAATACCTTCTTGGTACAAAGCGGCTCCAAGAATGCGTGGGTGGTGCTGTCTGTATATTATGAAGGTGACAGTATCATAACCCATCATATGAACATCTCTCCAACAGTAACGACCACCCTGCGTATCCCTTCCTGTAAGTTGAAGGCCAAGGAACTGAAAGGGTATGTCTATCTGCCAAAGAGACAGGGCTTTGATAACGAGAATGATATGTGTCTGCTCTTGTTGGATCATATCCAGTTAGTCAGGTTCCACCACAAATTTACGGATAAGTCATCCGTTAAGGAAGAGGTTGCTGAAGACACGCAGAAGAAGGATACGCTGAAGAATGACTCTTTGAAGAAAGATTCTATGAAGTCAACCATACACAGACTGGGTGAACGCCCTCTGCCTGAGAAGTCTATTAAGTTGGACAATTATCATAAGGCGATAAAACCATTAACTAAAAATAGAAGAAAAGTATGAAATTCCGTTTGTCTCTGATGAACTTTATCGAGTTTGCCGTATGGGGAGCCTATCTGACCTGTATGGGAAACTACTTGGGCATAGCAGGACTGGGTGACCAGATCTCCTGGTTCTATGCGATCCAGGGTATCGTGAGCATCTTCATGCCTACGCTGATGGGTATTATTGCTGACAAGTACATCCAGCCGCAGCGCGTACTGGGACTCTGTCACCTGGTGGCTGGTGGTTTTATGCTCGGCTGTTGGTGGTTGGGTTATCAGGCTGGCTTCGGACAGGAGTTGGAGAACAAGGCACTGTTTATTGCTCTCTATACGTTGAGCGTGGCTTTCTTCATGCCGACGATTGCCCTGACGAATACCACGGCCTTTACGATCCTGAAGAACAACGGTCTCGACACGGTAAAGGACTTCCCGCCCATCCGTGTGTTAGGAACCGTCGGCTTCATCCTGACGATGTGGTTCGTAAATTGTGCCGTGTGGGAAGACGGTACTTTCAGCATGACACTGGCCGATAATGCCCATAAGTTCCAATATACCTATATGCAGTTCTTTGTATCTGGTATCTTGAGTATAGTATTGTTCCTATACTGCTTCACGCTGCCTCAGTGCAAACTGGAGAAAAAGGATCAGAATGTGTCTCTGGTGGAAAGTCTCGGCCTGAATGCCTTCAAACTCTTCAAGACCAAGAAGATGGCACTGTTCTTTATCTTCTCTGCACTGTTGGGTATGTGCCTGCAGGTGACGAACGGCTATGCCGGACCGTTTATCACGAGTTTCAAGGGTAGTGCCGATGCTGCTGTGGCAACCTCGTTTGCCGCCAATAATGCCACGCTGCTGACAAGTATCTCACAGATCAGTGAGGCTCTGTGTATCCTGATGATCCCGTTCTTCATGAAGCGTTATGGTATCAAGGTGGTGATGCTGATGTCAATGTTCGCCTGGGTGTTCCGCTTCGGCTTCTTCGGAATCGGTAATCCCGCCATGCCTGGTGTGCTCCTGTTTATCCTGTCGTGCATCGTCTATGGTGTGGCCTTCGACTTCTTCAACGTGTCGGGTGGTATCTTCGTGGATCAGGAGTGTGAGCCCAGCATCAAGGCTTCGGCACAGGGACTCTTTATGATGATGACCAATGGTGTCGGTGCCACGGTGGGTACGTTGGCGGCTGGAGAGATCGTGAACTACTACTGTTCTTGGCAAGACGGATTCCTGCAGGGCGACTGGACGACCTGCTGGTTTATCTTCGCTGCCTTCGCACTGGTGGTTTCCGTATCTTTTGCCTTGGTTTTCCACCCTGAGAAATCTAAATAAGATATGAAAGAGAGCCGATACTTCTACGTGCCCGGTGCTGCTCAGCAGAATGAATTGCCTCCTGATGAGGCGATGCATGCCACGCGTGTGCTGAGGCTGAAGCAAGGGGATGAGATCTTCCTGATGGATGGGGAAGGCTCTTTCTTCAAGGCTCAGATAACGATAGCGGCCACTCACCATTGTTACTATGATATTCTGGAACAACAGGCTCAGAAGCCCCAATGGGAGGGCCGGCTTCATCTGGCTATTGCTCCAACGAAGATGATGGAGCGTATGGAGTGGTTGGTGGAGAAGGCCACAGAGGTAGGTGTGGATGAGATTTCATTTCTGGACTGTACCTTCTCTGAGCGTAAGATCGTGAAACTGCCGCGATTAGATAAGATCGTCGTCTCTGCGGTCAAACAGAGCCACAAGGCCTGGAAGCCTGTGCTCAACGACATGAAGACGTTCAGGACCTTTATAGAGGAATCCCGTCCAGGGCGGAAATACATCGCCCACTGCTATGAGGAGGTGCCTCGTGTGAATCTCTTCAACGAACTGCGAAAGCCCTCGGAGGAGAAAGATGTCACGGTGCTGATTGGTCCTGAAGGCGACTTCTCCATCGACGAGGTGAAACTGGCGGTGGCGAATGGCTACCAGTCCGTGGATCTGGGCAAGAGCCGTCTGCGTACGGAGACAGCCGGACTGGCAGCGGTGATGATGATGCAACTTGCACAACAAGGATAATTATTTAAAAACGACAAGAATATGACTGACGAGAAAATCATGGCTACCATCAAGCCCGATGGCGAGTGCTGGCAGCCGGAGATTGAGAAAATGCCACGTGAGCAGCTGAGGCAGCTCCAAGTACAGAAACTGAAGGAGACCATCAAGGTTTGTCTGAATTCCCCCTTCTACAAGAAGCGTCTGGGAGAGTTGGGCATTACCCCCGATTCCATCAATACTCCTGAGGACATCCGTAAGATCCCCTTCACGACGAAGGCCGATCTGCGCGATAACTATCCTTGGGGACTAGTAGGCGGAAACCTGGACGATGCCGTACGTATCCACTCCTCCAGTGGTACGACGGGTCATCCCACTGTTGTGGCCTATTCCGAGCATGACATCTGTTCTTGGGCTAATATGATTGCCCGTGATATGTATATGGTGGGTTGCCGTAAGGAAGACTTCTTCCAGAACTCCAGTGGTTATGGTATGTTCACGGGTGGTCTCGGCTTCCAGTATGGCGCAGAGTGGTTGGGATGTACGACAATCCCTGCTGCGGCTGGTAACTCCAAGCGCCAGATTATGTTTATCAAGGACTTTGGAACCACCTGTCTGCACGCTATCCCTTCCTACGCCATCCGTCTGGCTGAGGTATTCAAGGACGAGGGCGTGGATCCCGCATCTACCAAACTTCGTACCCTCTTCATCGGTGCAGAGCCTCATACCGAGGAGCAGCGCCGTCGTATCGAGAAGATGCTGGGTGTAAAGGCCTACAACTCCTTCGGTATGACCGAGATGAACGGTCCTGGTGTGGCCTTTGAGTGTAAGTATCAGGACGGTATGCACCTCTGGGAGGACAACTATATCGTGGAGATTGTGGATCCCGATACGCTGGAGCCTGTGCCCGACGGTGAGATGGGTGAGATGGTGCTCACGACGCTCGACCGTACGATGATGCCTATATTAAGGTATCGCACGCGCGACTTGACCCGTATCATTCCTGGCGAATGTAAGTGCGGACGTACCCACCGTCGTATCGACCGTATTAAGGGTCGTACTGATGATATGTTTATCATCAAGGGTGTGAACGTGTTCCCGATGCAGGTGGAGAAGATCCTCGTGCAGTATCCTGGCTTAGGCAGCAACTACCTGATCACACTGGAGACCATCGACGATAACGACGTGATGACCGTGGAGGTAGAACTGGAAGGACTGGAGACTGATATCTATCCCGATCTGCAGAAGATGATGAAGGACATCCAGCGCGCCCTGAAAGACGAGATCCTGCTGACACCTGTTGTCAAACTGGTGAAGAAGGGCAGTCTGCCGCAGAGTGAGGGCAAGGCCGTCCGCGTGAAGGATCTTAGACCCAGCAGAGGATGAAGAAGTGGCTTATAAGTTGTCTGCTGATAGGCATGACCAGTGTCTGTTCCGCGCAGGAGCCGGCACTGCGTGATGTGTTCCGTCAGATACCCGACTCCCTGATGCCATCCCTCTCTCTGAATAACAGACTGGACTTTATCGACTTCCTGGATTCCAACATGAAGGCAGCGGTGAGGAACCAACTTGGGGGGATGAGTGAGATGACGGCTTTGACGGACGACAGCCTTTCCATCAGGATGAGTGATGCCTTGCGGATAGACATGCTGCTGTTGACGTTGGATGAGCCGCTCGATACGATCCGACAGGTGGTGGTCCTTGCCGAGACTTTCCTGACTGACTCTGTCTATGGGGAGACGACGGTGAAGTTCTATACGCCTGACTGGCAATTAATTACAAGAGATCATATCCCTTGGAATGAGATACAAAAGAAGCGCATCGATAGTCTGATTCTGCAAAATATCCTTAAATGGGATGAAGTCAGACTGAATAAAAGTTAAATCATAAGGTTCTTTGTGACATCAATGAATAATGTCACGGAATTCTTTTTATCTTTGCGATGTGTTTTTCATGGTATTAGATTATTAAGGTTAATAAGAATCCTATTTATCGCGAGATAAGTATTATTCGAACTCCATGCGCAGTATAAGATTTTATAATGCGGATGGTTCAAAAAAAGGGAGCCTGCGAAGGTTCCCTTTTTCCTTTATAACCACTTCCCGCATGGCGGGGATTGTTACTTAATAACTTCTGGCGATGATCACACGGGCCTTGGAGGGCTTGCCGCTCACCATGTCGGTGCCAGGTGTCTGTTCCACACCGAAAGGTACGCAACGGATCGTGGCCTGTGTCTCTTCCTTGATCTGTGCCTCGGTCTCGGCTGTACCGTCCCAGTGGCAGAGGAAGAATCCACCGTCCTTGATCTTCTCCTTGAACTCCTCGTAGTTGTCGCACTCGTAGATATGGGCATCGCGATAGGTCCTGGCCTTCTCGAAGATATTCTTCTGGATATCCACCAAGAGTTGTTCTACGTATTCTACGATACCCTCGATGGAGCGGGTCTCTTTCTCAAGGGTATCACGACGCATCACCTCGATGGTACCGTTCTCTAAGTCGCGGGCACCAAGCACCAGACGAACGGGTACACCCTTCAGTTCGTAGTCGGCGAACTTGAAGCCAGGACGCTTGTTGTCGGCATCGTCGAACTTCACGGTGATGCCCTTAGCGCGCAACTGTTCGATGATCGGCTGCACCTCCTTGTTCACCTGTTCCATCTGCTCCGGCTTCGTGGCGATGGGGATGATGACCACCTGGATAGGAGCGAGTTTCGGAGGCAGCACCAGTCCGTTATCGTCGGAGTGTGTCATGATGAGGGCACCGATCAGACGGGTAGAGACACCCCATGAGGTAGCCCATACATACTCTGGTTTATTGTCCTTGTTCAGATAGGTCACCTCGAATGCCTTGGCGAAGTTCTGTCCGAGGAAGTGGGAGGTACCGCTCTGCAGCGCCTTACCGTCCTGCATCATGGCCTCGATGGTATAGGTGTCGAGTGCTCCGGCGAAGCGCTCAGTCTCACTCTTCACACCCTGTACCACAGGTACGGCCATCCATTCCTCTGCAAACTTGGCATACACCTTCAGCATCTTCTGTGCTTCCTCCTCAGCCTCCTCACGGGTGGCATGGGCGGTATGGCCTTCCTGCCACAGGAACTCCGAGGTGCGGAGGAACGGACGGGTGCGCATCTCCCAGCGCATCACGTTACACCACTGGTTACACATCAGGGGCAGGTCGCGCCAGGAGTGGATCCAGTTCTTATACGTGTTCCAGATAATCGTCTCTGACGTAGGACGGATGATCAGTTCTTCCTCCAGTTTGGCAGCGGGATCGACCTCCACACCACTCTTGTCCTCCTTGGCACGCAGACGGTAGTGGGTCACCACGGCACACTCCTTGGCGAATCCCTCCACATGCTCGGCCTCTTTTGAGAGGAACGACTTCGGTATCAACAGGGGGAAATAGGCGTTCTGAGCCCCTGTCTCCTTAAACATCTTATCCAGTTGCTGCTGCATCTTCTCCCAGATGGCATAGCCGTAGGGCTTGATGACCATGCATCCGCGTACAGCACTCTGTTCTGCAAGATCAGCCTTCACTACCAGGTCGTTAAACCACTGACTGTAGTTGTCGGCTCTTTTCGTTAATTCTTTTAGTTCTTTTGCCATTGTTTATGTCTGTCTATCAAATTTGCGTGCAAAATTACATAAAAAATATGAATTAGATGTGTTTTATTATGAATTAATTGTTATCTTTGCAGGCAAAAGATACGTTTAACACTTAAAATAGTTAGAATTATGAAAAGTATGAAGTCAATGGCCGTTGCCCTTTGCGCTGCATTGGTGCTGGTAGGATGTGGAATGAGTAAGACTGGTCAGGGTGCGCTGATTGGTGCTGGTGGTGGTGCTGCCCTCGGTGCAGTGATTGGCGCTTTGGCTGGTAACACGGCTATCGGTGCTGCCGTAGGTGGTGCTGTAGGTGCTGGTACTGGTGCTATCATCGGTAAGAAGATGGACAAGGCCAAGAAAGAGGCCGAAGCCATTCAGAATGCCCAGGTAGAGCAAGTGACAGACTCCAACGGTCTGGAGGCTGTGAAGATGACCTTCGACTCTGGTATCCTCTTCAAGACTGGTAAGTCTGACCTGACAGTTGACTCTAAGGCTTCCCTGCAGCAGTTGGCAGGCGTTCTGAAGAATAATCCGGATTGTGATGTGGCTATTCAGGGCTATACCGACAATCAGGGTTGGAAGAACTCTACGCCTGAGCAGAGTGCCCAGAAGAACCAGGCCCTGTCTCTCGACCGTGCCACTTCAGTATCTTCTTATCTGATGTCGCTGGCTGTTCCCGCTTCTCAGATTAAGAGTGTAGAGGGATTCGGTGAGGCTAACCCCATTGCTTCTAACGCTACTAAGGAAGGACAGGCTCAGAATCGTCGTGTGGAGGTTTATATGTATGCTTCCCAGAAGATGATCCAGGAGGCTAATGCACAGGCCGGCCAGTAAAAAGTCAAAAAGTAAAAAGGTAAAAAGTAAATAGGTGAAACGAATTCTGCGTTTCATTACCAAACCTCTGAAATGGATAGTGGTGGCATTCTTTGCCTCCACTATTCTTTCGGTTGTGGTCTTGCGTTTTCTGCCTGTCTATTTCACCCCCCTGATGTTCATCCGCTGTTCCCAGCAGATCGGGGAGGGTAGGGATCTCAAACTCTCGCACCACTGGGTGCCGCTGGAGAAAATATCCCCCTATCTTCCGATGGCTGTGATGGGCAGTGAGGATGCCAACTTCTTGAAGCATCATGGTTTCGACTACAAGGCTATCGAGCATGCAGCGAAACGTAACCGTGAACATCCCGAGAAGCGTAAGCTTGGTGCCTCGACCATCTCCCAGCAGACGGCCAAGAATGTCTTTCTGTGGCCAGGCCGTTCGTGGATGCGCAAGGGCTTTGAGGTCTATTTCACTTTCATGATAGAACTCTTCTGGTCCAAGGAGCGTATCATGGAGGTCTATCTGAACTCCATCGAGATGGGTGAGGGCATCTATGGTGCCGACGCCGTGGCAGAAGAGCATTTTAATACCGATGCGCTCCATCTCACGAAGGCCCAGTGTGCCCTGATTGCTGCCACACTGCCCAATCCCCGTGTGTTCTCCAGCAAGCATCCCTCAGCCTATATGCTGAAGCGCCAGGCCCGTATTCTGCGCGAGATGAATTACGTCCAGAAACTCAGTAGGGACGGTTCTCAGTGAGTTCTTCTTTTCTTAATTCCCAGAAGGCGACGGCTGCTGCCGCTGCCACGTTCAGTGAATCCACCTGGTGCGACATGGGAATCCTCACCACATAATCCGCTGCGGCGATGGTCTCTTGAGGCAGACCGTCTCCCTCCGTACCCATGATGATGGCCAGGCGATCCTGTGCTTTCAGGATGGGATCGTCGAGGGGTATCGAATCATCCGTCAGCGCCATCGCGGCCGTCTTGAAACCAAGTGGCTGTAGGGTGGCGTAGTCATCCAACCACGTCCAAGGAACTAAGAACACGCTGCCCATCGACACACGGATCGCCCTGCGGTTCAGCGGATCGCAACTGCTCCTTGTCAACAAGACGGCATCGATCCCCAAAGCCGCCGCTGAGCGGAAGATAGCCCCGATGTTCGTCGTATCACAGACGGAGTCGATGACACAGATGCGATGCGCATCATTCAGGATATCCTGTAGTGCGGGCTCCGTCTTTCTCTTCATGGCACAGAGCACCCCTCGGGTCAGCGTGTAGCCCGTCAATTCTGAGAGTAACTCGCGCTCACCGGTATAAATCGGTATATCTCCGCATTGCCCAATGATATCAGCCGCATCGCCCTCGATATGTCTTCTTTCGCAGAGCAAGGCCAATGGTTCGTAGTCCGCCTGCATCGCCACGCGGATCACCTTCGGACTCTCCGCAATGAAGATGCCTCTCTCAGCGTCCAACCGATTCCTCAGTTGTGCCTCTGTCAGTGTCCCGAATATTTCTATTCCAGGATCGTTCAATGATTTGATTTCTATAATCTTTCTTCCCATCTCGTTTTAAATAGGGGGTCACCTTTGAGTTGTCCGGATATCTCCTATCACTCGTTCGAATATCTCCTTCGAGTCGTTCGAATAGTTCCTTTACCCCCATAGGAGATATTCGAATGAGTCGTTCAAGCCGTTTCTTTAACTCATAGGAGATATCTCTATAATCTGATGCCTAATGACACTCGGGCATACCCGTCAAAGAGAACGACCTTGCATTCGTCCTTCTTATAGGAGAAACGGTTGAACTGAGCCTGAGCACCGATGAAGTAATTCTTCCAGTTGTAGGCGAGGCCGAGTCGAACGTCAACGTTGAACTGCACCCTACCGTAGTTGGTCTCTGAATCACCGCCCCATAGATCGATTTCCTCGAGCAATGTATTTCCATCTACCAGTCCTATGGGCTTTTGTGTTTTCCCGTTAGCCCAAGTGTGTGTCTGCTTGTTCCATTCGCCATAGTCGTCGGTTTCGCCTGCACCATCCGTCATGGAGAAATTACAGTAGTAATTGTCAGTTTTCACGCGGTTATAGACGCTGAGGGTAGGCATGACCATGGCATTGATAATAAAGCCTCGGAATGGTACCAGGTTATAGCCATAGCCAACACCGATATTGGCCTGGTGGATGGAGATGCGCTTCTCGTTGCCGCTCAAGAAGAGCATCGATTTGTTGGCCGTATCCGAATTATCGAACGACGACTGGTACCATGTGGCTCCAACGAGGAACGACCCAGCAGAGCGTCGTTGGATGACCGACTGGTTGTAGGCGGCAGCCTGTGAGTAGCGGCGCCCATTAAACACATAGTAGCCGTTGAGATAGACGGAACGGATCCATACAGGGGCTGGCATGTGACCACTGTTTTCCTTCTCCATATAGGTTTTCCCGTCATCGAGGAGTTTGACAGATGCTGATGCTTCATTGGTCTTGAATCGCCTCAGACGGAAGTTGAAACCATACTTGGCGCCTGTCGTACTGAAAGAGAAATAGCGGCCTGCGTTCTTGGCCAGCGAATAGGAATAGGATAATCCTGTACCTCGATAACCCACCCAGAAGCCAATAGAGGCGGATGTCGGTGGCTCGAAGCACATCTTTAAGTCTATTCTGTTTTGGGAGTTGCTCGGGTCAACCAAACTGTTTTCGTAATCCACATCGAGCGCAGTCTCCTTATAACGGAGTATGACCCTCCATGGTTTGTCAGGAACCTCAATATAGTGTGGATCCACACTGGCATGGGCTTTATTGTCGAGGTATTGCTGCACCTGATGAAGCCGTCCCATGAATGTTGTTGGGGCACTTTCCTCTGTGCGCACGCTATCGATAGTTTCCTGTTCCTGTCCTGCTGCACTCAAAGAAAACAACAGACTGCAGATGATGATTCTCCCTGTCATAGGCGTCGGCGTCAGTAAATAAAAACTGATACAATGTACTTATTTGGCGTAATAACTCTCTATGAGTTGTGTCACCTTTGTGATATTGAAGAAGTCATCTGTTTCCAGTTCGTAGGTAGGAACAATACCTCCGTCGATATTCTCTCCATTCGTATTTATCAGACGTACTCTATGGGTAGAATAGCGATAGCCGAAGCCATCTGCTGAGGGGTTGTAGAGCACACAGCACGAACCGCCTCCCGACAGTTTGCCAATGAGTGGAATACCATAGTCCTTGAGCAGGGCTGGCAACAAATTGCCACACGAGAAACTGTAGGTACTGACGAGCAGGGCAAAGTTAAGATGGTATTTCACGTCGGCATCTTTCTCGTCGAACTTACCATCAAGGTTGCGATCTACTTCGAATGTACTTTTTATCCGCTGTCCTGTCAGTGGGTTATCATAGTATATATCAGCCTTGTCACATAGGATAGATGTGATGAACAACACAACGTCTGACGAGCCTCCACCATTGGTTGATATGTCAAGCACGAAGTTCTTTACTTCTGGGTCGTTCTCTGCCTTTTCCAACGCGTCAACCAATGCGATCAGCCAATCGTTGGGATAGTCATCGACAGTTGGTTTGGGAGCCTCACCCTTATAGAACTTACGCCACCCGGAGTCATCGCACAAAAAACTGTCGAACCAGCAGTAGGCTGTTGCACCCTCTTTGTAGTATTTCACTCCTTCGCCCATCTTCGCTGCGCGTTTCTCTATTAGTTCATATGCAAGGCTAATTCTGTTACTCTTGATTGCTTTAACATCTTGGTATTCGGGGCAGTAGCCGTCAAACTCGGCCTGTTTGGCGGTCATGACATTGTTCATCTCTGACCAGAAGGAGGTCTCTTGGTCTATCTGGCTGATCTTTGTCACGTCGGTGTATGTATGTCCTCCATCGTCTAACAGACAGCTTAGGGTGGCGGTACCGGCAATAAAGTCGTACATATTCTCCGACTTGAGCAGTTCACGTGTCATTTGTCCGGCCTGACCGTAGTCCTGTAATGCCTGATCAAGTCCTTTCTCCTTCAGACCATTGTTTTCCAGGAGTGTACGCCCTGGATAACCGAAGAAGTTGGTCAGCGTGAAACAGAGATTCTTGTAGGCGTAGTCGGCCATGTCAGTGGTACGCGTCTCCTGTAGGATGGGTGCAATGAAATCTTGCGGGTAACCACTGTCCAAACTATACGCACCGTTGGGGGCCACCATCACCGTCTGTCCGTTGAAATCAGCCATATGCATATATCCATCGACATAGAGGTCGGCAATCGTGGCAAAGGGGAAATAGACGCCGTTATCGTCAGCCCTCAGGTCGATGCCGTATTTGCCATAGTCCAATGTCACGTGGACGCTCTGGGGTGTCTTCTCTATTGATTTCCAGCGAATGATGGGCAGTGCGTCGTAGATGGTGTTGGGCATGCCTGGTTGTACCATCCCCATCATGTTGGTAAAGGCCTCATAGTCGTCGCTCTCGAATATGTCTTTCTGAACATCGACCGTTGCCGTTCCGCAAGGACTGGTCAACACATACTGGTTATCGGCAGTCTTCGTCACCTGTACTGTCGTACCTGGGTACATAATACCCTGGAAGTTGCTGATGCTGACGTATGCCACGTTGGGCATGTCTTCGTAGAAGCGCAGCGTCACCGTTCCTTGTGCCTCGCCCTTGGGGTCTATCACGGGCACAAGGCGTTCCACGTATTTTTTTACATCAGGCTTGACGGGATCAACAACTGGATTATCGATGATGTCTGTACATGCGGTGAACATCGCTGCTGTCATTGCGCAGCAAAGGATGGCAGTGAGCCTCATCAAATACTTTTTTGTCATGTCTTCTTATGTGATAGGTAGTAATAATGTTTTATAAGACTGGGACAAAGATATGAAATTATTTCGATAATAACAAGAAATGGGTTAAGAATTTTGCAGGAAATTCCTACCTCCACCCCCCTAAATCTTGGAGAAGCCCATAAACACAGGAAATGTGGCAATTGAGATGCCTCAAATACTCCCCCTTAGTTCGCCAGTATTTAAAGGTGATTCCGCGATTTTGGGGGGTGGAGCAGACAAAATAGATTCATAATAATATGCTTGTTTCGAATAAAAGTAGTACCTCTGCAAATGTGTTCAGCCTGCTGAATACCAAGAGAAACTATATGGGCAGCTTTGTTTGTGGGGGTACCATGTATGTTGTTCGTCATATTTACATATACCCCATGGGGAAAGAAATGGATGAGGCAGAATAATCTGCTATAAAAAAGGCTCGCTACAGCGAGCCTTTATCATTTATTTAATCTTCCGAATTGTATATCTTTCGTTTGAATTGTACTCACGGTCTTTGTCTTTACCGAAGTATTCAAGCAGATATTTATTGCTCTTTTGTCTGGTGACCCTTATCAACACCTCACGATATGCCTCATGACCATCTTTCAGATAGGTTTCGTAGGCATTATAGGTGGTTACCTTCTTGGAGTCTTTGTTTTTGATCAACTTGAACGCAGACACCTTGTTATCGTTCTTGGCGACGTTAATATAGAGGCTGTCGTTCGTGAAATTAAAAACTAATTCTCCACTCTGTGATAGATACTTTCCATCCAAATCGAATGCAAATGATTCAGAAGAGAAACACGTTAGTAAAAATAGAAATAAATACTTCTTCATATGAGTTTTGGTTTTTATTGTTTCAGGAGGTACTGCTTGAAGTCGGAGAAGTCCTTCGTCATGGGGACACTCTGCTTCTGACCCTTCATAAAGGCGGCCAGACGATCGGGAATCTCCACGTCGATGCTGAGGATATCATCCACCTTCTCCTTGAACTTCGCAGGGTGGGCCGTCTCACAGAACACGCCAACCTCTCCAGGCTGTAAGCCATCAGCGAGGGCCTGATAACCACAGGCGCCATGAGGATCGAGGATATAACCTGTCTCTTCATAGCACTGACGCATGGTCTCCTTAATCTGGTCGTCGCTATAGGTGGCACCGCTGATGAGTGAAGTAATAGCTGCGTGAGTATCCTCTGATGATAAGGCTCCGTTCTGAGAATAGAGGTTGAGGATACGGGCGAAGTTCGAGGGATCGCCCACGTCCATGGCGTTGGCGAGTGTCTGCACACTGGCCTTGGGCTCGTACTTACCAGACTGCAGATACTTATAGAAGATATCGTTGGCATTGTTGGCAGCGATGAAACGCTTGATGGGCAATCCCTGCTGATGGCCGAAGAGCGCCGAACAGATATTGCCGAAGTTGCCTGAGGGTACGCACATCACGAGGTTATCAGCCTTGCCGAGAGCCTTCATCCGGGCGTAGGCATTGAAATAGTAGAATGCCTGCGGCAGGAAACGGGCCACGTTGATACTATTGGCAGAGGTGAGTTTCATGTGCTGATTCAGTTCTGCATCCATGAAGGCGTTCTTCACCAGTGCCTGACAGTCGTCAAATACCCCATCCACCTCGATGGCCGTGATGTTCTTGCCTAATGTCGTAAACTGGCACTCCTGAATAGGCGACACCTTCCCCTTCGGATAAAGCACATACACATGGATGCCCTCCACGCCGAGGAAGCCATTGGCCACGGCCGAACCAGTATCACCAGAGGTGGCTACGAGAACGTTTACCTGTTCGTGATTACCCTCCTGGCGAATAAAGTACTGGAGCAAGCGAGCCATGAATCTGGCACCCACATCCTTAAAGGCGAGGGTAGGGCCATGGAAGAGTTCGAGGGTATAGATATGATCCTTCACCTTCGCTACGGGACAGTCGAAGGAAAGTGTGTCATAGACGATCTGCTTCAATGACTCGGCATCGACATCCTCTCCGAAGAAGGCGTCAGCCACCGTGTAGGCAATCTCCTGAAACGTCTTGGTCTCGATGGTGTCGAAAAACGCCTGAGGCAATGCCTTGATTCTCTCAGGCATATAAAGACCGCGATCTTCTGCCAAACCCTTGACGACTGCCTTGTGCAGGTCAGCGATGGGGGCTTTACCATTCGTGCTATAATACTTCATATTGATTGAACATTGAAGATTGAACATTGAAAATTATTGGATGCTCATCAGGGCCTTCATGAACTCATCGAGTTTCAGCAGACCGTAAGAGCCACTGACACAAGAGACCTCGTCGTACTGCTGTACTTCGTCGGGCTCGATACCACGATACCAGATAAGGAAGGGTACGGGCTGTCCTACGTGGATGCGCTGCTCCACAGGTGTGAGATGATCAGGCAATACGGCGATGCATACGGGCTCATCCCAAGTGCCTACCTTATTATATATAGGGGCGATGAGACGCTGGTCGAGATACTCGATGGTTTTCAGTTTCAGTTCGAGATCGCCGTCATGACCCGCCTCGTCGCTGGCCTCTACATGGACGAACACGAAGTCATCCTTTTCAAGCGCCTCGATGGCGGCCTGAGCCTTACCTTCGTAGTTGGTATCAGCTAGTCCTGTAGCACCTTCCACCTCGACAATCTTCAGACCCGCATAGTGGCCAATGCCTCGGATCAGATCGACGGCCGAGATCACGGTGCCGCTCTTCACCTGCGGATACTGCTGCATGAGCGTTTCCATCGAAGGACGATAACCACCACTCCAAGGCCAAATGCTGTTGGCCTGACGCTCGCCACGCTTAGCACGTTCCAGATTGAACGGATGTCTGGCGAGAAGATCCTGTGATTTCAGGATCATCTCGTTGATGAGGTCGGCGGTCTCTTGGGGAGTCATGCGGTCTGCTTCTGCAGGCGCATTCTCCTCTGCCTTTACCAGCAAGGGCTTCCACTCCTCGTTGGGATGATCATGGGGTGGGGCACAGACGATATGTTTCGAGCCGCCCTTGATGACCAGCAGATGCCGATACTGGATACCTGTGATGAACTTCACCCGTTCACAGCCCTCACGCTCGTTGATGGGCTTGGCGAGGTTCTCGTTCAGATATTTGATCAGTACGTCTGCATCTTTCGTCTCCAGATTTCCACCATTATGGGTGATGATCTTACCATCGGCAAGGGTGATGATGTTACAGCGGATGGCCATGTCATCATCTGCCATCTCATAGCCTATCGATGCAGCCTCTAATGGACCGCGCCCTTCATATACCTTATTCAGGTCATAGCCTAAGATCGCTGTATTCGCCACCTCAGAGCCTGGAGGGAATCCCTCTGGCACCGTGATGAGCCGACCACAACGACCTTCACGCGCCAACTGATCCATCATCGGCTTATGGGCATATTGCAATAAGGTCTTCCCACCGAGTCGCTCGACGGGAAGATCTGCCATGCCATCACCAAGTATGATGATATGCTTCATAAGACTAAATGTTTGCGATCGACATGATATTGGCGAAGACACCAGCGGCCGTCACGGCAGCACCGGCTCCATAGCCCTGAATCAGCATCGGATACTCCTTGTAACGCTCTGTGGTGAGCAGCACGATGTTGTTCGAGCCTTCGAGTCCATAGAAAGGATGTCCGTAGGGCACCTCCTTCAGGGCCACGTTGGTCTTGAAGTTCGACGGGTCGTTCTCGTCGGCTTCCATCGTGGCCACGAAGCGCCAACGCTTGTTCTCGCTTTCGAGCACCTTACGGCGGGCCTCGAAGTCGGCATCGAGTTCAGGCAACTTAGCCCAGAAATCATCGATCGAACCCTCGAAGTAACTGTCGGGCACGAAGAGATGCTTCTCCACATCTTCCTGCTCCACCTTATAGCCAGCCTCACGCGTCAGGATCACCAGTTTGCGGATCACATCCGTACCACTGAGATCGATACGTGGGTCAGGCTCCGAGTAACGCTGTTCCTTGGCACGCTTCACCGTCTCGGAGAAGGGCACGTCGGCAGCGATCTCGTTGAAGATGAAATTCAGCGTACCACTCAGGATGGCCTCGATCTTCAGGATCTTGTCACCAGAGTTGCACAGGTCGTTGATGGTACCGATGATCGGCAGTCCGGCACCTACGTTGGTCTCGTAGCGGAACCAGACACCACGGTCACGTGCCGTCTGACGGAGTTTGAGATAACTGTCATAGTCGCTCGAAGCGGCGATCTTATTGGCAGCCACCACGGATATGTTATGCTCTAGGAAGGTCTGATAGAGTTGGGCGATCTGACGGCTGGCCGTACAATCGACGAATACCGAGTTGAAGATGTTCATCTTCACGATCTCCTCCTTCATGTGCTCCGTATTGGCGGGGAAACCGGCACGCAGAATCTTCTCGTAGTTGTCGAGGTCGATGCCGTCGCGATCGAGCACGAAGTTATCGACATCCGAAATACCCACCACGTTCAGCTTCAGTCTGCGCGACTGCATCAGGAACTGCTGCTGGGTACGGATCTGTTCAAGCAGCATGCCACCCACGGTACCGATACCGCAGATAAAGAGGTTCAGCACCTTGTATTCCGACAGGAAGAACGAGTCGTGGAGCACGTTCAGCGACTTGCGCAGGAACCGTCCATCGACCACGAACGAGATATTCGTCTCGGAAGCACCCTGGGCACAGGCGATCACGCTGATACCACTTCGTCCCAGTGTTCCAAACAGTTTACCAGCGATACCCGGCGTCTGCTTCATGTTCTCACCCACGATGGCGATCGTAGCCAGTCCGCTCTCCACCTGCATGGGGAACATCGCACCCGTCTCGATCTCCTTGGCAAACTCAGCATTCAGAACCTCGGCAGCAGCAGCGGCATCCTCGTCGCGCACACCGATAGAGGTGGAGTTCTCAGAAGAGGCCTGTGATACCATAAACACGGAGATACCCTTATTGGCCAGGGTGGTGAAGATACGGCGGTTCACACCGATCACACCCACCATCGAGAGACCCGTCACCGTGATCAGTGACGTACCCTTGATGCTCGAAATACCCTTGATGGGCTTGTTGTCGTCGTCGATCTGAGCCTTGATCAGCGTTCCCGGGTGCTCAGGGTTGAAGGTGTTCTTAACTTTAATAGGTATATTCTTCACGCAGACGGGATAGATCGTCGGCGGGTAGATCACCTTAGCGCCGAAGTTACAAAGTTCCATCGCCTCTACGTATGATAGTTCATTGATCGTATAGGCGCTCTTGATCACCTTCGGGTCGGCCGTCATGAAACCATCGACGTCCGTCCAGATCTCCAGCACCTCGGCATTGAGCACGGCAGCGATGATCGAAGCCGTATAGTCCGAACCACCACGACCGAGGTTCGTCGTCTCGTGCGAGTCGCGGTCTCTGGCGATAAAGCCGGGCACCACATAGATGCTCTTGTCGTTCAGATCCTTGAAGGCTTCCTTCACCAACTGAGTGGTCAGATCAGCGTCGATCACATGCTTGCCCAACTTCTTCTCCGTACGGATGAAGTCGCGGGCGTTCATGCGGACACCGTTCTTCACCATCGCGGCCACGATATGCGAACTCAGACGCTCACCATAGCTGACGATGGTGTCCTCCGTCTTCTTCGACAGGTCATGAATCAGATACACACCGTAGAAGATGCTCTTCAACTGGTCGAAGAGCTGATCTACATTATTAAATAAGTCTATGCGCTTTTTGTCATCCGTGATGATGGCCTCGATCATCTGGTGGTGGCGCGTCACCATCGCGTCGAATTCCTCACGATAGTGCTCGTCGCCCTGCTTGGCCATCTGCGATGTGGCGATCAGTTTGTCGGTGATGCCGTCAAGTGCACTTACTACTACTACGACAGGTTGCGTCCGAGCCTCTGTCTCCACGATTTTCTTCAAGCTAAGAATGCTTTTTACGGAACCTACGGACGTTCCGCCGAATTTCAATACTTTCATATTCCTATGCAATTTATCTTGCCGACGGTACCCCTCAACAAGCGGGGCTTCCTCCATTGGCGCTGCAAAGGTACTGCATTTTTTCCAATCCTATGTCATGTTTATCAAGTTTTTTTCGTTAATCTTCGAAAAACTTGTTCGTATCTCAGCATTATTTCGTACTTTTGCGCCTCAAAAATAGCAAAACAAATGAAAAAACTCTATATATTGCTGGCGTTACTGATTGCCTTGATGACCATTGGCGAAGTATCCGCCCAGCGCCAAAGAATCACTAAGACACGCAGTCATCAGAGGACACACAGGGTGGTCAAGAAAAAGAAGTCCAGGAGCCGGAAGGGTAGAAAGACCGCGAAAAGGAGAACTCCCGTTGATCCTACTCTGTC